>FWPU01003169.1_pt1 | contig 42390 bp, 35 predicted proteins | sample 2228361 | NCBI WGS metagenome assembly FWPU01 (sample SAMEA103939777, study PRJEB20133) | metagenome | reverse complement strand
GCCGACGGCAACGCCCTCGCCATCCGCCACAGCCACTCCATCGCCAACTCCATCGCCGACGCCCTCCCCCACGCCGACACCCGCGCCGGACAGCCTGCGCCTCAACGAGTTCCTGCCAGCGCCCCGACGGGTCGACTGGGATGGCGACGGCGCAGCCACCGCCGAGGACGAATGGATTGAACTCTACAACATCGGCCCAGAGGCGATCGACCTGAAAGGATGGCAGTTGGATGACGTGGCCGAAGGAGGCAGCGCGCCCTTCACGATCCCAGATCATGCGTCGCTGGCATCCGGGGAGACCGCCCTCTTCTTCCGTCGGCAGACGCAAATCGCCCTCAACAACGACGCCGATCGCGTGCGACTTCTGGCGCCCGATGGCTCGCTGCGCGACGAGTACGCCTACCTGCATGCGCGCGCTGATGTCAGCTTCGCGCGGACCATCGATGGCATTGGAGGATGGACCGACGCCTATCCTCCCTCGCCAGGCTCTCCCAATCAGCCGCCCACCCCTACTCCCTCGCCAACGCCCGCGCCGCGCACGGTCTTCCTCAACGAGGTCTTGCCGTCCCCACGCGATCACGATTGGGATGGAGACGGGCGCGCTACGACGGAAGACGAATGGGTGGAGATCATCAACACGGGCGACAGCGCCGTGAACCTGAGCGGCTGGATGCTCGACGACATCGCCGACGGCGGCAGCCGACCCTACGTCTTCCCGCCAGGATCTCTCGTCACCCCTGGAGCCTATCGCCTCGTGTTTCGCGCCGAATCCGGCATGGCGCTGAACAATCAAGAAGATCAGGCGCGCCTCCTGGCGCCGAACGGCGAGGTGATGGACCTGATCGCCTGGAGCGCCAGCCCTGGTTATGATTTGAGCGGCGGACGCTATCCAGATGGCAATGGGCCATGGTGGATGGGCCTGCCGCCGTCGCCGGGAGGGCCGAATCGCCTGCCGGAGACTTCGTCGCCTCCGTCCGACGACGATGGTCCGATCGCCCCCCAGGAGAATACGGATTCGGAGGAGGACGCTGAACCCTCGACAGTAGCCCGCAACGCAACTCTGCCCGTGATCTCCATCGCTCAGGCGCGCGCGCAGGCCAACGGCGCGCGCGTCCGCGTGCGCGGCCAGGTGATCGTCCCGCCCAACGTGTTCGAACGCAGCCTTTACATCCAGGATGCAAGCGGCGGCTTGCTGATCTACTGGAACCGGCCGTCCTGGCCAGCGCTCCAGATCGGCGACTGGGTGGAGGTGATGGGCGCGCTGGACGATTTTCACGGCGAGCGCGAGCTTAAAGTGCGGCGCGCCCGCGACCTGATCGTCCTGGGGCCTGGGGAACCGCCGACGCCGATCATAGTCCGTTGCGGCCAGATCGGCGAGCCGTATGAGGGAATGTTGGTGATGGCGGCTGGCGTTGTGTCTGGCTTCAGCGAGCGGTCGCTGCGCTTAAAAGACGCGAGCGGCGAAGTGGTCATCTACGTGCGCGAAGGAGTGCCCTGGAAGCGGCCGTGGGTGGAGAGCGGGGAGTGGTGGTCGGCGATCGGCGTGGTCAGCCAATATCTGACCGATTCCTCGTCTGCAGGGGGGTATCGTCTGCTGCCGCGCTTCGCCGACGACCTGGCTCGCGCGCCGGACACGCTCCCCGAGATTGGGGCTGCCGTCAGCGACGAGCCAGCCCCCGTAACAGCAGGAAGCACCCCGCGCACAGAATGAGGATCTGGGCGACAATGCTGGCCATGAACGCGTAGCGGGGGACATCTAGAATCGATTGGGTGCGCCAGACGCCGGTGGACACGGCCAGGAGCAATGCCTTGCCCAGGGCAAGCTCAAGCAAGGAAAGAGTCAATAGGGAGGCGGAAACCAGGATCGCGCCCACAGCCAGATGAAACCAACGGGATGACATCTCCGTGCGCTCCTTGTCACCTCAAAACAGGCTCATAACAATTCCCCTTCACACATTGTACTTCTCCAGAGGAACGCGCGCCTAGTGGGATATTGGTGCTAAGGCGACGTCTCAGTGGTATAATGAAGGCAGCACAACGCGGTGGAAACCCGTAGATCGGTCTGAGCTGCTGCAGCATGTGGGGCGTGGTCGATCCCAACGTGGCATTTTACACCCTCGCGACGCATGCACTCCCAGCCTGCAAGGGCCTGGAGATACCGCCGGGGTTCCCCCGACCAAATTCCCATCGTCCAGGGCCAATCGGCAGGTTCCCAACGTGTTAGCAACTGATCGCCACGCGATCGGGCGCAGCGGCTATGTGGCGCACGAGCTTCCGCCCTTTGCCCCTGGGGGAGGTTATCGATGTCGCCAGTGCGCGTGGTCGCCGATTCCGGCTGTGATCTGTCCGCTCCTCTGGTCGAGCGCTACGAGATCGCGCTCATCCCATTGACGATCCAGATCGGCAATGATTCGTATCTTCAGGGGCAAATCGACGCCGAGAGCCTCTGGCAACGCCTGCCCAACGAACGGGCGACGACGTCCGGCCCGCCGCTTGGCCTGTTTCGCCAGGCGTTCGAGCGTCTGGTCTCTGCAGGCTATGAAGTGGTGTGCATCACGCTGACCAGCCGACACAGTAGCACGTTTAACACGGCCTGGGCCGCCGCGCAGGAGTTCGCTGGCCGGGTGCGCGTCATCGATAGCTATTCGCTGTCGTTGGGCATGGGCCTGCAAGTGCTCGCGGCTGCGATCGCGGCGCAGGCTGGGCGCAGCATGGAAGAGGTGATCGCTCTGGTCGAGAATCTGCGGGGTCGGATGCAGATTCGTCTGGTCCTCGACACACTCGAATATGCCCGTCGCGGTGGACGGCTGGCGCGCCTGATGCCGGTGATCGACCGCATGTGCCGGGCGCTCAGCATCAAGCCGATCATCGGCATGATCGAAGGGGAACTCAAGTTGATCGGGGCCGCCCGTTCGTTGAAAGGAGCGCTGCAGCGCATCGAGAGCGAAGCCGCCAATTGGGGCGCCATCGAACAGATCGCTGTAGCCCACACGCGCTTGCCCGATTTAGTTGAGGAAGTCGCGCGCCGCCTGGCTGAGAACCTCCACGTGATGCAGGAAAGCATCCTGATCGGCGAAGCCGGCCCCGCGATCGGCGTGCATGCCGGCCCGGGCGCCCTGGGGGTCGTGTTGGTGATCAGGGACGCGCCGAATTCAGTGTGAGTGGACGGGCAGATTATCGTGCGCGTGCCCGATGATGCTGTGATGTCTCTCGCCCGAGGCATGTACAGGATCCACATGCACCAGCGCGTTCGATAGATAGCGCAGGTGGTGGAGAAGCTGGTGGCGCACCTCTGTGGCGATGGTGTGCCCTTCAGCGACGGTGAGATGCGGGGCAACCGCCACGTTCAGCTCGGCGTAGAGGCGATGCCCGACCCAGCGCACGCGCACCTCAGCGACCTCCTGCACGCCAGGCACATGAGCGGCAGCATGCTCGATCTCCGCGATCACTTCGGGATCGACCCCATCGAGCAGACGGCCAAAGACCGAGACGGCCGAGTCCCAGACGATACGCAGGATGGCGACCGTGATCACCAGGCCGATCAGTGGGTCCGCCAGAGGATAGCCGAGCCACACGCCAATGGCGCCTAGCAGCACCGCCAGGCTCGTTAACCCGTCAATGCGCGCATGGTAGCCGTCCGCAATCAGCGCTGCGCTGCCGATCTCGCGGCCGACGCGAATGCGGAAGAGGGCGACCGCCTCATTGCCCAGGAAGCCGATCAAAGAGGCCGCCGCCACGGCGCCCAGATAGCTCACCGGCCGCGGGTGGATCAGGCGCTGGATGGATTCATACCCGGCTACGATCGCGCTGAACAAGATCGTCAGGACGATGATCACGCCAGCCAGGTCCTCCACTCGCCCATAACCATAGGTGAAGCGACGATTGGGAGGACGGCGCGCGAGCGCGAAAGCGATCCACAACGGGATCGCAGTGGAAGCATCGCCGATGTTGTGGATGGTATCGGCCAGCAAAGCCACGCTGCCCGATAGCCAGACGATGCCAGCCTGAGCCAGCGCCGTGATCATCAATCCTACAAACGACCATTGGACGGCCCATATGCCGCGCTCGGTCGTGAACAACGACGGGTCGACGGCGCCGTGCGTATGGCCGTGGGGGGAGGCTGTGTGGTGCGCATGGCCGTGGCCGTTCTTGTGAACAGGTTCGGTTGCGTGTTCAGACATAGCGGCGCCCTCCAATCCCTGTGGGCAAACGACGCAAACCCCATCCCCTCGCCCCAGAACATGGCTCTTCTGGGTTGATCTTCCTGTAACGGAAGGCGCCAGCATTCTGCTGTAAGCTTCCTTCCCAGGCGCCTTACCGCTCAGGCTTGGCGGCGCACCCGACGCGCTGGGCTAGGGCAGCGGAGAGCGCCTCCCAATCGGCACAGCTCAGGCTGCCTGTCCGGGGAGCAGGGCGGCCGCCTCTGCGTCCAGGAAGATGTAAGCCTGCTCGTGCTGGCGCAAGATCGAAGCCGGATGCCGGGGGGTAATCTCGCCAGTCAGACAATCGTGGACGGCCTGGGCTTTGCGGCGATCGGGCACCGTGCAGACGATGGCGCGCGCGCGCAGGATCTGACGAATCGACATGGAAATCGCCTGGCGCGGTACCTCGTCGATGCTGGCGAACCACCCCTCGCCCAACTGCTGACGGCGGCAGGCCATATCCAGATCGACAATGATGTAGGGATCGTCCACCATGAAATCAGCGGGCGGATCGTTGAAAGCGAGATGGCCATTCTCGCCGATGCCGACGAAGGCGACGTCGATCGTGTACTGGGCAATCAACGCGTTGAGGCGGCGACATTCCGCCTGCGGGTCGGGGGCATCGCCCGCGATGAGATGGACGGCACCTGGATGGACGCGCTCGATCAGGCGCTCGCGCAGGTAGCGGCGGAAGCTGGCGGGGTGGCTCTCGGGCAACCCGATGTACTCATCCAGGTGAAACATCGTCGTGCGCGCCCAGTCGATGCCGCTCAGGGATGTGAGCGCGTCCAGGAACTCGAACTGTGAGGCGCCCGTGGCCGCGACGAAGGTCGCCTGCCCGCGACGCGCGATCGCATCTTGAAGCAGCCTGGCCGCCTGCGCGGCGGCCGCCTCAGCCATCTGCCGTTTCGTTGGAAACACGAAGGTCTGCATCGTTCCCTCACCGAGCGAATTCAGTTTCTCCGATTGTAGCCCACCTGGTCGCGGCTGGCAACGTTGCTCTAACGCAACGCTAATCCGTTTCTGATAGAATCCTTACGCGCCCATGATCTAATGAGAAGTACAATGTAGTCAAGAGAGTTTGCTGAACGACGTGAAAAGGAGAGCGGCGCGGGGTCAGTGCAGTACGGCGGCTCGGCTACCCTCTCCTGGCGCTATTTTTGCGAAGACCGCAATGGATTCTGGAACAGAGGAGATCGATCCCATGTTTAAGAGTGGAGAGGCTTTAGAGAGAGAATACAAGCAGATCCTGGCCAAAATCCCGGAGGAGCTGCCGATCCTGCCTTTGCGCAACACGGTCGCTCTGCCGTTCTCCATTATGCCCCTAACGGTGGGCATCCCGCGCTCGATCAAGCTGATCGAAGAGGCGCTCGCGGGCAACCACATCATCGGCCTGACCGCCATGCGCGATCCGACGATCGAGGAGCCGGTCCCCGGCCAGATCTACGAGGTCGGCACAGTGGCGGTGGTCCACCGCGTCATGCGCACCGCCGACGGAACGCTGCAGGTCGTCGTTCAAGGGCTGGAGCGCTTCCAGATCGACGTATGGACGACCACCGAGCCTTATCTGCGAGCGCGCGTGAAGCTCATCCCCGATACCGTCGTGCTTGATCTGGAGACGGAGGCGCTCCATCGCAGCCTGGTGCGGATCGCCAAAGAGGTGGCGGCGCTGATGCCGAATGTGCCGGAGGGGGTGGGCGCGTTCCTGGAGCAGGTCGAGAATCCTCGCCAGCTCGTCTACATGGTTGCCGCCAACGCTCGCTTCGAGGTCGAACAGGAGCAGGCGCTCCTGGAGGAAAACGATCTCAAACAGAAGATGCGCATGCTTATCACCCACCTCACGCGCGAGAAAGAGGTGCTCTCGCTGGGGCAGAAGATCACGGAAGAAGCCCAGGAGGAGATGAGCAAACAGCAGCGCGAGTACTTCCTGCGCCAGCAGCTCGAAGCCATCCGCCGCGAGCTGGGAGAGACCGACGAACAGATGGCGGAGGCCGCGCGCTACCGCCAGAGGGTCGAAGAGGCTGGCTTGCCCGAAGAGGCCAAGAAAGAGGCGCTGCGCGAGCTGGGACGCCTGGAGAAGATGCCTCCTCAGGCTGCCGAATACTCGGTGATCAAGACCTATCTCGACTGGTTGGTCGAGCTGCCCTGGAATAAGCTGAGCGAGGACAACCTGGACATCGAGCACGCGCGCCAGGTGCTGGATGAGGATCACTATGACCTGCAAAAGGTCAAGGACCGCATCCTGGAGTATCTGGCCGTGCGCAAGCTGGTCAAGGAGCGCGGCGTCCAACCGGAAGAGATGCACGAGGGTGAAGTGCAGGAGGCGATGGGGGCGATCTTGTGCTTCGTCGGGCCTCCTGGCGTGGGCAAGACCAGCCTGGGGAAGTCGATCGCGCGCGCGCTGGGGCGGCAATTCACGCGCATGAGCCTGGGCGGCATGCGCGATGAAGCGGAGATCCGCGGCCACCGCCGCACCTACATCGGCGCGATGCCGGGGCGGATCATCCAGGCCATCAAGCGCACGGGCACGCGCAATCCGGTGTTCATGCTCGATGAGGTGGACAAGATCGGCATGGACTGGCGCGGCGATCCTTCGAGCGCCCTGCTGGAGGTGCTTGACCCGCAACAGAACCATGCTTTTCGCGATCACTATCTCGACGTCGACTTCGATCTCAGCGATGTGATCTTCATCACAACGGCCAACCAGCTCGAGCCGATCCCGCCGCCGCTGCGCGACCGCATGGAGATCATCGAGCTGGAAGGATACACCGAATACGAGAAGATTCGTATCGCCGAGGAGTATCTGGTGCCGCGCCAGCGGCGCGCCAATGGCCTGCGCGAGGACGAGATCGCCTTCACGGAAGCGGCCTTGCGCCAGATCATCCGCGACTACACGCGCGAGGCAGGGGTGCGCAACCTCGAACGCGAGATCGGGCAGGTGTGCCGCAAAGCCGCCGTCAAGATCGCAGCCAACGAGGTCAGCCGCATCGAAGTGACGCCGGAGGTGGTGCGGGAATATCTGGGCAAGCCCAAAGTCTATTTCGAGGCAGCCCTGCGAACGGAGGTGCCAGGAGTGGCCACGGGCCTGGCATGGACTCCCGTAGGCGGCGATGTGCTCTTCGTCGAAGCGACCCGCATGCGCGGCAAGGGGAACCTCATCATCACTGGCCAACTGGGCGACGTAATGGAAGAGTCGGTGCGCATCGCCTATAGCTGGGTGCGTTCGAAGATGTCGGAGCTGGGGATTGATCCCGAGACCTTCGAGAACAGCGACTTCCATATCCACGTCCCGGAGGGGGCGATCCCCAAGGATGGGCCGAGCGCGGGGATCACGATGGCGACGGCGATCGTCAGCCTGTTGACAGGGCGGCCGGTCCAGTCCACCGTCGGCATGACCGGCGAGATCACGTTGCGCGGCCAGGTGTTGCCGATCGGTGGGGTCAAACAGAAGGTGCTGGCGGCGCATCGCGCTGGCCTGAAGACGATCATCCTGCCGCAACGCAACGAGAAGGATTTGGACGAACTGCCCGAGGACGTGCGCAACGAGTTGACGTTCGTGCTGGTCGAGCGCATCAACCAGGTCCTGGAGGCTGCGCTGCGGCCGGCGCCGGAAAAGCCGGCCGCGGAGAGCGTGTCCGCAAACGGACATGGGCCGCAGCCCGAGCCGCAGCCCACTGTGCCAGCGGTCGACCAGCCTCAACTCTAACGGAACGCTTATCTTCGTCTGATGATGTGCTTATTCATGATGAGGATAATCAGAGCCGAAAATCAGGTTGATCGTTGAGGGAAAGGAGGTGTCGCTATGACGAGCTTGATGCGATGGGATCCGTTCCGTGACTTCATGACTCTGCGCAACGCCATGGATCGCCTGTTCGAGGAGGCTTTCGCAGCCCCGACGCGCTGGGCGCTGCCGAGCCAGGGATGGGGGCTGGCGCTTGACCTGATCGAGGAAGAGAATGAGTTCGTGGTCAAGGCTGCGGTCCCGGGCATGCGACCTGAGGACCTGGACGTCTCGCTCAGCGCCGATGTGCTGACAATCCGCGGCGAAACCAAGGCGGAGCAGGAGACGAAAGAAGAGCGCTATCATATTCGCGAGCGACACTTCGGCAGCTTCACTCGCTCGGTGCGCCTGCCCGCCCCTGTCGACGCTGACAACGTGGCGGCTACCTACGAGAATGGTGTGCTGACGGTGCGCATCCCCAAGGCGGAACAGGTGCGGCCACGCAAGATCGCCGTGCAAACGCCTAAGGTGATCGAGGCTCAGGCGTCGACGACCAAGGAAGGCGAGCACAACGGCCATCGGGTCGAGGCCGCCAAGGTCGCATGACAGGAGATAGTCCATAGCGCACAAAGCGGGAGCGGAGATTCCGCTCCCGCTTTGTATTCAGGAGCATGAGAACGATGTTTGATACGCCGATCCATACTGGAGAACAAAGCATCGCGCGCGTCCTGCAAGCTGATCTGCCGACCCTGCTGGTTTTCTGGCGCGAAGGGTGTGAACCATGCCAGCAGTTGGACCCCACCCTGGCGCGCTTGGCTCGCGCCTATGCAGGCAAAGCCCTGATCGCCAAAGTCAACGTCGTCGACAACCCGGGCCTAGTGCAGCGCTACGCGATCGCGCGCCTTCCCGGCTTGGTGTTCGTCCGACGTGACCGGATAGAAGCTCAGGGCGCTGGCGCAGCCCCCGAAAGCGTGCTGCGCGCCTGGCTGGCTTATCTGACCGGCGAGAGCGCGATCCGGCCATCGCTCCCCGATGGCCCCAGCATCCCTCTGCAGGGCGCGCCCAAGGCCAATGGACGACAGGCCAGCGGTCCGTCGAGACAGGAAGGGCTTCATCGTGCGCCGACGGCTTCGTCCGCGTCGAACGTCCCCAGCGCCCACCCGCTGACGCTGACCGACGCCAACTTCGACCAGATCGTCCTGCGCAGCGAGCTGCCGGTGCTGGTTGACTTCTGGGCGGAATGGTGTGGACCTTGTCGCATGATCGCGCCGACGGTCGCCCAACTGGCCCAGGAATTTGCGGGCCGCGCCGTGATCGGCAAGCTGAACGTTGATGAGAACCCTCGCATCGCGCAGCGGTTCCAGATCATGAGCATCCCCGCGCTCTATATTTTCCGGAGGGGGCAGGTGGTCGATCGCCTGATCGGCGTGCAGCCGGCGCCTGTTCTGCGAGAACGACTGCTTCGGCATCTGCGTTCCACACCCTGAGCGACCTGCGACGCCTCGCTTGGGGAGTGATAGCAGGCAGGGGTGAGACGACCGCCCACGAATGTTGGCCACGAATCCACGAATGACCATGACAACGAGTGAGGCACGCCGATAGGGGCGGCCGATTCGCGTATTCGTGGGAGCGATTCGTGGACGGCGATCTCTAACTCCCAGATTGCGAGACGCTGCCAGGCAACTGCTACTGATCCACTCGGAGCGATTCGTGGACGGCGATCCCTCATCCCCGCAGCCACTTGACCATCCCCTGACCGCGCGTATACTCCGAGGACCGCATCTGTCGCCTGATCGGGTGGAGGAGGAACATGGATCCCCAGCGCGCTGGGCAACCTGCGGTCGAGGATAAGCCCTGGGAAGTCGAATCCGCCATCGCCGTCGGCGGTCCCGTCCCTTATTGGGAGATCGCCGATGGCGCGGCCACGCTCGCGTACAAGCCGATGATCCGCGAGACCCCCTGGACGCTGCTGGTCAATGGGCAGCATTGGTTGACGCTGCTGTGCACCCCCACCGATCTGCAGGCATTTGTGCTCGGCTTTCTGTTCAACGAGGGGATCATCGAACAGCTCGCCGACGTGTCCTCGCTAGAGATCGTCGAAGCGCCGGAGGCCCAGGTCGTCGTCGAGCTGGCGCGCCGCGACGTTAGCCTGCCTCAACATCGCACCCTGACCACCGGCTGCGGCGGCGGGATCACCTTCTTCGATCTGGCCGCGCAGCGCGAGCCGATCCACTCGCAACGCCGGGTCACGCCTGAGCAGATCTCCACCCTGATGCAGGCGCTGATCGCCCATGTCGCGCGCGAGCATCGTGCGGTGGGCGGATTTCACACCAGCGGCCTCAGCCACGGCGAAGGGTTCGCGGTCATCGCCAGCGACATTGGGCGCCACAACACGCTCGACAAGATCGCTGGCGCCTGCCTGTTGCGCGGCGAACCCACGCACGATGCGATCCTGCTCACGACGGGGCGCGTCTCCACAGAGATGCTGGGCAAAGCGGCGCGCATGCGCGTCCCCGTGGTCGCGACCGTCAACTCCCCCACCCACCTTGCCAGGGAGCTGGCGCGCGCCTGGCAAATCACCCTCATCGGCTACGTGCGCGGCGCGCGCATGCACGTCTACACCGGCTGGGAGCGCGTCGTTGGCCTTCCCGCCATGAACCGGATGCCAGTCGATGCCTGATCTGTTCTCTTTGCATACCCCCGCCGCTGCCTGGGAACTCTTCTTGCAGCATTTTCGCCCCGTAGTGGGCGCCGAGCGCATCCCTACTCGCCAGGCGCTGGGACGCGTGCTCGCCGAGACGCTGACAGCGCCCGAAGATTTGCCTGGCTTCCGTCGGTCGACGGTGGATGGATACGCTGTGCGCGCCGCGGATACGTACGGCGCCTCGGCTGGCCAGCCCGCCTGGCTGACGGTGATCGGCGAGGCGCCGATGGGACAGGCCCCTGCCTGGAGCGTAGGGGCAGGTCAAGCAGCGCTGGTTCACACGGGCGGCATGCTTCCCGAAGGGACCGATGCGGTGGTCATGATCGAACACACGCAGACGGTGGATGCGACCAGCATCGAGGTAGTGCGACCGGTCGCGGTCGGCGAGAACATCATCCAACCAGGCGAGGACGTGCGCGCCGGAGACCTCCTCCTCTCCAGCGGCCATCGCCTGCGAGCGCAGGACCTGGGGGGATTGCTGGCGTTAGGGATCACCGAGGTCACGGTGGCCAAGGCGCCGCGCGTCGCCATTCTATCCACAGGCGATGAGGTCGTGCCGCCCGAGCAAAAGCCAGGGCCTGGCCAGGTGCGCGACGTCAACAGCTACACGCTGGCGGCCCTGATCGAACGCGCGGGCGGCGTTGCTGTCCTGGCGGGCATCATCCCCGATCGGCGCGCCGAGCTAGAGGAGGCGGCTCGACGCGCCCACGCGCAGGCGGAGATCGTCCTCCTGTCGGCCGGCAGCTCAGTGAGCGTGCGCGATTTGAGCGCCGACGTCATCCGTGGTCTGGGCCAGCCGGGCATCCTCGTCCACGGCGTCAGCATGCGCCCCGGCAAACCGACCATCCTGGCCGTCTGTGATGGCGTGCCGGTCTTCGGCCTTCCGGGCAATCCCGTCTCGGCCATGGTCGTCTGCGAGCTGTTCGTCGTTCCCACGGTGCGCGCTCTGCTTGGGGAATCGGCGCCGCGACCCATCCGGGTGATGGCGCGCCTGGCGCGCAACCTGCCATCGACGGCCGGACGCGAGGATTACGCGCCGGTGCGCCTGGAAGAACGCGACGGCGAGTTGTGGGCCGTGCCCGTGTTCGGCAAATCCAACCTCATTTATACGCTGGTGCGCACTGAAGGGATGGTGCAGGTGCCGCTGGACAGCACCGGGATTCGCGAGGGAGAATGGGTTGCGGTCAGGTTATATACGGCGTGACGACACGTAGAGACGTTGCAATGCAACGTCTCTACAACTACTACACGTCCAGGTTCTTGACGCGGCGGGCGTGGGTCGTGATGAAACGCTTGCGCGGGGGGACCGCCGACCCCATCAGCATATCGAAGGTGCGATCGGCCTCCGCCGCGTCCTCCACCGTCACCTGGAGGATCGTGCGGTTGGCCGGGTTCATCGTCGTCTCCCACAACTGCTCTGGATTCATCTCCCCCAGGCCCTTGTAGCGCTGGATGGTCACGTTCTTGCCCGCAAACTTCTTGAGCACCTCGTCGCGCTCGCCATCCGAATAGACGTAGAAATGCTCTTTGCCGACCTGGATGCGATAGAGCGGCGGCTGGGCGATGTACAGGTTGCCGTTCTCGATCAGCGGCTGCATGTAGCGGAAGAAGAGGGTGAGCAGCAGCGTACGGATGTGCGCGCCGTCCACATCGGCATCGGCCATCAGGATGATGCGATGGTAACGTAAGTTCTCCAGGCTGAATTGTTCGCCGATGCCGGTGCCGATAGCGGTGATCAGGGCCTGAATCTCTTTGTTGGCCAACGCCTTATCGAGGCGCGCTTTCTCGACGTTGAGCACCTTGCCGCGCAGAGGCAAAACCGCTTGGAAACGACGGTCACGGCCCTGTTTCGCGCTATTGTGAACGAAGACCCCGCTCGCCAGAGCAAAGTTATGGGTACCTGGCACCTCGGCGTCATATACTTCTGCGCGCTCTGTGAGACGCTCAACGGCCACCACCTGGTGATTGTGATTAATGACCGCTTCCACAGCTCGCAGCTCGTCACCGTCAAAATACCGCTCGCAGAAGGTCTCGAAGCGTAACAACGATTTATCACGCGTCTTGAGACGGTATTGGCGGTATGCCCCCAGATCCAACTTCCCATGCTCTACTACGAACTGTTTCAGAGCCAAAACGGTCTTATGGTAGTAAGTCCTATCCAAGGCCGCGCGACGTCTAGCTCGAAACTCATCGGTCCACTGTTTTCCCGTTTCCTCACGTCGCCAAGCGAGAAGCTCCTCATCTTGCCATTGGGCTTTTGCAGCGCGTGAGAGTTCAGTTCGAATCTCTGGATGGCTCTCAAAATAGGTGCGAACGCGTTGCGCTTGCAGACGTCGATGTTCGTCATCGCTCCAGTATTGACGCTGAGCCTGCTCAAGTTGTACAGCGTTCCTTTGGCGGTAGGCCTCATCAGCCTCATAGAACTCGCGCCATTTCTGTATCATATACGATTTGTACTCGGGATCCTCCCACTGGGCTTTTGCCTGCTGAGAAAGTGTCTCTCGAGTCCGAGGCTGCCTCATGCGTTCTTTCATCATCGTCCTGAACTCATCTCTACGACGTAGATCACGGCATCGCTGGATGACTTCAGGGCGATGCAAAGTCTGGCCCACATGCTGTTGGTGTAACAGGAGATGCTGATCTTTGGGCAGACGCTTGAGGTTCGTGGGGTTGTTGTTACGCTTATTGAAGTCAATATGGTGGCAGTGATCGCCATCTGCATCAGTGTAAACACCGTGCCAACGATTGTACCAATCTGCTAGAAGATGCGTGAAGAGCCAGCATTCCGATCTGGGATCCCATACCATTTCATACCCGCTGATCGTAATGCCTGGCTCATCTTTGTCCGAGAGCCGGCGATACAGCGGCATAAGAGAATCGCCGGGCAGCAACTCCGAAGCCGGCTTGTAAACGCCTGATCGCATCATGAACAGATGATCGGGCGTGCAAACAATGCTTTCGCCATTGTCCAGCGTCACTCGTACCAGTTCGGCATCAGAGCGGGTCATGCGAGCATTGATAAGACGTTCGATCCCAATGTGTCCGTCGCGTCGTATCGTGTAACAGAAATGCTCGATTCCAGCCGCTTGCTCTGCGACGAGATCCCGGAAACTCAGAGCGCGCCCGTCGGCGAGAGCGATCATGGTATCGCCGGCAAAGCAGCCGCCGGCGCTGTCCCCTTCGACTATGTAAAGTTCGCACTTGGCCGGATCGCGCTCCGAGCAATCGGCCAGCTTGCCGGGGAGGGTCATACTCTCCAGGGCGCTCTTGCGAATGACCAGGTCGCGCGCCTGGCGCGCCGCCTCGCGCGCGCGCGCCGACGTCCGGCACTTCTCGACGATCGCTTTGGCTTCACGCGGATTCTGCTCGAGCCAGGCGGCGAATGCCTCATAGACGACCGACTCGACCTGGCTCTTCACCTCGGCGTTGCCCAGCTTCGACTTCGTCTGCGACTCGAACTGAGGATCCTCGAGCTTGACGCTGAGGATGCCGGTCAATCCCTCGCGCGCGTCCTCGCCCGTGAAGTTCGGCTCATTCTCTTTGAGGATGCCGTTCTTGCGCGCATAATCGTTGAGACAGCGCGTCAACGCCGAACGCAGGCCAGTGACGTGAGTGCCGCCATCCACGGTGTTGACGTTGTTGGCGAAAGCGAAGAACGATTCGGCATATCCATCGGTGTACTGCAGCGCCACTTCGACGTACGTGCCGTTGACCTGTTTCTCTGCGTAGAACGGCTGGTGCAGGACAGTACGGTTCTTGTTGAGATAGCGGACAAACGAACGGATGCCGCCCTCAAAATAGAACGACATTTCATGGCCATCACGCTCATCCTGGAAGAAGATGGTCAGCCCGCGCGTGAGAAAAGCCATCTCGCGGAAGCGCTGCGCCAACGTCTCGAACTTATACTCCAGCCCCCCCTTGAAGATCGTCATATCGGCCAGGAAAGTCGTGCGCGTCCCGGTCACACCAGGCGGGACCTCGCCGACGACCTCAAGCTCGGTGACCGGCTTCCCACGTTCGTAACGCTGACGGTAGACCAGCCCCTTTTGGCGCACTTCGACTTCCAGCCAGGCCGAGAGGGCGTTGACGGCGGAGGCGCCCACGCCATGAAGGCCGGAGGCAACCTTATAGCCGCCGCCGCCGAACTTGCCGCCGGCATGCAGAACCGTCATCACGGTCTCCACCGCCGGCCGGCCGGTCTGCGGATGGATGCCGACCGGGATGCCGCGCCCGTTATCCTGCACCGTCACAGAGCCATCTTTATGGATCGTGATCTCGATGCGATCGCAGTAGCCGGCCAACGCTTCATCGATGGAGTTGTCCACGATCTCATGGACCAGGTGATGGAGGCCGCGCGCGTCGGTCGAGCCGATATACATCCCTGGGCGACGCCGCACCGCCTCCAGCCCTTCCAACACCTGGATATCGTCGGCTTCGTAACGCCGCTCATTGTCGCCATTGCGTCGATCAACCACGATCTCCTCCTGCCATACGCCAGAACAACGCTCTCCTCATCTTACGTTGCTCCCTTGCCGCTCCTTCAACGCGGCCATAAGGCCGGGAGCAAGTCAAATCTGTCGTCGGGCGGCGCGTTGCGTCTGCCACCTCGCATACCTGTCCTGGTAAAAGTAGATGCTGGCGGCGATCAGGCCAGTGGCCAGATAGGCGTTGCCAAAGATCCCAACGACGCCGCCTAAAGGCCATTGGCTCAGCCGCTGCCAGATCAATGAGAATCCGACCAGGATGAACTGCGTCAGCAGCCACAGCCCCACCGTGCCCCAGAGATTGCGGACGACGACATTGACGCTACGCCACACGGCAGTCGCCACATTCGCATCATCCAAAACGATCGCCGGAGTCACGAAGAAGAGCGACAGGAACAGCCACAGGCTGAGCCAGATCAACACCATCGTCAGGATGCCGATGATAGCCGGCCCCAGCGTCGGTCCCATCAACATCGCCAGGGCGAAGGCCAGGGAGAAAGGGAGGGCGATCGCGACGATGGTCGCCAGCAGCGCCGCCACATACAGCCCCAGGTGCAGCCATCGGCGCAACAACTGTCGCCCGAATCCCTGCCAATCCGGCCCCTGCTCGCGCAGTTGCCCGACGATCAGGCTGAGATACAGCGCCGCAATCAACAGCCCTAAGATCGCGAAGAGGATCCCTCCCAGAACAGCTCCCCCCAGGCTCCGCACCTCGATCACGCCACCCCAGCCGCCGCCCGGCAACAGAGGAGCCAGGCTCGGCTGCCCCAACAGGCGATTGGACAACAACGATAACAGGTTGATCGACTGATCGTCCGTGCGCAACATCTCGATCAGCAGATCCATGGAGGGCACAGCCACCTCCGGCGCGGCGACGTCCATCATGCTCTGCCATTGCCTCACCCACTGCTCGACCAGCGAACGCACAGAGAGGCGCGGCCCTAACCACAGGAACAGATCGAGGGCTGCCGGCAAGATGATCAGCCACAGATGGCGGGCAACGGCGCGCAGGCCGGCTGAGAGGGCATCGATGACCCCCATACGTCCCCTTTCCTCCACCGAGAATAACCGGCCCATTGTACCACAGCGTCCGTCCTGCCGCAATGCGCATGCGCCCATTTCCAATTATACCAGAACATTTGTTCTAAGTCCAATCGAACAGGCTGGCCCAGCGCATCGGTCGGCGCTATGCGCCCTCGCAACCGGCGATCGATCGAATCCTCCGCCGCGCAAGGGGCCTCACCCTTCGTACACGACTTCGCCAGCGACCACCGTCTTCAGGATCTCGATCTCCCCAACCCACGGTTGCCAACGGGCCACCACAAGCGAAGCCTCATAGCCTGTCGCCAGCCGCCCGAGCCGTTTCTCCATTCCCCACAATCGCGCCGGTTGGGCCGTCGCCATACTCACCGCCTGCGCCGGGCTGATCCCCGCCAGGCGCACCGCGTTCGCCACCCCCGTGCGCAGCGCGATCGCCGATCCTGCCAGATAGGGCGTGCCAGCCAGTGAGCAGCGCCGATCGGGCGATACCTCCACCTCGGCGTCCCCCAGCCGATAGCGGCCCGGCGGCAGCCCCGCCGCAGCCATCGCGTCGCTGATCAAGATCGTGCGCTCGACCCCCTTGCAGCGCACGAGACAGCGCGCGATCGCTGGCGGCAGATGATGGCCATCCAGGATCAGGCTCGCCATCAACTCGTCCGCCGCCGCCTGCTCCCACAGGTAGTTGGCATGACGGGGTAACAGCGCGTGGGAGCCGTTGCCCAGATGCGTGGAGAGGCGCGCGCCCGCAGCGACCGCCTCTCGGATCTGCGCTGGCGTCGCCGCAGTATGCCCGATGGCTGGGATGATCCCCATCGCCGCCAGCCGCTCGATGAACGCCAGCCCCCCAGGCGTCTCCGGCGCCACCGTCACCAGCCCAATGCGCCCCTCGACGACCTCCTGCCAGCGCTGAAACTCATCCCAGTTCGGCGGACGCACGTGCAGGCGCGGATGCGCGCCGCGCGCGCCGTCCTCCGGCGAGATATACGGCCCCTCCAAATGCACGCCGACGACGCTGGCAGCGACGAGAGGGTCGGCGCAGGCCACACGGATGGCCCGCAACGCCGCGACGATCTCCTCGAAACTGGCGGTGATCACGGTCGGACACAGATGGGTCACCCCCTCACGCCAGAGCGCGCGGACCGCACTGGCGACCGTCTCGGCGCTCACCGACGACCCATTGAAGTCGTGCCCAGCGTAGCCGTTGACCTGGATATCGAATAGACCAGGCAATAGCCAGACGTCCGGCGCGAGGGGCGCGTCTGGCGCAAGCGGGCGACAGCCGACGATGCGCCCCCCTGCGACCTCGACCTCGATCCCTTCCCCCGTCTCCAAAGTGCGACCCTGTAATCGCATCCTTCCTCCTCGCTGTGCTGTTTGACATCCCTCCGCGCCCGACCCTATACTTGCCAGGCAGGGTTGGGCTTTGCCTCTGCTCAGATGCTTATAAGAGCCTATCCGAAAAGCAGTTCTGGCTGGTCTCCTGACCAGGCAGGGATACGGTCAGGAGACCGCGTCGAAACTCTTCGGATAGGTCCTAAGGAGCCACGTTTTTCTAACTCGGGCAGGTCCCAAGATCCTGTTTCCCGACCATCTGTGAGGCATTGTGAGCAATCCTTCTCCTTCGCTGGAAGAGGCCTTCTGGCGCCTAATTCGCGGGCGACGATCGATCCGCCGCTACCAGGCGCGGCCCGTGCCCCGCGCGCTGCTGGAGCGCCTGCTCGAAGCGGCGATCTGGGCGCCCTCCGCCCACAATCGTCAGCCGTGGCGCTTCTGCGTAGTGACCAGCAACGCCATCAAACTGGCTCTGAGCACACGCCTCGGCGAACGCTGGCGCAACGACCTGGCTGCTGACGGGGTCGACGCCGCTCGCATCGAGCAGCGCGTCGCCGCCAGCCACGCCCGTCTGACCACGGCTGGCGCGCTCATCGTGGCCGCCCTCACCATGGAGGAGATGGACGCCTATCCGGACGCCGCGCGCACGCAGGCCGAATGGACGATGGCCGTTCAGAGCACGGCCCTCGCCTGCCAGAACCTGTTGCTGGCCGCTCATCACTACGGATTGGGCGCTTGCTGGATGTGCGCGCCCCTCTTTGCGCCTGATCTGGTGCGCGCCGTCCTCGACCTTCCCGCAAGCTGGGAGCCGCAAGCTCTCATCACCATCGGTTATCCTGCCGAGGAGAAGGTCCAGGAGCGAGCGCCCCTGGAGAGCCGCGTCCTCTGGCGCTGATCGTCAGGGCCGCCCAACTTCCTGCAGGCCTTGGGGAAATCAAGAGCGATCGATGTCCATCCAGTTCGCCCTCCAGCCAGTCATCCATGCCATACGCGGCGCCATGGCGCACCAAGAAGAAACTAGAACACGCTCTTCCGGACTGTGCGTGCGTCGTCGCCACAAGGCTAATTTCAGGTTAGCGGTCCATGTCGCGAACGACACAATCAGCGATGAAAATAGCGCTATCCGCGTTCATCCGCGTCAATCTGCGTCCCATTTTCAGATCAGGAGAGAGCCATTCATGTCGCCTCGCGTGGTCGCCCTGGCCGGCGGCGTGGGCGGAGCCAGGCTGGCAACCGGCTTGCAAGCAGCGCTGGCCCCTGGCGCGCTGACCGTGATCGTCAACACCGGCGATGATTTCGAGCATTGGGGCCTCACCGTTTGCCCGGATCTCGACACAGTACTCTACAACCTGGCCGGCGTCAACAATCCGGACACAGGATGGGGGCGCGCCGACGAAACCTTCGCGGTCCTCGCCGAGATGATCCAGCGCGGCGGCGAGGGATGGTTCCGCATCGGCGACCGCGACCTGGTCACCCACCTGCTGCGCACGCAGTGGTTGCGCCAGGGCCTCTCGCTCACAGCGGTCACCGACCGCCTGCGTCGCGGTCTGGGCATCCCATCGACGATCCTGCCAATGAGCGATGCGCCCGTGCGCACCGTGGTGCACACCGACGAGGGCGACCTCCCTTTCCAGCACTACTTCGTGCGTCGCCGCTGCGAGCCGCGGCTATTAGGAGTGACCTTTGCGGGCAGCGAACAGGCCAGGCCGACGCCGCAGGCGCTCCAGGCTATCGCCGAGGCAGAGATCATCATCCTGTGCCCCAGCAACCCCTACATCAGCCTTGACCCGATCCTCAGCCTCCCCGGCCTGCGCGATGCACTGCACGCCAGCCCCGCGCCCTGTGTAGCGGTCAGCCCCATCGTCGGCGGGCGCGCGCTGAAGGGGCCTGCCGCCAAGATGATGCAGGAGATGGGACTGGCCGTCAGCCCGTTCACGGTCGCCGAGCATTTCCGTGATCTGCTCGATGGGATCGTGATCGACCAGGCGGACGCCAGCCTGGCGGCAGATCTGCCCCTGCCGACGCTGACCACCGACACTATCATGGTTGATGCAGCCGCCAAGGCGCGTCTGGCGGCTGCGACGATCGCTTTCGCTCAGCGGATCGCGTCCTTATGAACTTGTGGCTGCTTGTGCCAGTGAAGCCATTGGGAGAGGGGAAAAGCCGGCTGGCCCATCAGTTGAGCACGGTCCAGCGCGCGGAGCTGAGCCGTCGGCTGCTGGCCGGCGTGCTCGAAGCTGCCCAGGAGGCAGGGGTGTTGACGGGAATGCTCGTCATCAGCCGCGATCCGGCCGTGCTCGCCCAGGCCACCGCGGCTGGCGCTGCCCCGCTGCTCGAAGCGGCGACCGGCCTCAACGAAGCGCTCGCCCAGGGCCGCGCGGCCGCTCTTGACCGGGGAGCGGAAGCGGTGCTCGTCCTTCCCGCCGATCTGCCTCTGATCATCCCTCAAGACGTGCGCACGTTATACGCCGAAGGGGCAGCCGGCCCGGGGATCGTCATCGCTCCCAGCCATGACGGCGGCACCAACGCCCTTCTCCTGCGGCCGCCCACCGCGATCGAATTCGCCTTCGGCCCGCACAGCTTCGCCCGTCACTGCGCCCTGGCGGCCGCTGGCGGCTGGCCGCAGCGCGTGGTCGATTCTCCCACCCTCGCCTTCGACATCGACTGGCCACGCGACCTGGCGCTCGCCTCCGTGCGTACGCTCGACTGAGCCTGTCTCTCTTACCAGATCGCCCCCATCTGCCAGACATCGACCCGCCGCGCCGCAACGCGTCCGCCGCGAGCGAAGAGCGCGACGCCGCGGCTGTCAGATCGCGTGGGATAGATGCGGCTTGACAGGCAGAAACAGCCGTTCGCGTAGACCTCGATCACGGAATGATCGAGGAACACGTCCAGGACCAGGGGCGCAGCGGGGTCGAGGGCGAGGACACCTCCCCGTAGATCGCGTGTGGCGGCGTCATCGAGGCTGGAGCGCGTGCGATCGACCCCCAAGAAGTGCGTCGCAACGTCGTAGAAGATCCGCGTCTCTTCCTGCCCCTCGGGCGCGCAGCGGACCTGCAGGCCGAATTGGGCAGCGTCGCCAGGTTCGAACTCCACCTCGATCTCCAGGGCATCGCCATCGACGGCGCGCAGGGGGTTCGCCGTCGACGGCGTCAACACGATATCCTCCCAACGACGATGGCTCTCGCGCAGCGCGCGCAGCTCCGGCGCTGGCGCCATCCCCAGGCGGCCATCGGCGCGCGGCGTCAGCACGCGCGGCAACGACATGACGCCGGCCCAGCCAGCGGCCAACTGCGCCTCGCGCGTGCGCCCTTCCCACAGCCATCCCCACAGCAGCCGTCGTCCCTGGGCGTCGCGCATCGTCTGCGGCGCGTACAGGTGGCCGCCGGGATCCAGATCCCCACGCATGTGCGGCGTGAAACGGTGATTCGCATAGACGCCGATGCAGTAGAGGGTCTTGCCCAGCGGGATGGGAGAAATGAGAAGCACATGCCGATCTCCCAGAGGAAACAGATCAGGGCACTCCCACATCTCCCCCATCTCGTCCTCGCTGCCGACGCAGGCCGGGCCGAGATATTCCCAATGCACGAGGTCAGGCGATCGGTAGAGGAGGATCATGCCGCCCATGCCGCGCACGCCGGAGCCGATCACCTGGTACCAGTTCGCCCCTTCCCGCCACACGCAGTGATCGCGGAACCCCAGCACCTCCAACCCGGCCGGCGGCTCGGCGATCACGGGATTGCCGGGATATTTGCGCCAGGTGCGCAGGCCATCGTCGCTGACAGCGAGGCAGGGGCGTTGTCGACCCTCGTGCACGCCTGTATAGACCAGGGTGGGCACACCATCATGATCGACCGCGCAGCCGGACCAGCAGCCGTCGGCGTCGGCGCCGCCTGGGGTCGGCGCCAGCGCGATCGGGAGGTCCTCCCAGTGCACCAGATCGCGGCTGACGGCGTGCCCCCAATGCATCGGCCCCCAGGTCGCGCGCTCCGGGTTATGCTGGTAGAACAGATGGTACTCGCCTTGCCAGTGGATGAGGCCGTTGGGATCGTTCATCCAATTGGCGGGAGGCAAAAAATGGTATTGAGGCCGATGAGGGTCGTGCGCCAACCGCTGGCGCGCGGCGGAGGGCAGCTGATCTTGCATAATTTATTCTCCCCAAAGGGCCAAACCTTACGCTATGGAGCCAGAGTGAGCGTATCACGCCGACATGCCCAGGCAAAAATCATCATGAGATTGCGAAACGCGACAACACCTCGTATAATATGTAAAGGGTAAGGAGGGCACAATGCAGCCTGAGCCACAGGTTGTAGACCGATTGGTACAAATGATCGCCGATGCTGTTCATCCGCTGAAAGTGATCCTGTTCGGGTCCGCAGCACGGGCTGATTTTGGCTCTGAAAGCGATATCGATGTTCTAGTAGTAATGCCCTCGGGGACCCATCGTCGTAAGACTGCTCAGCTCTTGTACCGTCAACTCGTCGGCTTGCAGGTCCCTTTCGATATCCTTGTTGCCACAACGGACGACCTCGAACGACATCGGCACAACCCAGGGTTGATCTATCAGACGATCTTACGTGAAGGGATAGAAGTGTATGCCAGGGCCTGAAGAGATTACACCTGGCAGCCCGGCAGAGTGGCTCCAACATGCCATTAGCGATTTAGAACTGGCCAAAATCCCTTTGCCTCCCAAAGTGCGGCTAGAGGCGCTATGTTTTCACGCTCAACAAGCAGCCGAGAAGGCGCTGAAGGCTGTGTTGGTAGCTTATGGAACCTCTGTGCCGAAAACGCATAACCTGCGAACGTTAGTGGATCTGCTGCCGCCCCATTTAGCCCCGCCACCGGAAGTTCAGGAAGCAGTTGGTCTGACCGATTATGCTGTAGCCAGTCGCTATCCCGGCACGAGTGAGGCGATCGAGGAAGAAGACCGACAGGAAGCCATCTCACTGGCGGAAGCCGTCGTCGCCTGGGCGGACCAAGTGATCAAATCCGCCACACCCCCTGCATGATCGTCGGGAAGCTTGCGCGATGCTCCCATAATACGGAGTTGAGGAGACACGAAGAAGTGGGGGGTGGATAGCAGGTTTGATACTCTTCGTGTCTCCGCAGCGATCTTCTGTCAGCGCCAGGACACCGATCAGCTTGATGGGAAGCTCTATCGTGAATCCTCACCCTTCCCATCAAAGCGGCCCGGTTGCCGACCTCACCAATGCAGGGTGACCGCCAGCGTCTCTCCGTCGCTGATGATCACCTCGCCGCCGAGGTCGATGCGCAGGCGGCCAGCGGTTCCGCTCCCCGCGATGCGTGCTGTCTCCCGTCCCGACAACGTGACCTGATCGGCGCGCACCTCTTCGGGCAATCCGATCTCCAGCCAGCGCAGGGCCACCTTCCCACGGCGCACCGCCACCTGACACGCCAGGCTGTTGGCCGTGCGCTGCTGGCTGTAGCTGCCCCAACCGCTGCCCGTCGTGAAGAAGCACCGGAAATCATCGGCGTGGATGCGCGGCGCGAACCCCAGCCGCCGTTCGGGCGCCGAATACACATAACCGGACAGGGCCAGCAGCAGCGACCAGCTCGCCAGCGCGCGCGCGTAATGATGGCCGCACTCGAACTCATCCCAGGGGTTGCGGCGGATGCCATCGTGGCGAGCGCGCAGGCCGCGCACGATGTTCAGGCCCTCCTCCACCAGTCCCTCATAGATCAGATGGGCCGCCACCTGATATTCGATGCCGGTCCATACCTCATCGGCGTAGGGGAAGGGATAGCGCGGTCGGCCGCCGTTGGGCCACGAGCACAGGACAAGCCCTGCCTCATCATTGAGGGCGTAGGTGCGCTGGCAGCTCTCGTGGGTATGGAAATCGGTGCGCCAGTTGTAGCGGTAGATGCTGCGCATGGCCGTGCGCACGCGCTCCGGCGGCAGCACATAGCCCAGCCCGACCACATGCGCGAACCACTGGCCGAGCATGTGATCAGAGAGGCACCCCGGCCCATACTGATAACGTGGCATATCCTCCCCAGGCAGTACGCCGCCAGGCAGATGCCCCGGATAGCGGCTGCGCAGCAGATCTTCCTCGGTCGGATTGCGCACCTGCTGCACATAGAACTCGCCGTTCCACAGCAGCTCATCCAGTTTGGCCGCGCCCGAAGCAAAGACACGCTCGAACTCGGCGGCCGCCTCGTCATCCCCGACAGCGCGCGCCATGATCGCCGCTGCGCGCAAAGCGCCCAGATAGAGGGTGCCCATCATGGTGTTGGGGCCATAGAACTCGATGTCGTAGGTGTTGTGCTGTTCCCCCTCCATGACGCCGTCGCGATCGCGGTCCCAGTGTTGCCATGCCCATTCCAGCGACCGTCGCGCGGCGGGCCAAAGCTGGCGCAAGAACTCATCGTCGCCGCTGAGCTGCCACTCGCGATAGAGTTTGAGAACGTTGCCCATCTGGCCGTCAGCGGCCGGCACAAAGTTCCAGAGGGTGTTCGAGCTTAAGGGGATCAGCGTGCGGAAGCGCTGTTCGCCATCGGGCAGCGTATTGACGCCGAAGTCGGTCAGACGCATCGATCGTTCAAGCTCCGGGTAGAGGTGCGCCAGGGCCTGCTCGTAGTTCCAGACGTGCGTGCAGTTCATAGGGCAGCAGCCAGCGTCGTCGTTGCATCCCTCGAAGGCATGGAAGCGACCATCCTCGGTGCGCAGGCAGGTGGTCGTGCGGATGATCGACATCTGGCTGGAGATGGCGTCCAATGCTTCGCTGGGGAGCGTGCTGGCGAACAAGGTCTCGTGAAAGGCCCTGGTCTCCGCCGTCAACGGCTCAAGGTTGGCGATCGTGAATTGGGCGGCGTCCCAGGCATCGGCGAAGCGCGTCGTGTAATAGTTGCCCAGGCGCTTGCCGCGCACGGCCGGCTCCTGGTTCCAGTAATTGGTCAGATTCGGGAAGTGCCAGGCGAGGACGATCGGAAGATCGGCCGCTTCTCCGGCGCCGAGGCGGACGCGCAGCCCCAGGGTGCTCACATCCGTCTCGTGCGCTCCCGTCGGATCGCTGGTCGGGTCATCCGGCAGCCGCCCATCGCTGCGGAAATCGTCCCAGAAATTCTGCAGATCGTCCCACCAACCGGCCCGCTCCCAGTGGGCCGAGAACGTGACATCCTGCCAGGGGGTCGCGATCGCCAGGGAGCCGGCATAGGGGTTCTCGCCATTGAAACCCGGACGGCTCATCAAGAAGCCGCGCAGCGCTGTTTCGTCGCGCCAGGTGTTGAGGTTGCCGCCGAAGAGTGGATGGCGTCGGCCATGGAGGCGCGCCTGACCGTCATAGCCGACCGGATTGTACTGACTGTAGGCCAGCGTGCACTCGACAGCGTCCGGTCCAGGGTTGAACAGCCGCCAACGGAAGATGGCGACCGGCAGGCCGCTGCGCTCGGCGTCAAGGGGGACCATGGGGTTGTAGGCGAGCACATCAACCGTCACGGGCAGCGTGGGATCGGTGAAGGCGATATGGGCGAAGGGATAAGCGCCGCTGAAAGTGGCCTCGCGCAGGTGGGGCAGGCCAGCGTATTGGCTGGGGAACAGCCCTTGTTGGGCGACGAACGGCGGCAGCAACTGGCGTTCAAGCACACGCGCCACGGCTGGGCGCCCATCAGCTTTGGCCCACAGGGCGAAGAACGTGAACGGCAGGGAGCTGCCCTTGGCTGGTCGGTTGAAGATCTCCCAGTCGCGCAGCTCGCCGCGCCCGCCTAGGGAGACGGTGCCGGTGCCAATGCCGCCCAGAGGAAACGCCACTTCTTTGAGCGCAGCGCCAGTGAAGCGGCGGACAGGCCAACGCGAGACGCTGGCGTGGATCGCCGTGATCGTGTCCGGGTATGCCATAGGGTTCCCTCCTGGCTTGAGATGACGAAGCGAAGCAAGTTCACGTCGATGATCGTAGTGGCTGGCGCGCGCTTTGTCAAGCAGTTCATCGCCGATGTTCCGCCATCCGCAGCAGAATGTCCAAATGCTTCGCCGCCAATCGCACCGGCATCGCAGGCTCCGCCTTCCCCTCCAGACAGTCCACAAAATGCCTCACAAACGGTTCGTTGTCGTGCGAGGGATGCCCCGACATGTCTACCCGCAGCGCTTCCTTGCGCGCCTCGCTATCCGCATAGAAGTACTCGATCACCTCAGACTCCCACGATGGATAGCGCAAGCACAATCCTCCGCGCGTCCCATAGATCCTCGTCTCAATCGGCGACTGATTGTGAACCCCTGCCCCTCTCTCATAGTAGAACGTCATCCCCGTATCAAACCGCAGCAGCGCCGCTCCATGCTGCTCTACATCCGCGCGCATCACCTTCTCCGATAAATCCCGCAGTCCGCCTACCGCAAACGCCTCCAGGCCCACCAGCTCCGGTCTGTCCCCCAGCACCCCAAGATGAAACGACAAATCGTACTCCCCCCAATCCAAGAGCGGTCCTCCCCCGGCGCGCGCTCGATCCATCGACCAGTCCGCCTGCGGGTTGTATTCCACATACGTTCCTTGCGTCAGATGCATGAAGTGGATGTGATAGACCTCCCCCAGCTTTCCGCTCGCAATCAAATCTCGCACAAACGGGAACTTCGGCTGGAGCCGAGAGTGCCGACATGATCCCTCCAGGATCACCAGGTCGCTGTGGCGCTCTGCCGCTTCCAACATCTGCTCCATCTGCTCTCGATTCGCCGCCATCGGCTTCTCGATCAACACATGTTTTCCTGCCTCCAACGCCTCCAACGCCATCGGCACATGCAGGTACGGCGGCGTCGCGATCACCACCGCCTCCACCTGCGCATCCTCTAGCATCTCATGGTAATCCGGCGAGGCTTTCTTCACGCCATATTGCTTCTGCACCGCCTCACATCGCTGCCTCACCGGATCGCAGATCCACCGCACCTCTGTCCGCGGCTCTGCCTGGAACATCCGCGCGTGCACTGCTCCCCACATCCCAGCCCCAATGATCCCGATCGATATTGCCCTGGCCATGGCTTCCCCTCCGTGGTAATGGTTGATGTTTACTATCCTGCCGTCGAGACTCACAACACCTCAACGCGCAGTCCGAACACCGCCGCCAGTAGCTCCAGATCGTGCAGGCGATGCCCTTGCACCACAATGTAATGATGCGACACCAACTCCCTCATCAGCCGATGGCCATCGGGCACCCGGAGCACCGCTCCATTCAAACAATCGGAGTTGGCAAACTGAGCATAGGTCTCCAGGTTCCCCTGGACGACGGAGAGCGCTCTACAGGCGGAGTCGATCTTCACCAATGTGATAGGTCCCTCAGCGAACCGGGCATCGATGGCTGTGGCGTTATCATCGACAATGGCCAGCACCTTTCGGCGCAACGTCCACTGGTTGGCAAAAGGCTGGGGGACGACGCCAAAATAGCCACAATGAGCCGCCAACACATGGTTCTCTGGCTCCCTGGAAACTCCCGGAAAGTGTGGGATTCGCTCGTGCTTGAGCGCCGCCTGTCCCATCAGGAAGGGGTACATGTTCGTCATCATGAAGGGGACGCCCAGGGCGCGCTGCACCATCAGCTCCGTGAGCATCGTCGCGCTGTCCGCCTCGCACCCCCAGATCAGCCCCATCTCCTGGTACAACAGATTCCATGCCAGGCATGGCGTCGTGTCGGAGAAATGAGATTCGTTCAGGCAATTGATCCCGGCTGCCAGAACAGCGTCTTCCCTCGCCAGGTCCTCACGCAGCGCCAGATATAGTTTGATAGCGCTCAGGACAGAACGCTCCGGCACATCGTCGGCGACGGCCAGACGATCACGCCATCGCTCCCATGCGGCCACAGCTACCGCATCCGGAATGGCTTTGGCCCGTGCGCCCAGGTCGCGGAAGCTCCGCCTCTCAAGACGGATGCCGAAGGTCTTGCGAAGCCGATCCGCCCACTCCGGCTCCCACCAGTAGAAACGTTTGAAGATACTGGCCTGAAACCCCTCGCCAGGATTGTCCTGGTATACCAGGAATCGGCCATCGCGCAGCTCGCGCTTCAGCGCCAGGGAACGGCAGAGGACTTTCGCCTGGTCCAGGTTATAAGGGGCCAACACATCGATCCCAGCCTCCCGGAGATAGCGGTTGATCTCCCAGTCCCACATCGAGACCGTGCCAAATTCCGAGGTGATCACCAGCTTGAGTTGCTGGATCGAGCGGATCTCTTCGACACGACGGTAAGCTTCCCCCAGCATCTGAGGAAACACAACAGCATCTGCCTCCGGCAACGGGCCTCCAAGGGGTACCGGATCCACGATCTCAGCCACTTCCAGCAGCACGTCGCGCAGACGCTTCACCTGGCCCAGACACTCCTCGTCGGGCGTCGCGCCGAAATACACCGGGATCAGGCGCGCTTTCATGGGACCTCCTTTCGACGCCGTTCCTCCGAAGCAATCTCTACCAATCGTTGGAACATGGCCAAGGTCAGCGGGATATGCAACACCTCGGCTATGTGCTGAGTCCAGCCGTGAAGGAAGTACAACCAACCGTCCTCGATCTTCAGATCTCGTTCGGCCCGTTGGGTTTGCGCCTGACGTAGAAAATCGAGCTCCCCTCGGTAGTTGAACTCCCACACCACGCCGTGAAGGGGGAAGACGGCTGCGTCCGTGATCGGAGAGCCTGGCAGGTCCTTCCCCATACCTGTGGCATTCACTACCATCGAATAGTCTGGCAACGTCCCCAACAAGCGGTCATTGACCTCCGCCTCGCTCGTATGGACATAGGTGATCTGAATATCTGTACCATGCTGAGAGGCCATCCGCCGCATTTGCTCCAAAGCCGCCCAGCGCCGATCCACGACGATGGCCCGTGACGGCCGATCTGCCGGGTCCGGCTCATCCATCAGGTGCAGCATCGTGGCGATCGCGGCGCCGCCCGATCCCAAGAGCAGAAGCTCGCCCCCCGTTCGTCCGAAATAGTGCGATCCGAGCAGGGCGTTCATGCTCAATCCAGCGCTGATGGGATCCTTCGCGTACCCTTCCAGGCGCCCTTCCCGCTTGGAGATGCAGGAGATCTCGCCCGTCTGCTGGGCATAGGGATCGAGATAGTCGAATAGATCGCGAGCAGCCGCGTAGAGGTCCATCTTGTGGGTGGTCACCAAGCCACCCAAATGGCGGGGATCATCGCGTATCTGCATCACAATGCGACGGTAGACCTCAGGATCATCATGGATGCGACAGTCCACCCCGCGCAGGATCACCTCGGGCCGCCCTAGCTCTCGCATCCACAACGGGAAAATCTGATTGATCGATGATTGGCTGGTGGTCACGCCAACAAACGTGAAGTAGAACACTTCCTGTCCAGCTAGCAACTGATCCGCATGTATCGCCACAGTTCTGGATCCTCCTACCGTCTAGGATGCCTGCTCATGGTCTCATACGGCCCGGAAACGCGGCGAATTCCCGGACAGGACAGCAAGGCAGTCTGCCACGGAGAGCGTGAACATCTGGCGGACCGCGTCATCCGAGTGAGCACCCATGTGCGGTGTGACCAACACCTGCGGCAGTTGCAGCAGCGGATCCTCTGGGTTGGGCGGCTCCTCAGGGTACACGTCCAACGCTGCCCCTTTCAAATGTCCATCCTGCAACGCCCACAGCAGCGCTTGATGATCCACCAGCTCGCCGCGCGAGGTGTTGACAAAATAAGCGCCGCGCTTCATCTGCTGTAAGAATGTCTCATCGACCATGCCCACTGTCTGCGGCGTCGCCGGCAGATGGAGCGATACAATGTCGGCCTGCGGCAGCAAATCCGCCAACGCGGGGCACAATGTCCCATACGAACCCGCGATCTCGGGGGCCACATAGGGATCATAGATCAGGATGCGACAGCCGAAGGGCTGCAATCTGCGAGCCACTTCGCGCCCGATGGCGCCCAATCCGATAAGCCCGATCGTCTTGCCATGTAAGGCCAGGCCGCGCAGGCGCGGCCATCGCCCCTGACGCGTCTGCTCGACCGCCGCCGGGATCTGGCGCAGCAGCGCAAGGAACAGCCCCACAGTCAGCTCAGCGACCGAGATCGCGTTGGCTCCTACCGTGTGAGTCACAATGATCCCTCGCTCCTTGGCCGCCTGCAGATCCACGTTGTCCAGCCCTACCCCATACCGGGCAATGACTTTAAGCCGATCCGCCGCCGCCAGCGCCTCTGCGGTGATCTCGTCCAGTCCAGCGATATAGCCATCCACCCCCGGCAGCAGACGGGCCAACTCCTCCGCCCGCAAGGGGCGCCCCAAGGGGTTATACATCACCTGCCGCACCTGGGCTTCAAACTCCTCCCGCAGGCGCGGCTCCACCAGCTCAATCGACGTCGGCGTAACAAGGATATGGGCATCGATCACAGCAAGCCCTACCTTCGATGAGCTGACCAGCGCGGGTTGTCGATCAGCATCAGGCCGTCGGGTGTCGCTACGACTGCCTTGCGGAAGCCCCCTATCTCAATGGTGCGATAGTCGTGGCCTGCGTGGGACGGATAGACGAAGAAGAAGATCAGATCCTCGACCTCATCCGTGTTCACTGTTCGGTGCGCCCAGCGCGGCGGCACATACAGCGCCGCCCCAGGCGCCATCTTCTCAACAGCCACTTCCCCTTCGGGCGTCTCCATCAGCATCAGGCCCTGCCCCCGCAGACAATAATAGACCTCCGCCGTGTCGAGGACCTTGTGGGAATGCCCCTTCGTCATGAAATACTCCTGTCCCACCCGTCCTGCGTGCAGGATGGTCAGACCAAAATTGAGATCGCCCGCCATAGATTCTTGATCAAAGTGATACACCTCATACAGCACCGGATCGTCCTGCGCCAGTCGTCGAACGACCGCTTCCGCATCCAGGAATTGATCCCCAAGCGCCGACAGAGTGCGAATCGTCCGCGACGCGGACACGGCGATCTCCCCTGAGGGCGCCAGCATCGCGGAAAAAGGCAATCGTGTCATGGTCCTTTCCCTCAATCCCAAGTTCTTTCGGTCTGAATCGTCCGCTCTCAGAGGATCTCCGCCAGATCGACGGGACGGTTCTCCAGCATGGACCGGGTCGCGGCGAGCACGCCCGCCACCGCCCATCGACCGTCCTCTCCTGTGACGCGCGGCTTCATACCCGTTCGAGCGCATTCCACGAAGTGCTGCAACTCATAGATGTATCCCCACGCGAACCGCTCGCCCCACGTGCGATGCACCGGCATGACCAGGCCCTGATCGCGTTGGATCCCGACCACAACTGGCAACCCTTGCGCGTCCCCGATCTGTAAAATCCCTTTCTCGCCCACGATCTCCACTCGCGCATCGTAGCCATATTCGCACGGACAAACCCCGGCGATGCTGCCCAGGGCGCCGCTTTCGAAGCGCACGTTCACCAGCGCCGTATCGTAGAAGCGCTCTTCTCGAACCCCCAGCCGCTCACCCTTGAAATTAGCCACCTCTGTATACACGCGCTGATAGTTCGATCCGGCCAGCCAGCGAATGCAATCCCAATCGTGGCTGTTGACCTCGGCCAGCATCCCGTTGGACGTCTTCAGATCGCGCGCCCAAGCTGGCGGCAACCCGGGTCCATGAGTCAACGACTTGATCATCATGACCTGACCGATCTCTCCAGCCTTGATGCGCCGCGCAGCTTCCACAAACTCCGGCTGAAAACGGCGCATGAAACCAATCTGCAGACACACACCCCGCCGCGACGCCGCCTCGATGATCGCATCACAGGCTTCCACCGTCAACGCCATGGGCTTCTCCAGGAAGATGTGTTTGCCCGCCTCCGCGGCGGCGACCGCCATCTGTTCATGCAAGCCGGTCGGCGCCGTGATGATCACCGCGTCAAAGTGGGCGCCGTTCAGGGCCTCTTCCAGCGAATGAAAGCCCCGTTCGTAACCGAACTCACCCACAAGCCGCTGCAATGCTTCGTCAACCGGCTCCGCTGCGGCCGCCAGGTTCACTCCAGGAACGAAGCGCGCCAGCACCTCCGAATGGTGACGCCCTACCCGGCCAGCGCCGACCATACAGATCCTCACCGTTGGTCCCATCTGATCAGTCCCCCGACTATCGTGATCTCGCTCACGCCTCTCAGCCGCGAGCGCCCTCAACAGCACAGGCTCACGCCGCCTATTGCATCTCAGAGGCCAGGACCGTTTGCCAGCGGATGTACTGCTGCACGAAAGGCTGGTAACGCTCATGGTCCGCTGCGCGCGGCACGATCAAGGCCTCCTCCGGCCACGACAGCGCATATGCCGTTTCCGCCAGATCGTCAACCAGGTCTGCAGCCTTGGCTGCGACCAGGGCGCTCCCCCAAATGCCCAATTCATCGCGCCGCAGGCGACGATAGGGTACGCCGAGCACGGCCGCTTTGATCTCGTTCCAAAGTCTCGAGCGAGCGCCCCCGCCCACAGCGCGCGCCTCCGAGAAGCCCATCTCTGGGAACAGCGAACGGGCGATCCCCAGATAGTAGGCATATTCATACGCGACGCCTTCCAGGATAGCCCGGAAGAAATGCGCTTGTGTATGTTTCCAGGAGAAGCCAATCCAGGCGCCTCTCATCTGGGGCGCTGCAGGACAGACACGCCCTCCCAGGTGAGGCGAGAAGAACAGCCCCTCGCTGCCTGACGGGACTGTGGCCGCTTGTTCCGCCATGAGATCATACAACCGCTCATCTGGAGGAAGAATCTGACCGCGGCTGGTATTGAAAAACTGATCGCGGAACCAACGCAGGACCTCGCCGCCTCCGGCAATGTACGCCAGCGGATGCCAAATGCCAGGCACGACCGAACGCATCATGAGGAGCGCACGGTGCGCCAGGTCTGGCGCAAACCGATCCGTACACGCGGCCAGGACCGAAGCTGTTCCTGCCGTGTCATACAACATCCCCGGGCGGACGATGCCCGCGCCTAGAGCGCACGCAGCCGTATCGCCACATCCTGCAGCGACTAATGTCCCAGGGGCCAGCCCGAAACGGTCCGCCATCCCAGGCGTCACCTCGCCGACCACAGCAAAAGGCTCCACGATCCTGGGCAACTTCTCGCGCTCCAGCCCAGTCGCCTGCAACAGACGATCCGCCCATTCAGCCTGCTGGACATCCGCCAGGCCTGTGAAATGCAGGAACGTGTAGTCGATGTAAGCGTCCTCACCCGCCAGGCCTGCCAGACGTCCCGCCACATACGCGCTGGGCATGACGAATCGAGTGAGCCGACCATACACCTCCGGCTGCTCGTGCTGCCACCACAGCATCTTGGGAGCGTGATCGCAGGTGGCCGCGCATCCCGTGATCCGAATCAAATCCTCGCCTACCGAGCGCTCCAGCCACTTGATGTAAGGCTCACAGCGCATATCCAGCCAGGAGTCGAAACGCATAACCGGCCGATAATGCTCGTCAATGCCGCCTACGCCGGCCATCTGGCTATCGAACGCGATGGCTGCGACTTTCCGGGGGTCCACGCCGCTTTTCCCCAGGCACTCCGCTACAGCCTGGGCCGCCGTGACCAGGAAATCGTCCATATCCTGCTCCGCCTGGCCCGGCGCCGGATAAATGATCGGGACCGGTCGGGATGCTTCGGCCAACAGGCGTCCCTCCAGGTCGAAGATCCCCGCCCTGGTCGCGCTGGTCCCGAGATCCACTCCGATCACATACCCCCCCTTCATAGCCATCCCCCTCGCTGTCCTGTCAGCGCGCTAATCGACAAGCGCGTTGGCCGCCGCTACTTTGCCATACCAGATGCCACTATCCTTCAAGATCCGCCGCTGCGTGTCGAAGTCCGTATAGGCCAGCCCGAAACGCGAGCTTGTCCCAAAGGCCCACTCGAAATTGTCCATCAATGACCAGCAGAAATAGCCGCGCACAGGTACCCCTGCCTCAATCGCCTTGAGGACAGTGAGAAGGTGCTTGTAGAGATAATCGCGGCGCAATAGGTCATGGACCTGACCATCTGGGCTGATGACATCGTGATAGGAGGCGCCATTCTCCGTGATGTAGAGGTGATCAAACCCGTAACCCCAATGGATCCAGATCAACAGGTCGTACAACGCCTGAGGGTAGATCTCCCACTCGCGCCCGGTCAACGCCACCCTGCTACGCTGGTTCAGCACGCGGGATCCTTCTCCGCCGCGGGGATCGTGCTGGACGGAGCGCGTATAGAAGTTGACGCCCAGGAAGTCGATCGGCGTCGCGATGACCTCCATGTCGCCGTCTTTGATCTCCGGTACATCGGCGCCGTAGCCCTCCCAGGCGTCTCGCGGGTAGCCACGCCCAGCGATCGGGTCCAGGAACCAGAGGTTGAAGCGCGCGTGCTCCTGTCGGGCCAATCGCTGATCAGCCAGGGTATCCGTGGCAGGGTACGCTGGCGTGAAGTTAAGCACGATGCCCACCTTAGCGTCGGGGCAACGTTGCCGGATAACGGGGATCGCCAACCCATGAGAGAGCAGCACATGATGCGCCACCTGGAGAGCCAGCTTCCGGTCGCACAGACCTGGCGCGTGCCCGCCGATCTCATGGCTGAGAATAGAGATACACCACGGCTCGTTGTGGGTCATCCAGCGCTTGACTCGATCGCCCAGGCGCGCCACCACGATATCGGCGTACTGCACGAAGGCATCCGCTGTGCGGCGATTCCCCCAGCCGCCCTGATCTTGTAGAGCCTGCGGCAAGTCCCAATGATACAGGGTCACGAACGGCGTGATGTTTGCCTCCAACAGCGCGTCGACGAGGCGATCGTAGTAATCTACCCCCTTCGGGTTCATCGCGCCATCGCCATCCGGGATCACGCGCGGCCAGGCGATGGAGAAGCGATACGCGTTCTGGTTCATCGCCTTCATCAAGGCGATGTCATCCATATACCGATGGTACGAATCGCAGGCTGGATCGCCTGTCTCGCCAGTCAAGATTTTCCCTGGCGTAGCGGCGAACCGATCCCAGATCGACTCGCCGCGCCCATCTTCCTTCGTCGCGCCCTCGATTTGAAAGGCGGCAGTAGCTGTCCCCCACATAAAGCCAGCGGGGAATCGAAGATCTTTGACCATGGATGCGCCTCCACGAAAACCGACTGATTTCATCGCGCCTGGAGAGGTAGCGTCACCGGTCTGCCTGTGGCCTGCGCGCGATACGACGCGATGGCCAGCTCCAAAGAGGCGCGACCGTCCTCGCCGGTGACGGGGACATCTGTCTCCTCCTGAATGCTACAGGCGAACGCCTCAATCGCTCGACGCATCGATTCTTGCTGATCCACGTCGAAGGAGAACTCGGTGACCGGCGCCAGGCCAGGCGGCGGTTCCTCCGCTCGCAGCCGCAACGATCGGGTATGGTCTTCCGTGAGGATGGCCCCTTTCGGGCCGAAGATCTGCAACGTCTCTTCTGGGCGCGGCCCTTTAGCCGACCAACTACAGGAGAAAGCCCCTATGGCGCCGCACCTGAAGCGGAGCGTCACGACAGCGCAATCCTCGCCCTCCATCTGCGTTTGCAGGAAACGTCCCGTCTGCGCGAAGACCAGCTCCACGTCGCCGATAAGCCACCGCAGTAGATCGAACCGGTGAACGCCGGAATCGATCAATGTGCCGCCGCCCGCAGGATCAAGGAAGCGCCGGAACCCCTGGATGTGGCCATGCACATGCACGGTAGCTACAACGAAAAAAGGTTCGCCGATAATCTTCGCGTCGAGCAGTTCCTTCGCCTTGGCGTGATGGGCGAAGTACCGCTGATTGTGACCCGTCATGAGCTTCACGCCCGCTTCCCGAGCTGCCTGGATGATGGCGTCCGCCTCTTCCAGATTGCGGGCGAGCGGCTTCTCAACCAGGATGTGTTTGCCCGCCTGGGCCGCTGCCACGGCCATCGGCAAATGTTGCTTCGGCGGCACACAAAGGTCGATCACGTCGATGTCCGGATCGTTCAAAAGGTCCTCATAGCGAGCAGTGGCATATCCCGCGTGATAGCGATCGGCCAGAGATCGAGCAACGTCCAGCTCCAAGCTGCAAATGGCGGCCAGCCTTGTCGTCTCCGGCATGCTGGCAATGCCAGCGATATGCAGCGCGCCAATCCCAGTTCCCACAACGCCGATGCTCACCGGCCGCTTGTGATCACCCATCCCTCACCCTCCTGCAAGCCCCATTCCACTCAAATCGGCGCGGCCTATTCGTCGTATGTACAGGTGCCGCTGATCAACTCTAGCGCATTGCCGTCCGGATCGGCGAAGAACTGGGTGTACACATCGCCCAACGCATAGTTGGGTGGATAAATGATCCGCACCCCCTGTTCGACCAAAGCGTTGTGGACTGCCTGCACATCATCAACCCAGAAGCCCATATGCTTCAACCCCAGCACTGTCTCATCCGGATTCCATGTGTGCGGGATCGTCGGCGCATTGAAGGAGAAAAGCTCCAAGACGCTGTGTCCCATCTGAAGGTAAGAGATCAAGCAGCCGTGGTCGCCGCCGATCTCCAACTGCCCCAGCAGGGGGAACCTCAGCACCCCCTGGTAAAAATCCAGGGATCGCCCCAGATCCGATACGGTCATCGCCACGTGATCAAAGCAAAGCTCACTACCCGGAGGCGCGCCCGACGTCTCCCCCATGGGGAGAGGTGGCTGCCCACGGCGGGTATACTGAAGATCGCCCTGAATGATCTCCAACAGTGTGCCATCAGGGTCCTTGAAGAACGCGATACGCACACCGCCTGTGGCTTCCGTAGGCTCCAATGTGAATGGAACTCCCGCGTTGTACAGGCGGGCCGCAGTGACGTCTACGCTATCGACTTTGAAGGCGATGTGCCGCAGGCCGACTTGGAGATCACTGGGGATCCATTCCGTTGGCTTTGTGGGCGCATTCGTGAAGCTGAAGATCTCCAGGATCGCCCCATTGCCGATGTCCAGGAAATCGATGACCAGCCCTATCCGGTTGCGATAATACAATCTGCCCAGCACAGGGAACCCCAAGAGGTCGCGGTAGAAGGCCAGGCTGCGCTCTACATCGCTGACAGAGATGGTCACATGTTGAAAATCCCGGAATCCATCCATGAAACGGTGTATCATGTTCATCTTTTGGCTCCTAGATATGGCCCAATGGCCCTGAATGAGAACGAGGCGACTGGCGCGCGCCAGGGGACTTGCTGGCGGAGGGCGGCGAGGCGCGGCGACGCCACAGCGACCAGGGCGATACCACGGGATCGTAAATCCTGACGAGATAACCGGGTGTAACTACCCTTTGATAGCGCCTGTCGTCAGGCCAGCCACGAACTGGCGCTGCATGAGCAGATACACGGTCACGATCGGGATCAGCGACAACGTCAACGACGCAGTGAGCGCTGGCCAATTGGTAGAATACCGCCCCACCAGTGCGAACAAGGCGGGTTGCAGCGGGCGCTTCACCGGATCATGGATGAACGTCGCCGCGAAGATGAACTCGTTCCATGTGCTCATGAATTGGAAGATGGTGATGGTCGCGATCCCGGGCCTGGCCAGGGGAAGCATGATGCGCCAGAAGATCCCAAACTCACTGGCGCCGTCGATGCGCCCCGCGTCAACCAGCTCGGCGGGAAGCGTCTGGAAGAAGGAGCGCATGAGGAACATCGAGAAGGGCAAGCCTCCACCGATGTAGGCCAGGATCAAGCCGAGCTGGGTATCGATCAGGTTCATCTCGCTGAGCTGTAAGAACAGCGGGATGATCAAGACGGCCCCTGGCAACATCAACGTGCTCAGCAAGGTCAGAAAGATCACATGCTTGCCAGGAAACTCAATACGGGCGAAGGCATAACCGGCCAGAGTCGCCAGGAAGACCACCGTCGCGACGGTGATCGCCGTGATCTTGACGCTGTTCCACATATACAGCGGGAGTTGCATGGTTTCGAACACATAACTATAGGCGCTAAAAGTGACCTGAGAGGGCAACAGCTTACCGCTGTACGTCTCGCTCCGATCTTTCAGCGACATCAGGATCATCCAGACCAGGGGAAAGATCGACCCCAGCGTCAGCGAAATGAGGATCGCGTAGCCTGCCGCGCGCGATAGGATGCGCTCAGCATGGCGCCCTGCTCTGGCAGGCGAGGCGGTCAACACAGCACGCTCAGTAGACATCGCTCTTCCTTCCTGTCAGACGAAGTTGGATGACCGTCCCGATCATGCTCAAGATCAGGATCACCAGGCCGACGGCGGCCGCGTAGCCCATCGAGGGGGAGCCGCCGCCTGTGGCGCCGAACGCTGTGACATAGAGGTAGGTGCCTAACACCTCCGAGGCATGGTTCGGCCCACCCTGACTCATGACGTAGACTACATCGAAGACTTTGATCCCCCCAATGATATTGATGATGAGGACGACGGTGGTTACCGGCCACAACATGGGGATCGTGATATGCCAGAGCTTGCCCAGCGTATTGGCGCCATCGATGCTCGCAACCTCATACAGATCCAGGGGAATGCTCTGCAGCCCGGCATAGAAGATGACCATGTAGAAGCCGAGGGAAGCCCACAACGATACGGTGATGATTGCAGGCATCACTGTTCCTGGTTCCGCCAGCCACTGGTGTTTGAACGACCCCAACCCCAGGCTGTCCAGGATACTATTGATAATGCCGAAGTTGCCGTCGAAGATCATGCGCCACAAAAGCCCAGTCACAACCATCGAGATGATGACCGGGAGAAACAGCACTGTGCGGTATAGGACCTCGCCGCGCCAGCGCGCGTTGAGCAAGACGGCGATTAACAGCGGGAAGATCGTCTGCAGGGCCGTGGTCGCGACCGTAAAGAGCAGGGTGTTCTTGAGCGCGATCCAAAAAACTCGATCGCGAGTCATGTGAATGAAGTTGCGCAAGCCCACGAAGCGGGGCTGGTCGTAGCCTGCCCACTCCGTGAAGCTAATACCAATGGCGCGAAAGAACGGCACAGCGATGAAGATGACGAAGAAGATGAGGGTTGGCAGGATAAAGAGATAGCCATACAGTGCGCGACGGCGGTATTCCGTCATGCGCAATCGCGAACGACGTGCCACTGTAACACCATCGGAATGCGTTGTCATGCCCATGATCAGATCCTCTTATTCCATGCCTAAATCACATCACGGGCGCGGGGCAGAGAAAGGGGGAGGCATGGCACACATCGGCATTTGCCTCCCCCAAGCCGGAGATACCGTCGACTGATACTACAGTCCGCGTGCAGTCAGGACGTCCTGCTCGATCTGCGCCGCCGCCACCTCGGGCGTGAGCAGCTCGCCTGTGACGCCCTGGACGGCGTTGCTCACAGCATCCCACGAGCCCTTGCCGAACAGGATGTGGGGCGCGCCGTCAGGCAACCAAGAGGTCATCTCCTTCATGATGGAATGTTCGACCTGCTTAGCTGCCTCGATGGTGGAGGGCATCGAGAAGGACTCGTTCATAATGCGCACGTAGCGATCGTCCTGATAGATGAAATTGAGAGCCTTGATCGACTCGGCGACATGTCCCTTGGCATACACAGCCCATGCCGCCCCTGCCTGGTTGCCACACCAGTGCCGCTTGCCGGGCGCCCACGCCGGCGTACGGAACACCCGGTAGGACGCGGCAAACTCGGGCGAGGCATTCATGTTGATGCCCTGAGGCACCCAGGAGCCAGCGAAGAACATAGCCGCCTTACTGCTATAGAACAACGCAGTTGATTGGTCCCAGTTGGTGCCATTGACTCCGTCCTGGAACACTTTGGCCTTCACCAGCTTCGCTACCAGGCTCAATGCATCGATGACAGGCTGGCTGTTCCATGACACCCCCGGCTTGGTGTGCTCATCCAGATCGTAGACCAGGTCTGGGTTGTCCGTCGCCTGCGTGATCAATGGCAGCATGAAGTCGCAACCCAACCATTTGTCCGCGTTGTTGAAAGCCCAGGGGATAATCCCAGCCTCGCGGATCTGGTCCGCGATTGCGATCAGATCATCCCAGGTCTCCGGGATCTCCGTCACACCCGCCTGCTCAAACAGGGCAGGGTTGTAGAAGAACCCGAAGGTCTGGGCCATCCACCCCATGGCAAATTGCTTGCCCTCCGTAGTGAACTGGCGGCGGGTGGAGGGGAAGAACTTCGACAGGAATTCCTCCCCAAACGACTCGATCAAGTCGACCGTCTGACCGGCCAGGCCATACTCAATGGCGTGAACATGGGGGCCGAAGACATCCGGTCCTTTCCCGCCGGCGATAGCGGCCTCCAACACCTGGAGATATTCCGAAGAGCCATAGACACGCTGCTCAACGGAGATCTCCGTCTGCGATTGGTTGAACTCGGCAATGGCCTTGTTCAGCGCCTCTTCCGTCTCAGAGTACCAAGACCAGATGAGCAACTTAACTGGCTCGCTTGGCGCTGGCTGCGCCTCTGCCGCTTCTTCTTTAGCTGGAGCCTGGACGGGCGCTCCCGACGGAGCACAGGCGCCGAGCGCCTGCATAGCTGCTGCCCCCATCATCAAGCCCGCCGAAGTCTTCAGGAATCGGCGGCGAGACCACTGGGTTCGATTGGCCGTCATGCTTCACCTCCTCTTTAGTGAATGCCAAATGGGTTATCAGGCTAGCCTGCCATTCGCAGGATTCCACCCTCAGCGACGATTCGATTCCGGCCTGACCAATTCGACATCGAAGCGCGTTCGGTCTCCACGATGCCGGGCCACAAAGTATTCGAGCGGACGTCCATCCTCGAGATAGCCGATAGAGCGCAGCAGGAGAAGAGGCGCCCCTTTCTCGATTTGCAGGAACCTCGCCTCATCAGCCGTCGCTGCCACCGCCTCCAGAGATCGACGCGCCCGCGCGATGACCAACCCGTAGCGTTCCTTCAGCACATGATAAAGGGACTGCGAGGTCATATCCTCGCTGACAAGGTCAGGACACAGGGAGCGGGGAATATACGTCGCCACCAGCACGATGGGCTCTTGCTCAATAAAGCGCAAGCGATTAAGGTAAATAATCGCATCGCCCACCCCCATTTGGAGCTTCTGTGCTACCTGGGCAGGCGCGGGCCGTATATCGAAATCCAACACCCGCGTCACTGGCACCTGCCCGCGAGCGATGCTGTCCTCGTAAAACCCGGCGATGGATTGCACAAGCCGCTCTGGCACCTTGGGCCGGGCTACGAACGTCCCCTTCGCGCGGAACCGCTCCAGGTATCCCTCGTTGACCAGATCGTCAACAGCCTGCCGTACCACGGATCGGCTCAACCCGGTCATCTCACAGATCTCCATTTCCGTCGGGATCTGGTCGCCAGGCTGCAGGACGCCGTTCTGGATCAGGGAGGCCAGGTATTCATACAACTGATGGTAGTACGGCACCGGGCTACCACGGTCGACAGCATCTCGCAAATCGATGTGCGACGTTTGGCTTGAGGGCATCCCTTCACTCTGCACTTACGCACGTGCCCAGCAAAGCACGAGATTCGAGATAGGCTGGCAATTGATGGCCGAATAGAGCATAACATTATAATGTTATGACAAAGCAAGTATATCACAAGACTTCGGAGGCGTCAATCCACTCCACCAAGGGATAAAGCAACAAGTCCACGAGGGGGGAATTGGGATATAAGGAAGGCAATTGACGGGCTATGGGTTGTACAAGTGGTTGGGGTGGCGACCGGCAGTGCGGGGGTGACCAATGCGCAACAAGTCGGGGCAGGGTCGGGGTCCCAATGGGGAGGAGGCTTGGCGGGATAGGCGAGGGGGTGAGGCCTGCGGCTGGTAGGTGGTGGGGGTGGGGGGTACTGGGTGGCGCGGCTGCCAGAGCGGGGGCGTCGGCGGCTGGTCCTGGCCAGCGGCGGGCTGGGTGGGCGCCACGACCAGGCGCAAGGGCAGCAGCGGCCAGACGGCGGCCCAGCGAAACGTGGCGACGAAGTTGGGCAGCAAGAGCCGGCGCTCCCCTGCGGGAATCTCCCGCGTGTCGCGCAGGCGCATACGGGTCAAGCCGAGCAACGGGTGGAAGGGGCTGTCCGGCAGGTTGGGTTCCGTGAGCACCTGCGCTGGCTCGGGGGCGGGTACCCAGAGACTGGTCATCGCCGCCCTCCCCGCCGCCGGCTGAGCCAAGCCCGATTCAGGGCCTGGCTGCGCTGGTAGGCGGCCCGATCGGGTTGGTCACACAAGCACCGCAGCCACCAGGACAGGGCCGGCAGCCGCAGCAGGACCAGGGCTTCATTGCGGATTTGCCGCACCCGTTCGCGGCTGAGGCCCCACAGCCGGCCGATGGCGGCCAGGCTGCATGGCGGCTGGTCATCCAAGCCGTAGGCGGCGACGATGACCTGGTAGTGGCGCTCCGGCAGGCGGCCAGCAGATCCCTCAACGCCACCCGCACCGCTTGGAGTTGCCAGGTCTGCTCTGCCAGTTCCGCCGGATCGGCGGCCGCCACCGGCTGGCAATAACCCTGCGGCCGCTGGGCCTGCGCCACCACCGCCCCCAGGCGATGGCGGATCGCCGGCACCGCGTAGGTCGAGAAGGTCAGACCGCGCGCCGGCTCGTAGTGCAGGATCGCTCGCCACAAGGCAATCTGCCCTTCGTGCAACAACTCGGCATAGGACAGGCTCGTGTGGCAGTCGCGGCGGATGACCCAGTGCACCAGTCCTGCATGCTGGCGCAACAGCCGTTCCAGACACACTTGGCAGCCAGATTGCGCACAGGTGTAGCGCATTGGCCCCTCAGGGGCCGGTGGGTGTACACTGGACATGAAATACCTCCTGCTTCTGAGTGGATGTGTGCTGCACACATGTTGTACCACTCTTGGCAGGCGGTGTTCCCTATGGGTTGAGTTTTCCGCCCTGACTTATTGCGCTATCCCCTAACACCGCCCCTTTCAAATGTCCATCAGGTCGCTGGCTGTGCCGATCTGGTGTTCTGGGACGACATCGGGCAGTCCTTGGGGCGAGCCGTGGGCGATGTTGAGGCTGAGCCGAAGGCCGATGTGGCTGCCGAAAAGCCAGGAGAGGCTGCCGTCCATGCCAGGAGCGTGCAGAATATGAAGTCGCACGCGATGC
>FWPU01003162.1_pt1 | contig 42431 bp, 40 predicted proteins | sample 2228361 | NCBI WGS metagenome assembly FWPU01 (sample SAMEA103939777, study PRJEB20133) | metagenome | reverse complement strand
AGGGCGTTTAAACGCCCTCGCGGGTTCGCGGGCAGCTCGGTTTACGCCGCCCTCCTGGCGCGTCCGATGACGTCCTCGGACGGGACTCCCTGTGCGTTCACCGTCCGGGCGTACTGGAACGATGGCCAAGTGCTCGGCAAGCGGCTGAGGTCGACGAACTCGCCGTCGAGTGGCCTCAGATTGACCTGGCTTTTTACCACCTGGTCCACGTACTCTTTGTTGGATTCCAGCTCGACGAGGGGCTCGACGCTTTGGGGCACGATCTCGCTCGCGGACCGCCTCTCGTGCTTCTCCAAGAGCTCACCGATCACCCTCATGTGCTCGAGCTCGTCGGCGTAGAACTCCTCCCAGATCGCCTTCAGCGCGGGATCGGTCTCGGTCTGCAGGCAGCTCCAGTAGTTATACGCCTCCATCGTCTGGAGCAACAGACACCGCTCGAGCAGGGATTCCGTGGGATCGCCCAAGGATTCGTAGTGGGTCACGTGCTGCTCCTCGATCTCAGCTATCTCAGCGTAGAGCTTTCTGGCAATGTCTTGCGGATACATCATTCCGTGGGTCTTGTAATAGAGGTAGGTTTGCTGTTCGGCCGGAACGATGGTCCAAACGTTCATCTTAGTCTTGAATTCGGCCGTCCTCTTGTCGTAATGCCAGCGAATCGCATCGTTAAGCGGATGGCGGTGCTCCTCAGACGTCGGTCGGCCGGGTTTGACGTTCGTCTTGCCCTGCAGGATGGAGTCCGGATTTCCTCCCTCTATCAAGTCGTAGAGGTAACTGTAGCGAAACAGGTGGTCGAAGTCCTCGATCAATGCGAAGTCGAGAGCCTGTTTGATATACGGATCCGCCTCGTTTTTCGCCAAGTTGGCGGTCAAATCGGTCGCCAGCTGCTCGTATGCGAGCGTCGTTTCGATGATCGTTTGATCGGCGGGGATGAGCCAATCGATGGTCGTCTGCTGCTGCTCCTCCACGCGCCTGACCTCCGCGATCCTCGCTTTAGTCGCGTCGTCCTCGGCGTGCCTAGCGAAGTCGTGCATGCAAAGCAACACCCCGTTCTCGATGCCGTTCATCAGAATGGCCCTCGTTCTCGAGTGAGCGTCGATGCTTCGCTTATCGTAGGGCGATTTCACCATCTCCGCCCAGCTTCTGTACTGCCTTTCGAGCGGGGTTCCCCTGTCCTCGAACGGTCTGAAGGGTTCCATGCTATCGCCTCCCGATCTCGATTTGCCGGTTTCCGCCGGCGCTTTACGGCGTTCTCGGTCGCGGCGTTTCCGATCGCGGAAAACCGCCGGGCGCGACCTTCCAAAGCGAACCCGGACGAGGTTCGCGACGGACCCGCGTCGGACGCCACGGAATGAGTTTCTCCCCAAAACGAATTGCCCCAATCGAGCCGCGCTCGATTTCGCCAAGACCCCGTGGCCACCGGATGCCGTCCGTTGGGGCGCAAATCGCGCACCTTTGCCCGGCTAGGTGAGGAGCGCTCGCGGGAGAGCGCCTCGTCTTGAGGTCGATCTTCGGGATCGACGCGCTCAAACAAAGGGGAAGGCGCCCGATGCCCGCGATGTGACGGTTAGGAAGGCCGAGAGGCGCGGCAGCCGCGCCGCATGGCGCTCAACCGTATCGCACGGAGCTCAACCGCGCAGCCCGCGCGAACTACTTGCTGGCCGGAACGAGTGCCTTTCTGATCAGCGCGCTGGCGTTATCGACGAGGAAAACTATGAGGAAAACGACGGCGATCAACGTCAGAACTTCGTTGTACTGGAAAAGCCTCATCGCGATATCGATGCTCTGGCCGATACCCCCGGCACCGACGAAACCCAAAATCGTCGCCGTCCGCGCATTGCATTCCCACTGGTAGAGGGTCAAAGAAACGAAGTTCGGAGCCGCCTGCGGAAGAACCGCGTACGCCGTGGCCTTGATCCTGTTCCCCCCTAGCGCCCTGATGGCCTCGACCGGTTCGATGTCGATGCTCTCCATCGCCTCGGCGTAAAGCTTGCCCAGCAGCCCGGCGCTGTGAACGGAAAGCGCGAGCACTCCGGCAAAGGGCCCGAGACCCACGGCGGAAATGAATATGAGAGCCCACACGAGCTCGGGAACAGCCCTCAAAAAGTTGAGGAAATTGCGGGCGATCAAGTAGGGAATATGGCCGAGGAACAGGCGTCCGGCGAGGCCGACTCCCGGCGTTTGGCTGCTCGAGAGGGTTCTGGTCGCGAGAAAGGAAAGCGGAAAAGCCACTGCGGCCCCCAAAACGACGCCCACTATGGACATCTGCACGGTTTCGATCGTGGGTTGAACGAGCGAGGCCAGAAACTTCGGTGACAAATCCGGCGGGAACAGACCCGTTATGAACCTGAGCACGTTTGCCTTGCTCTCGGCGCTGAAAAGCTCGGACGGAGCCAGTCTAGCCCCCTTGGCGCTCCAAGTGAAAGCGAGCAAAATGACGAGAACCGTAAGGCTCTTCCTGGGCCAGCGCTGAAAGCCGATAATCGGACGTTCGCTCGCCATTTCTTTCATCTCAAATCCTTTCTGACCGCGCGCAATAATCGCCGGGTTGGACCTGCGGATGTCCCGCAGGGGACGCTTGCCGACAAGCCGCGCTAGAGTGTACCGCTGAGCCCTCGCCTTGCGATCCGCTCGAGGCAGACGCAATTATCCTCGCTTTTCACCTCGAACTTTTCGCGACCGCCTCGATATATTTTTGCCAGCACCTCCTTGTCGAGCTCGGACGGAGACCCGTCGAACGCAAGCCGTCCCTCGGATATCCCGATGATCCTGGGGAAATACTCTTTAGCGATCTCCACGTCGTGAAGATTGCAGACTATCGTTTTACCCCGCTCGCGGTTGAGCTCGGAAAAAATCTCCATGATTCTTTCGGTAGAGGCCGGGTCGATCGATGCGACCGGCTCGTCGGCGAGGATGAGATCCGGGTCCTGAACCAAAATGCGCGCTATGGCCACCCGCTGCTGCTCGCCGCCGGAGAGGTTCGCCGCCCGCGATTCCGCTTTTCCGTTCAGCCCAACCCGCTCCAAAGCGGCTTCGATCTTCGTTCGCTCTTCCCGCGAAGCGCCGAAAAGCAAGTTCTTCATAGCTTGCCAGGTCGAGCACATCCCGATCATCCCGATGGCCGCGTTGTTAAAAGCGCTCAGCTCGCCCACCAAGTTGTGCTTCTGATAAACCATCCCGATTCTTCGCCTGATGGAACCGAGGTGAAAATAGCCAGCGCGATAAAGGTCAATTCCCCCGATTTCGACTCGCCCTCCGTCGAGGAAAGCGGTCCTGGTTAATATCCTGAAAAGGGTGGTCTTGCCCGCCCCGGATGGGCCTATGACCGCGACCGCTTCTCCTGGTTCGATCGAGAAAGAGACGTCGTCCAGCGCGGCGACGCCTCCATTCGCATATCGCTTTACCAAATTGAACGCTTTGACCCCGACCACTTTATTTCGCCTTTACCAAACCGACTTCTTTTGCCTTGGTTCTGATCTCCTCGTAGTCTTTCGGACCGACCTCCACGTACCGCTTGGCCCTCATGAGGTCCAGAAGCGCGGGGTCGTCAATCTCTTTGAAGGCCTCCACCAGCTTCTTCTTGAACTCCGGATCCAGATTGGACGGCACGCACCAAGGATATCCCTGAACCAGCCGCCTTTCCACGGTCCTCAACTTGCTGCCGTCGACCTTTCCCTCCTTGATTAGCTTATTCAGTATCCGCTGCTCGATTCCTCCGGCATCCACCTTGCCGCTCAGAACCGCTTCGGCCGTCGCGTCGTGGCCGCCGGTATATATCACCTGTTTAATCGGCTTGAAATCGTTTCTCCAGTCGTATCCGGATTCCACCAGCATCAACCTGGGATAAAGCGAACCAGACGTCGAAGACGGATCCCCGAAGGCGAAAGTCTTCCCCTTGAGATCGGAAAGCGATTTGATGTCGGAATCCGCCCTCGTTATGATCGCGCTCCAATACTCCGTGGTTCCGGTCTCCCTATCGACTTCTGTCACGATCGGCTCGATCGATACCTGCTCAAGGGCTTGGGCGTACGTGAGCCCTCCGAAATACGCTAGGTCGAGCTTACCGGCCACCATTGCTTGAACAACTCCGGCGTAATTGGTGGCGACGAACAGCTCGACCGGCATGCCGAGCTTTTTCTCCAGATACGCCCGGAAGGGCTCGTACTTCGCCTTTTGCTTCTCGGGCGATATGTTCGGAATGAGCCCAACTCTGAGCTTCGTGGGCGTGTAATATTTTTTCTGGGCTCGCTCTCCCGCCTTATCCGCCGTTCCCTTCTCCGGGCCGGCCGCGCATCCAGCCAGCAACACCGCCGCTGCAAGAGCAGCTCCGATGGCCGCATAAACGGCCGACTTTCGCTTCATATCATCTCCTTTCATCGAATCGACGCAAGCAGCTTAATTTGTAAAGTTTAATCCAAACTTTTTCAAGCGGAAAAGGCGATATTTAATAATAAATTAATAAGGATTAGATATGTTTATAGCAAATGGCCTGAACGAAGCGCGCATTGTCTGCCGGCGATATGCGATGGACGATTCCTTCGCCAGATCGCAGCCGCTGCGATTTACCGGGGAGTGAAGGATCGGCGCTTCCCGGAAAAATGGCACCTCAAGCCGCTTTTATCTCCCTCTCGACCTTTCCGAGGACGCCGAGGAGTTGGTCGTGGCCAACCGCCAGCTCTCGCTCCACTTCGTCGCACCTCGCGACCAGTCGTTCCCCTTCTTCTTCGGAAAAAGAGCGATCGACCAGGTCGGAAAAGGTCGTATTCTCTAAGCGAATGTGCTCCGTGAGCAGCGAGATGTATTCCATCATTTCTCGGGCGAGCTTTTCTTGAGCGCCCCTTTTATCGCGCTCGTAGTTCTTGCTCTCCTTCACCATGGCCGCAATGTGTTCTCGGCCGATCCTGTGATCGGCCATGAGTCGATCCGTTATCTTTCGGCCGGCGTCGCCGGCCCTTTCCTCGAGCGCGGGAAACAGGACCTTTTCCTCCTTTCCGTGATGGCACAAATCGGCGAATTCCATGAGGAAAAAGAGGATATCGCCGATGATTTTCGGATCGATTTCCTCTCCAGCTTCCATCCTGTCGGCCACAGACCTCATAACCGAAATGGCCCGGCCTATTTCCCGATGCTCTTGTTTAAGGAGTTCAGAGGGTTTCATAGCGACCAAGTATTTTTACCCATAATGACGAACTGCATCGCGGGATTCGTTTTGCCCGCGAATCGAATATCGTTAAGTCGTCGCGCGCCCGCGCGCCGGCAACCGGAACCACTGATTGGATGGCCGGAAAGGCGGCTGTTACGCCGCACGCCCGCGAACCCCCGCGATCGCTGGCAGCGGCGGTGCGCGTCGGCAAACCGCATCGGGGTTCGTCGGTATGCGTTTATTTTTGCGATGCAAACAGCGTTTCGCTGCCGCATGAACGAGCGGCCCGATCTTCCGATCGGGCCCTACTCCGAAAACGGATCGATGATGCGGCTAAAGCCTATCCACCGCGATGAGAACGGCGATCATTATCGGGGTTGCCGATAACGCGAGCCAATCGCGCGCTTTCATCTCGAGCTCCCTCAGGCGGGTACGCCCCTCTCCGCCCCGATAACCCCTGGCTTCCATGGCCGAAGCGAGCTCATCCGCCCTTCTGAATATCCCGACGAAAAGCGGGATGAGGACCGGTATGAAGCTCCTCGCCCGCCGAAAAACGTTGCCGGATTCGAAATCCGCCCCCCGTGCCGCCTGGGCCTTGACCAGTTTGGCCGCCTCGTCCGCCAGCGTCGGGACGAAGCGAATCGCTATGGTCATCATCATGGCCAACTCGTGAGCGGGAATTCCGAACCGCTTGAAAGGGGTCAGCAATCGCTCCACCCCGTCCGTCAGCTCGATCGGCGTCGTTGTAAGGGTGAGGAGGGTCGTGCCGAGCACGAGAAGGATAAGGCGAGCGGCGACCACGACGCCGAGCTTCAAGCCCCGCGCGCTGAAGCTCAAGAAGGCGAGCTTCGCTTGCGGTCCCGGAGCGAAAAAAGCGTTCATGGCGACCGCGAGGACGAGAAGGAAGAAAACGGGCCTCAAGCCGCGAAGGAGCACGCGGGGGGGAATACAGGCGAGAGAGGCCAGCCCCGCGACCAATGCGGCGGAAAGCGCGAGGGCCAAGAATCCGTCGATCGAGAAAAGCGCCACCGAAAAGAGACCGACGAAGGCGATCTTTGTCCTCGGGTCCATTCTGTGCAAAGCCGAGTTCCCGGGATAGTATTGCCCGATCTGCAGGCCCCTCACGCCCGCCTCCTCACAGCGCCGATGATCTCATCGACCGCCGAAGCGGCGTCCAAGATCTGCGTCGAAACGTCGTAGCCTCGATCCTTCAATCCACGCAAGACGGCCGCCGGCACCGGAAGGTCGAGGCCCATTTCGAGAATCTCATCCGCGCGCGAAAAGACATCCGCCGGAGAGCCTTGAAGCGCGACGCGCCCTTTATCGAGAACGATCAGGCGTTTCGCGATGTGCGCGATCTCATCCATATCGTGCGTTACCAGCACAACGGTAAGACCTTCGGCGTTGAGCGCTGTAAGCCTATCGATGAGCTCGCTCCTCCCCCTCGCATCGAGCCCGGATGTCGGCTCATCGAGCACCAGAACCTTCGGCCGCATCGCCAGAACTCCGGCGATGGCTATCCTCCGCATCTCGCCGCCGGAAAGCGAAAATGGGGAGCGGTTCGCGAAGTCCATCGGATCCAGGCCGACCGCTTTTAAAGCGCTTTCGACCCTCCGCTCGACTTCCTCAGCGGAAAGGCCTAGATTCCGCGGCCCGAACGCGACATCGTCGAACACGGTCGCCTCGAAAAGCTGGGACTCGGGGAACTGAAAGAGCAAGCCAACCTCCCGGCGAACGTCCAAGCCTCCGATTTCCTTCCCGATCCGCCTTCCCCTGAAAAGAACCTCGCCTTGCGTCGGCAAGAGCAAACCGTTTAGGAGCTGAATGAGCGTGGATTTGCCCGATCCGGTCGGACCTATGAGGCCTATGAACTCCCCCTCGTCGATCGCGAGGCTCACGTCGCAGAGCGCCGGTTCAGCCGCCGCCGGGTATTTGAAAGTCGCGTTTATGAGCTCGATCAGCCGCAGTCCGCCCATCTACCTCACCGCGCGGCCCGCAATCGCTTCTATCAACTCATCCGGCGTAAAAATCGGGCGGTCGTCGACGATGCCCGCCTCGGCCAGCCGGGCGGCCATGATCCCCGCGACCGGAGGGCCAAATCCGAGCGATTCCAAAAGCTCCGAATCCCCCAAAACTGCCGCGGAAGGTCCATCCGCGGCCACCTTGCCATCGCTCATCGCGATAACGCGCTTCGCCAAAGCCGCTTCCTCGACGAAGTGGGTGATCAAAATGATCGTCATCCCGTTCGAATTCAAGCGCCGCATTACGTCGTGGATCCTGCGCCTGCCGAGCGGATCCAGCATTGAAGTCGGTTCGTCGAGCACGAGGTATTTCGGCCTCATGGCGAGGGCCCCGGCTATCGCCACCCTCTGCTTCTGCCCCCCCGAAAGGAGATGCGGTTGGCATCCGGCGAAATCCGTCATGTCGACCGCCGCCAGGGCTTCATCGATTCTCGCCCGTATCTCCCCCCTCTCGAGTCCCAAATTTTCCGGCCCGAAGGCCACGTCCTCCTCGACGACCGTCGCGACGATTTGGTTATCGGGATTTTGAAAGACCATGCCGACGAGCTGCCTCACCAGCCGCGCCTGCCCTTCATCGCCGGGATCGAGTCCGTCGACCTTAACAGATCCCTCTTCGGCCACCAGGAGCCCGTTCATCAAGCGGGCCAGCGTCGTTTTGCCCGAGCCGTTCGGCCCCACGACGGCGACGAATTCACCCTCGTCGATTTTAAGATCGACGCCCGCTAAGGCAGCGCGCTCTCGACTCGCATGTCTATACCTGTACTTAACGTTTATGAATTCGATCATGGGCCTCTCCCGCCGCGAAATGCCGCTGAGGCGATCGATTATTCCCCATCGGTCCCTACAGCCGACCGGGAGATAGTTCCCTTAAGATTAGCATTTTCCGAACGCGCTCAGAAGCTTTCGGCCCAGCTGCCTCGCGTTTCCAAAATAATTTTAATTGACGTTTTAAGATCCTCGACTAGAATAATAACCAAAGCTTGCTGGCGCTAAATTGGTTGAACTCATGAGTGAAACTTTTTATAACGGAGGGATTATGGCGACAAAAAGAACGAAGAGGCAAAATGCGGTATCGGGCCTGACGACTCTAGAAACGGAGATTTTGGAGATCATGTGGGCCAGGGGAAAGTCCAGCGTAAGAGACGTGCATGAAATCGTGCTCAAGGACAAGTACATCCCCTATACCACGGTTGCAGCGGTGATGAAAAATCTGGCCGGCAAGGGAGTGCTCAAGCAAACAAAAGTTGGAAAGGCTTTCTATTTCGCGCCGAAAATGGATCGCTTCGAGGTGGCGAAGCAGATAATAGATGCGGTCGTGGACAAAGTTCTGCTCGGTTCCGCCGCGCAAATCGCGGCCTACCTCCTGGAAAGGAAATTAAAACCGGAGGAATTCGCCGAACTCAAAAAGAAGTTCGCCGGCTAGTGCTTGGACGGAACTGCCGTTCCCGACTTCTCACCGGATCGCAAATGCCGTCATAGAAGCGCTTCTATCTCCCGCCTTGTCCCCTCGCGCAATAGCTCCGTGCGATTGATCGCAACGGCTTCGTCGGGAACCACGAAGACGAATTTGCCCGCCACGCCGATCTTGAGGCGACGGTCCTTCAACTTGCCGCGACTTTCGAAGAAATCCGCGGCCATCGGATTGATTCTGTACAAAAAGGCCTCTGCCGGCTTCAAGAGAGCCGCTTTGCGGATGGTGCGGTAAACCTGGATGGCGGCGCTCTCCCTGGAAATCACGCGGCCGATCCCGCCGCAGCAGCTGCATTTTTCCCCCATCACCTCTTGAAGGCTTTGCGCCACGTTCTTCCTCGTCATCTCGACCAAACCCAGCTTGGAGATCTCGATCACCCTGCCCTTTGTCCGATCCCTCGAAAGCGCATCGTTCAGCGCTCGAAACACCTTTTCTCGATCGGATTGGCGCGCCATATCGATGAAATCGATCACGATTATTCCGCCGATGTCCCGGAGCCTGAGCTGCCTCACCACCTCTTCCGCCGCCTCGAGGTTGGTCTTGAAGATCGTTTCCTCAAGAGAGGCTTTGCCGATGAACTTTCCGGTGTTCACGTCCACGGCCGTGAGCGCTTCCGTGGCATCGATGGTGATGTACCCCCCGCTCCTCAGCCACACCTTCCGCCTCAACGCCGCTTCTATTTCGTCGTTGATGTTGTACCTATCGAAAAGAGGCAGGCGCTCCGAGTAGCGCTCGACCCTCCCCACCAGCTCAGGGGAGGTTTGCTCCAAATAGGCTTTAACTCTGTTGAAAGTCCTCGCATCGTCGATGACGATGCGGCGGTAGTCCGCCGAAAAAAGATCGCGGACTATCCGTATGGCCAGTTCGGGCTCGGAATAAATCAATCTCACGGGCGTCGAGCTCTTCGCCCTTCGCCCGATCTTACCCCAAAGCGCCCTCAGCCTGCGGACGTCGGCCCTGAGGTCTTCCTCCCCGACGCCCGCGGCGGCCGTCCTGACGATCAGCCCCATGCCCTTCGGCTTGATCCTATCCGCGAGCTCCTTGAGGCGGGATCGCTCTCGTTCATCGAGCCTTCTGGAGATGCCGACGAACTCGGAAAAGGGCAGGAGAACTGCGTACCTTCCGGGGATGGTTATCTCGGTGGTGACCCGAGCGCCCTTGGCGTTCATCGGCTCTTTGATCACCTGGACCAATATATCTTGCCCTTGCTTCAAGAGGTACTGAATCGGAGGAGTCGGCTGCTCGACCTCCTCCTTCGGATAAACGATTTCGCCCACGTACAAAAACGCGGTCCTTTCGATGCCGATGTCCACAAAGGCGGCCTGCATGCCGGGGAGGATGTCCTTTACTCGACCGAGGTAAATGTTGCCAACGATCGACGGGGCGTCCGCTCGCTCGATGTAGATCTCTACCAGTTTTCTATCCTCGAGCACCGCCGCCCTGGTCTCGAAGTCGTCCGCGGATATCATCAGCTCCGCGGTTTTCGGCGCGTCCAATTCCCGCCTTGTCTCCTTACGAAATTCGCATGCTATCCCGAACCCTCAGCCAACCGTTTCCAGATCGCCATTCCGGCCACTTCGGCTCCGGTTTCCCTCGCATCGCAATTCAATATTATCCCGTTATCGCGCGACAGCGGCTACCCTTCGCCGGGGCACCGAGGCTCCACGAGGCGAGAGAATTCCCTCGACGACTCGAGATGCGGCATCTGGCGTCCGCCTATTACCCAAGGAACCCTTATAGAACGCCACTAAGCTTTATAGTACGCGAACAGATCGACCGGTTTCCCGTCGACGGATGCGAAAAGCCCCGTGCGCTCGATTTCTACCCCCACGATCTCTATCTTTTCGCCCGCTCCTTCGAGCATGAGGGAAGCCAGCGAGTCCGGGCGCACGCTGTCGGGCCTGCCGACCGTGAGCAGGAACTCGAATTCCGCTCCTCCTTCAACGGCCTCACCGACGACGTCCACTACCGCTTCCGACCTCCTCACGGCCTTGAAACCGCTCTTTTTCTCTACCACCAATTCATCCCTTTCAAACAACCCCGCGATCGACGCTCTCACCTCTGGATCGGTCGGCTGCCTCGAAGTGGACGCAAAAACCGCGTAAGACGCCAGCTCGATCGCTCGACCCAGAGAGGGCGCTTTCTCACTTATATATTCTGCCGCGATCGCCCTCAATCCTTCAGGGAATGACGAATTCAGCTTCGAGAGGACGGCTTCCGGCGGAACCTCTTCCCTCAGCGAGGCGATGAGGTACTCCGAGGTGCTGCTCGCACCGAGGGGGAGCGCTGGCCCAAACGATAGCTTCGGCTTGGGATGGAAGCCCGCAGTGAATTCCGAAGGCAGGCCGCTCCTTCGCAGGGCCCTCTCTATGGATTTCGCCAAGTCCAAGTGGGAAATGAAGCGCAACCTACTTCCCTTGGAGTACTTTATCAGCAGCCGAGGCACGCTGCACCCCCCTCGAAAGGACGTTTTTCACCTTGAACCTGACGCAGACCCCGCAATCGGAGCAACGGCCGAAGCGGCAGTCTTCGGTAACGGACCCCTTCAGCGCCCGCTCGCGCTCGGCGGCGAGAAAGTCCTCGGTTACGCCCGGATCGATGTGCGACCAGGGCAAAACTTCGCCGATTTCGCGCTCGCGGTTGGCGTAGAACTCCGGCGATAGCCCAGCGCTCCTAAATGCCTTCAACCAGGCGCCAAAATCGAAGGTCTCGTCCCAGGCGTCGAATTTGCATCCATTGCGCCAAGCCTCGTATATGGCCCGACCCAGCCTCCGATCGCCCCTAGCTATGATTCCCTCCAAGGCGCTGACCCTCGAATCGTGCCAGCGCAGGGATAGATTTCTTCCCGTGAGATGCTTTTTCAATATTTCCTGTTTTTCCTCGATCGTCGCCAGATCGTCCTGGGCAAACCACTGGAAGGGCGTGTGCGGTTTCGGCACGAACGAAGATGCGGAAACGGCGATCATGAGCCTGCCCCGCCTTTTTGCGGAGACCGCGCGCCTGCCCAGCTCCGAAACCCTTTTAGAGAGCTCGGCGATGCCCAGCACATCCTCGGCGCTCTCGGTGGGAAGGCCGATCATGAAGTAGAGCTTCAGCCTGTCCCAGCCGGCATCGAAGGCGGTTCGCGCCGCCTCGAAAAGATCTTCCTCGGTCACCCCCTTATTGATGAGATCGCGAAGGCGCTGGGTGCCCGCCTCGGGAGCGAAAGTAAGGCCGGTTTTCTTGGACTTCGCGATTTCGCTGACCAGATTGACCGAGAAAGAATCCACCCTGAGGGACGGAAGCGACAAGGCGACCTCGCGGCCGAAGCGCTCTGCAAGGGCACCTAGAATCCGCTCTATGCCGGCGTGATCGGCCGTCGAGAGCGACGATAGCGACACCTCTTCGTATCCAGTCGAGGCCACGACCTCGGAAGCGTTGGCTATGACGCCGTCGACGGAGCGCTCTCTCACCGGACGGTAGATGATTCCCGCCTGGCAGAATCGGCAACCCCTGGTGCAGCCGCGCATAATCTCGATGACGCAGCGGTCGTGGACGGTGTCGACGAGCGGCACGATGGGTTTCGAGAGCGGCGGGAAATCGTTCAGGTCCCTAAGTATGCGCCGCCTCACCGGAAAAGGTGCGCCGTCGAGCGGCCTGATTTCCGCCGTGCGCCCGTCCGGCAGATAGTCTACCTCGTAAAACCGGGGAACGTAAAAGCCCGGGATCGAGGCTAGCGCGCGAAGTGTCTCTTCGCGCGAAGCTCCACCTTCTTTAGCGCGCCTGACGACGTCGATCAAATCCGGCACGAGCAGCTCCCCATCTCCGATGGCGAAGGCGTCGAAGAACGGAGCCAGCGGCTCGGGCGCGAAAGCGCCGGGCCCGCCTCCGATAACGAGGGGATCGCCGTCGCCGCGCTCCGAGGCGAATATAGGAATGCCCGCAAGGTCGAGCATATTCAGAACGTTCGAATACGTGAGCTCGTATTGCAGCGTGAAACCGACGACGTCGAACCCGGCCACCGGCGAGTGGCTCTCCAAGGTGAAAAGCGGGATGCCCGCCCGGCGCATCTCAGCCTCCATGTCCACCCAGGGCGCGTATGTCCGCTCGGCGACCGAATCATCTCTTCCGTTGATAAGCTCGTAAAGGATCTGCAGCCCCAAATTTGAAAGGCCCACCTCGTATGCATCGGGGTAGGCCAGGGCTATTGAAACCCGCCCATCGCGAGGGCGGCGGCTGCTGTTGAGCTCGCCGTCAATGTACCGGCCGGGTTTCTCCACCTTCGGCAAAAGACCTTCTACTCGCCGCCAAAGGCTCAACCTCATCGCACCTCCCTCGTTCGAAATGCGCTTGGGCCGCTTTCCCGACCGCGATTGTTCCGAAAAAGGCGACCCCGCCCTTGATGAGCCATCCGGGACCCGGGAGAAAGCCCAGAAGCTCCCTCGCCACGGCGCGAAGCGCGTACCCGCCGCCGATCACGGCCAGAACCTCCTTCAATTTGGCCAGCGACGGTTCTTCGCCGTAAACGACCATGAGCTCCAAAAGCATCTTAAGCTGATTTGCGGTGAGAATCGGCATATCCGAACCGGGAATGAACCCCACGGTCGCTATCCCGCCATTTTGAAGCGCCGTCTTCGCGATTATCTCCGCGGCAACGGCCGGCCTGAAGATCGGCGCCGAAGAAGCCAGCGCCATTTTTTTCTCTCCGATTTTTTCCAGCACCTTCGGTACTAGCCGCGCCTTTACATCGGCGTCAACCAGCAGAACGCAGTCCGGTTCCGCGCCCTCGATCGAGACCAAGCGCAATGCCCGCTCGCGAAACGGCTCGGAGAGCGGTTCCGTTCTCGCATCGACCACGACGAGGTCCGCCGCTCGATCATCCGGGGTCTCCAGCAAGTCCGTCCGCTCCTCGCCGGAATTTGCGACGAGAATGACGATGTCGAAGGCGGAAGAGTTCAAAGCCTTGAAGTCCGCGCGGTCTAGCGCCTCGACCGCCCCGGGCGCCGCGCCTTCGGCCAGGTCTGCGGCGAGGCGTCGGCTGCCGACGACGCCTATTCGGACGGGCGCGCCCATTTTTCGCCTCAGCTTTGCCGCGTGCGAAAGCACGTTCTTAGCCCTGAAGAGTTTTTTCAGCATGTTGAGATTATACAAAACGTCGGGCGTAAATGCTCTGGAGAATTCCAACCGCGATGAGGTTGGTGATGAGCGCGCTGCCCCCGTAGCTTATAAACGGGAGAGGAATGCCGGTTATCGGCATGATTCCTATCGTCATTCCGATGTTCACGAGGATTTGAAACAGCCACATCGACACGATTCCGACCGCCAAAAGAGTTCCGAAGAGGTTTTTCGAGAGCATCGCGATCCTGATTCCCCGCAGCACCACAAGGGCGTACAGGGAAATGAGAACGAGCGCGCCGGCAAATCCGAATTCCTCGCCGACTACTGCGAATATGAAGTCGGTTTCCTTCATCGGCAAGAACCTCAAGTTCGTCTGCGTGCCGGAAAGGAACCCCTTCCCGAAAAGAAATCCCGACCCGACCGCTATCTTGGATTGCATGAGGTTGTAACCGGCCCCCAGCGGATCCACTTCCGGGTCGAGGAAAACGATCAGCCTTTTCATCTGGTAGTCCTTGAGCAAATGAAAATTGAATACGGCGAGAACGGCGATCGCTCCGATGAGAAGGATGATCAAGAAATGGCGGATGGGAATTCCGGCGATGAAAAGCATGCCCAGCGCGAGCGCCAGGATGGCCAGCGCGGTTCCCAGATCGGGCTGTTTGTATATCAAGAACAGGGGAATCGCGACGTGCGCGAACGCGAGAAGCGTGTCCCTCGGGTTCGAAAGGTCGCCCTTTCTTGCCGCCAGTTGAATGCCGAGGGTTATGACGATGATCACCTTCGCGAACTCGGATGGCTGGAAGCGAAAAGCCCCTATATCTATCCATCGCTGAGCGCCCAGCTCCGAAGCTCCGAAAAACATCACGAAGAGCAGAAGGGCGGAGATGCCCAAGTAAAGAGGCAACCCCCAGTTCTTGAGGCGGTTGTAGTCGAGAATCGACGTCAAAGCGGCGAGCGCGATCCCGATCGCGATCCACGTCAGCTGGCGCTTGAGCGTAGCGTACGGATCCCCCGGCACGTCTCTAGCCGTGGCGGAATACACCACCGTCGAGCCGTAAACCAAAAGCCCGACCACCCCGATCGCGAGCGGTAAATCGACCCGCCTCGACGCGTTCTGGAAATCGATCATCTCGAATAATCCTCGGCCTTGACCATGGACTCCTCGTTCACGTTGAGCGCCTTCGCCAGAATCGACCTCACGACGGGAGCGGCGGCCGATCCGCCGTGGCCGCCCTGCTCGATCACAACGGCCGCCACGTACTTCGGATCGTTCGCCGGAGCGTAGCCGACGAACCAGGCAAAATCGTCCTTCCCTTGCACCTCGGCCGTCCCCGTTTTCCCGGCGACCGGAACCGGGAAGCCAGAAAAGGCGGCGGCGGCCGTTCCACTGGCGGTCACCTGACGGAGGCCTTCCCTCATCGCGGCGATCGCTTCGGGAGGCACGGGAATTTTTCGAACCGCTGCCGGTTTGACCTCGTAAACCACCTTGCCCTCGCCGTTGACGACTTCTTTCGCGACGTGTGGCCTATAGATCGTGCCCCCGTTGGCGATCGCGCCGTACGCGACCGCCAGCTGAAGGGGCGTAACCAGCAGATCTCCTTGACCTATGGCCATGTTAACCGTATCTCCGGGAAACCACTGCTGGTATTCCGGATAGTCCTTGTTGAAGTCCTTTTTCCATTTGGCGTCCGGGACCCGCCCCTCCGCTTCGGAGGGAAGATCTATGCCCGTCGGCTTTCCGAATCCGAATACATCCCTCGCCCAGTATTGCAGGCGCTCGCTTCCCTTCTTATAAAATTCGTAGCCCAGCTGGTAAAATACGGTATCGCACGACTCGGCGATTCCCGAAATGAAGTTTATGGCCCCGTGCCCGCTGGAGAGCCAGCACCTTTTCGCCCACTTATCCCCGAAAACGCTCCAGACGCCGGTGTCGATGAAAACCCTGCTCGGCGTCGTCAATCCGTCGGCCAAAGCGCCGATGCCCGTTATCATCTTGAAAGTCGAGCCGGGAGGATAACCGGACATTATAGCGCGATCGTTCAGCGGATAACCGCTGGATTTGTCGTTCAGGGCCGCCCAGTCCTTGGTCGATATTCCGCCCAGAAAAAGCTTGGGGTCGTAAGTCGGGTAGCTGGCAAGCGCCAGCACCTCCCCGTTTCGGGGATCGATCACCACCGCCGCCCCGGCGTCGGCCTTTTTGTACTTGCCCTGTTTTGCGATCCCGATCGCCTCGGCTAGCGCCTTCTCGGCTTCCTTTTGGAGCTCAAGATCTATCGAGAGGACCAGATCGTGACCGGGATTCGGAGTCACCGTTTTCAGGATGCGCAAGGGACGCCCCGCGGCGTTTACCTCTATCTGCTGGCTCCCCTTGCTGCCCCTCAGAGCCCATTCGTACGTTTTTTCCACCCCGGCCTTGCCCACGACGTCGCCCATCTCGTATCCTTCCGTTTTCTTCTTTTCGAGCTCTTCTTCGGATATTTCGCCGAGATAGCCCACGACGTGCGCGGCCAAATTCCCATGAGGATACTCCCTGATGGTCTCGACCATAAGCTCGACTCCGGGAAACTCGGATTGGTGCTCCTCGAGGTAAGCTACGGTTTTTTTATCGATATCCCGCTTGATCACCCTCGGCTTCAGAGGATCCGCGCTCTTCTCGTTCATCTTTTTTCTGATTTCCTCGGGCTTGAGGCCAGTTAGCTTCGCCAGCCTCTCGACGATATCTTTGTTCATCTGAACGACGGTCGGAAGGACGGATATCGCGAGCCCGGGCCTGTTCGACACCAGCACCTTGCGATTGCGGTCGTAGATGTAACCCCTGGGAGCTTCTATCGGCACGATCCTGCGGCGGTTGTTCTCCGCCATTCTCCGATAGCTCTCGCCGGCCATGACCTGCATAAACCATAAACGACCCAGCAGGATCGAGAATATGACGGCCGAAACGGCGACGAGCGCAGCGATCCTTCTGCCGAAGTCCTCCGGCTTCTGGCTTTTATCGAGAGACCGATCGGAAAGCTCATCTTCAAAGTACTTGTAGTACTCCCTGTACATGGTCATCCCTATTGCAGCCGCCTCTTGAGCATCGGAGCCTTCTCCGGCTTTGGCATGGCGAGCCCGTGGTAGACCAAGTAAACCAGCGGCATCGCGAGCGCGTTGTAAACGGCGGTCGGCAAAGCTATACCGAAAAAGAGCTTTTCGATCGAGATACTTTCCCCCAACAAGAAATTGAAACCGGCGTACGTGAAATCGTTGAGGATGCTCGCCGCGAATATCGCGCCCATCGGCAAGAGGACGTTTTCGACGAAAATCGTCCGCTCCACCAGCCCCGAAATGTAACCGACTATGCACTTCGAAAAAGCGGAAAGCCCGACGACCTGTCCCCCCAATACATCTTCGATCAAGCCGCCCAGAAAACCGAAAACCGAACCCTTGATGGACCCTTCGGAGAAACCTAGCAAAACTATCGCTATCAGCACGAGATCCGGCTGAATTCCCCCTATCGCCAGATAGGGAACGACGGAGGCTTGAAGCACCAATACCGCGCCGATCACAGCCGCTTTTGCCAGCGATTGCCCCATGCCATCACTCCCCAAACGGAGCTTTCTCCGGAAGGCTCGTTACGATCAGGACCTCTTCGAGGCGACGGAAGTCGACCGGCGACAAAACCCTGACCGTTTTGTACATGTTATAACCTACTTTGCCGGAATCGGCGGTCTTTCCCACGTAAAGACCCCTCGGGAACACGCCTCCCAGCCCCGAAGTCACCACCGATTCTCCGGCCGTGACCGTCGTGTCCTTCGAGATGTAAGTCGCGATCAGCGAGCCATCGGACTGGCCCCTCAGCACGCCGAAGTCGCCGCTTCCGGAAAGCTGAACGGACACGCCGCTTTTTTGGTCGGTGATCAAAAGAACGCGGGAGGCGCGCGAGGAGGTCTGAACGACCTGCCCGACCAAACCCTCTCCGCTCACCACCGGCATGCCCTTTTCGACGCCATCGCGCTCGCCCAGGTCCACGACTATCGCCGATTGCCAGTTCGTCAACTGCCACCCGATGACTTTGGCGGTGAGGCCCTTGATATTGCTCCTGCGCTCGTACCCGAGGAGGCTTCGCAAGCGATCGTTCTCCCTTTTCAAGGCCGCAAGATCGCGAAGTTTGGCCCTCAATTCGGAATTCTCCCTTTTCAGCGCGGCGTTTTCCGTCCGGAATCGAGCGATTCCGGAGAAGAACTCGTACGCGCTCGAAATCGGCTCCACGACCCGCGCGGCCGCCCTCTGAACGGGCGATAAAAATCCGATGCTCCAGCTTTGGATGCGATGCAGCGGTCCATCCTGTCCTTCTTTGTAGTAAATCGTTACGAGGATGATGCTCGAGATCACGAGCGCGGCAATCACGGGATAGCCGCGCCTGTTTTCCACGGGACCCAAGTAGAACACTCCCAACGAGAAGCCGGCAATTCGAGGTCGATTCGGTTGCCCGCCTGAAAAATCGCGACCCCTTGCCGGCTGGATTATCTTCGGCCTATCTTCCCCCGCTCAGGATTTTCCTGAGCGTCTGTATTTCCTGCAGGGCTTTCCCGCTCCCCACCACGACGCAGATGAGCGGATCTTCCGTTACGTGGACCGGCATACCCGTCTCCTGTCTTATCCTTTCGTCGAGGCCCCTCAAAAGAGAACCGCCGCCGGTCATAACGATCCCCCGATCCATGATATCGCTCGAGAGCTCGGGCGGGGTTTTTTCGAGCGTTGATTTGATCGCCGCGATGATCGACGCGAGGGGTTCCTCGATGGCCGTGCGAACCTCCTCTGATGAAAGGATGATGTTTTTGGGAAGGCCCGTCAGGATGTCCCGCCCCCTGACTTCAACGTCTTCTTCTTCGGGAAGGGGATACGCCGAACCGATCTCGATCTTGATCTCTTCGGCCGTCCGCTCGCCTATCATCACGTTGTATTCCTTTTTGACGTGCTGGATGATCGCGTCGTCGAACTCGTCGCCCCCGATCCTGATGGAGGCCGAGCAGACTATCCCGCCGAGGGATATGACGGCCACTTCCGTGGTGCCGCCGCCGATGTCGACAACCATGTTGCCGGCCGGCTCCTGGATGGGAAGGCCGGCTCCGATCGCCGCGGCCACCGGTTCTTCGATCAGAAAAGCTTCGCGCGCGCCGGCCTGCATCGTCGCCTCGTAGACGGCCCTTTTCTCGACCTCCGTGACCCCGGATGGCACGCAGACCACGACGCGGGGCCTCACGGCCCAGCGCCGGTTGTGAACCTTCTGGATGAAGTGCCTGAGCATCGCTTCGGTCACGTCGAAATCCGCGATGACTCCGTCTTTCAGCGGTCGAACGGCGACTATGTTGCCGGGAGTCCTTCCGATCATCCGCTTGGCCTCGGTGCCGACCGCGAGGATCTTTCCGGATTGCTTATCGAAAGCGACGACCGACGGCTCGACCAAGACGATCCCCTTGCCCTTGACGTGAACCAGCGTGTTGGCGGTGCCGAGGTCCACCGCCATATCTCGACCGAACGGCAGGGAGAAAAAATCAAACATTCGCTCTCCTTTACATCAATGACCTTTCTCTAAGGCTGACGAAAACGCCGTCGCCCAGTATGACGTGATCGAGCAAATCTATACCCAAGATTTCTCCGGCTTTTGCCAGGCGCTTGGTGAGCAATATGTCCTCCATGGAGGGAGTGGGGTCCCCGCTTGGATGATTATGAGCGACTATCACGGCCGCGCCCGAAAGGCGAACCGCGACTTTGAAAACCTCCCTCGGATGCACGATCGAAGACGAAAGCGAGCCCACCGAAACGTCGATCGCCTTGATCAACCGATTCTTGACGTTCAACACCAAAGCCTTGAAGTGCTCTTTGTCGAGATAGCGCATCTCCGGCATCAACATCCTCGAAACGGCTTCCGGATTCGAGAGGTCCTCCCTTGCGGCCGGCACCCTCGAAGCCGCCCTCTTGCCGAGCTCGATCGCGGCCAGAACCTGCGTCGCTTTCGCCGCCCCGATGCCCGTCACGCGGCACAGCTCCTCCGGCGTCGCCCCGGCCAGCTTTCCCACGTCGCCCAGCTCGGCCAATATCCGGGTTCCCAGCTCGACCGCCGTTTCTCCCTTCTTGCCGGTCCTCAGGAGTATGCCCAGCAGCTCGGCATCGGAAAGCGCGGCCGGTCCGCCTTCGATCAGACGTTCCCTCGGGCGAACCGATGGCGGAAGTTGCTTGATCGTCAATCTTCCGTTCTCGCTCATCGACCGCTATCTCCTGCCAATCAACGCCGCGCCAGCCATCGCGCCCACCAATCCGGCTACGTTAACCTTGAGTTCGAGTCCGATCGGAAACTTCAAGATCGCAAGGTCGACGAGAGTTGGTTTAAGTCCGATCGCCTGGCCTTTGGCGAGAAAAGGCGCGACACTTCCGAGCAATTCCCCGAGGACGCCTCCGAGAAATCCCCCTAAAATAAGGGCGACGGCGATCGCTGAGTACGACCGCCTGGAATGCCTCGTTCTCCTCACGGGCCGCTGCAAAACCGTGCCCTCCCCGGGCCGCACCCGGCCCGTCTGCATCGCCAACCGAGCGCTTAATAGCAGCTCAGAGAATTAAAACCCACCCGAAAGCCAAAGCATAGTTTACCATTCAGCGCGCCGACTTATCAAGGCAAAGCGCCCCCTTCAAAAGAAGCGCCGGTCGCGATGTTCTATTCCGGTAAATCCGCCGCGAACAAGCGGAGCGCGCGCTGCGTTGCTCTCCGACTCGCGCGCGGTTCAGCCGCGGACGTAGGGAAGGATGAGCGATGGATATATTCCGACGACGCCGATCACGGCGACCAGCGAATAGATGGCGCCTTTCAGGGGCCAGGGCGTCGAAACCGAAGAGTTCGATACCGGCTTCACCAGGTACATCTGCCTGATGATGCTCGAGTAGTAACCCAGAGATATGACCGAGTTCACCACGCCGACGACGGCGAGCCAAGTAAGTCCTCCCCGCACAGCCGCCCAGAAGAGATAAAACTTGCCGATGAACCCGGCGAGCGGCGGAAGCCCGACCAGCGAGAATAGAAATATCGCCATAGCGAGCGAAAGCCCCGGCGCCCTGCGCGATAGCCCCGCGAAGTCCTCGATGGACTCTCCGACCGCGGAGCTCGCGGCGAGAACGACGAGAAAAGCCCCGAGCGTGGCCGCCGAATAGGCTAGGAAGTAAAAGGCCAGCGATGTCCTGGCGTAACCCCCCAATACAGCCAAACCGACGAGGAGGTAGCCCGTGTGCGCGATGCTCGAATATCCGAGGAGCCTGCGGACGTGCGTCTGCGACAGCGCGGCCAGATTCCCCACGAACATGCTCGCCACGGCGATTATCGCGAACAGCGATGTCCAAGCGGTTCCCATCGTTCCGAAAGCCAGCGGGAATAGGTGAACCAAAGCCGCAAAGCCCCCGGCCTTTGGGCCGACGGCCAGGTAAGGAGCGACCGACGCATCCACGCCTTCGCAGATGTCCGGAGCCCAGAAGTGGAAAGGAACGGCCGCGACTTTGAAGCCCAAACCGGCGACGAGCGCGACCAGCCCGACGATCACGATGGGCGATACGCCGTTTCGGGAAAGGGCATCGGCTATACCGGCGAACGAAATCGATCCGGTGAACCCGAAAATGAGCGTAGCGCCGTAGATGAAGATGGCCGAAGCGAGCATCCCCAGCAGGAAATACTTGAGCGCGGCCTCGGCTGATCTGCGATCCCTCTTCAGCGCGGCCATCGCGTAGCTCGGCAAAACGGTGAGCTCGAGGGCCACGAACAGCACGAGCAGGTCTCCTGCGGATGCCATCGCCATCGCGCCGAGGACCGAAAGCGACATCAGCAGGTAGAATTCCCCGCGCCGGGCTTTCCCCTCCGCGCGAGCTACCCCGAAAGCGACCAGCGCCGACACGGCGAGAAGTATGGCTTTGAACGCGGCCGCCATCCCGTCGATCCTATAGCCATCATAAAAGGCTGACCCGGTGACGCCCGAGGCCAGAACCACCGCGTCCGCGACCGGCGCGCCGGCGAAGCCAGCCCCCAACGCGTAGCCCAGCCAGCGCTTTTCTCGATTCCCGAAAAGCTCGGCGAAAAGCGCCAATAGTGCGGCGGCAACGGCTATGCCCTCAGGCAAAAACGCATACCAGCTCAATTATCCCCCTACCACCTTCACCACGCCGGCAATTGCCGGATCGATTATTTTCAAAATGGGCAGCGGGTAAAGCCCTATGGCCAGCGTCGCGGCCATCAGCGGCACCAAGCTCGCCAACTCGCGCGCGTTCGCGTCGGCAAGGCCTTTAAGCTTGGCCGGCAGCGACTCGAAGTTCACGCGCTGAACCGCCCAAAGCAGATATCCCGCCGTAAGCACGACGGTCGCGGCCGCGACGACCGAAAGCCAGGCGTAGGCCTTGAACGATCCGAGTATGACCAGGAATTCCGCGACGAAGCCGGACATTCCGGGCAGCCCCAAAGAAGCGAGCGCGGCAAAACCGAAAGCGCCCGCGAGCCTCGGCATGGCGGTCGAAAGGCCGCCCATCTCGGCTATCTGCCTCGTGTGAGTTCTTTCGTAAATGTAGCCGACGAGCAGGAACAGCAATCCCGTTATCAGGCCATGGCTCACCATCTGAAGGACCGCTCCGTTCAGCGCCGCGGTCGTCGCCGCGGTCACCCCGAGCATCACGTAGCCCATGTGGGAGACGCTCGAATAGGCGACCAGCTTCTTCAGATCCTTCTGAGCGAGCGCCACCGCCGCGCCGTAAACTATCGAGATGATCGCCAGCGCCGCCAAAGCGGGCCGGAAATACTGGAAACCCTGAGGCAGAACGGGAAGGGCTACTCTCAAGAACCCGTAGCCGCCCATTTTCAACAGGACGCCCGCCAGCAGGACGCTTCCGGCGGTCGGTGCTTCTACGTGGGCGTCGGGAAGCCAGGTGTGGAACGGAAAAATCGGGACTTTGACCGCAAACCCCAGGAAGAACGCGGCGAACAGGGCAACCTGGACCTCCTTGGCCAGCCCGGAGTTCTGAAGCCTCAAGATGTCGAAGCTGCCCGCGCCGGCGGCGAAGTAAAGGGCGATGATCCCGACGAGCATAACGACGGAGCCCAGCAGCGTGTAGATGAAGAACTTTATCGCCGCGTACTCCCTCCGGGCGCTTCCCCATATGCCGATGAGGAAGTACATCGGGATAAGAACCAGCTCCCAAAACACGTAGAAGAGCACGAAATCGAGCGCCGCGAATACTCCCAGCATGCCTACTTCCAAAAGCAGAAGGAGCGCGAAGTAGCTCCTCACTCGCTCCGCTATGGACCAAGAGGCTAGAATGGCCACCGCGGACAGCAAAAGCGCGAGGAGAAAGAGGGGCATGGAAAGGCCATCGAGCCCCAGGTGATATGTTATGCCGGCCGAAGGTATCCACGAGGCGCTCTCAACGAAGTTCATCGCTCCAGGTTTGTAAAACGCGATGAGGGGGATCCCGAGGACCAAATCGAGAAGCGACACGCCGAGCGCGGTCCACCTGATGGCCGATCGGTTTTCTTTCGGCAGCGCCATCACGAGGGCGGCCCCGACGGCCGGCAGGAAAATTATCGCCGTTAAAATCGGAAATCCTTCCACGTTACAACCTCACCGCGCTGAGAACCCAAAATATCAAAACGACCACGCACCAAAGCATGATGAGTCCGTAGTCCTGAACGAGGCCGCTTTGCATCTTCCTCACTAGACCTCCTGCCCTCGAGGTAAGCCACGCCGCGCCGTTGACCAAACCGTCGATGACGCTCTGGTCGAAAGAGAACAGCGCTCGAGAGCTCCCGACGACCGGCGCCACGATGCCGCTCATGTACGCCTCGTCGATGTAGTACTTGTTCTGCAGAAGCAGCAATGCGGGATTTCGCTCGCCGACGATCCCGGACGGTAGAAAGTCCGTCGAGTACTTGAGCCATGCGAAACCGAGCCCCGCCAGCGCCACGAAGATCGAAAGCGCCATGACGATACCGCCGCCGTGCTCGCCCACCTCGCCCAAGCGCATGAACCGCTGGAAGGCATTGCCCGCGAGAGGCGATCCGGCGAGCCCGATCAGCCCCGCCGGCAAAGCCAAAACCGCCAGCGGCGCAACCATCACGAAAGGCGATTCGTGAACTTTGATTTCGAGGGCCTTCCCTGCTTTGCCCGCGAAAACGACGAAATAGAGCCGGCCGATGTAAAAAGCCGTCAGCAAAGAGGTTAGAAGCCCGGCGGCGAAAGCCCAATACTGCCCGCCCTCGTAAGCGGCGGTCAGAATCCCTTCTTTGCTCCAAAAACCGGAAAGGCCCGGAAACCCGGCCAAGGCGAGCCCTCCCACGGCGAAGGTGGCTGCCGTCCACTTCATCTTTCGGGCCAAGCCCCCCATCTCGAAAATATCCTGGGTATGCGCCGCGTGGATGACGGATCCCGCCCCCAGGAAGAGCAGGGCCTTGAAGAAAGCGTGCGTGACGAGGTGGAACACGGCCGCCGAATACGCGCCGATGCCCAACCCCAGCATCATGAGGCCCAACTGAGAAATCGTCGAATAAGCCAAGATGCGCTTGATGTCCCTTTGGGCGAGCGCGATGGTCGCGGCCATCAGCGCCGTAATGCCCCCTATCGCGGCCACCAACCCCATTGCCGTCGAGGAGGCGGCGAAGAGCGGGAAGCTCCTAGCGACCAAGAAAACGCCGGCCGCCACCATCGTGGCGGCGTGGATAAGCGCGGAAACCGGAGTCGGACCCTCCATAGCGTCGGGAAGCCAGACGTGCAGCGGAAACTGGGCGCTCTTGCCAACGGCGCCCATGAAAAGCAGGATCGAAGCCGCGGTCACCGCGAGGGGAGCGAGCCCGGCGGCCGCGGCGAGCACCGAGCTCACGTCGAGATTCCCGACTGCGTAGTAAAGAACAACCAGACCGAGAAGGAATCCCACATCGCCTATCCTCGTAGTGATGAAGGCTTTTTTCGCGGCGTCGGCGGCCGCCTTCTTTTCAAACCAGAAACCGATCAGCAGATAAGAGCAAACGCCGACCAGCTCCCACGAGGCGTACATCTGCACGTAATTGGCCGAAAGGACGAGCATGAGCATTGCCGCCGTGAACAGCGAAAGGCAGGCGAAATACCAGTGATAGCGCCTCTCCTCAGCCATATAACCCACGGAATAAACCTGAACGACCAAAGAAACGCTCGTGACTACGACGAGCATAACCGCCGCGAGCCGATCGATGAGCAGACCTACGTTGAATGCGACGCCCCCTATCGAGAGCCAAGGGTAAAGCACTTCGTAGTCGCGCCCACCTGCGACCTGATAAAGCACCAGCAGCGACAGCGCAAATGAGGCCAAAACCGCAGCTATCGAGGCGAAGTGGCTCGGGCGCCCCATGCGCTTTCCCAAGAACGCCAGAATTATGAAGCTTGCCGCCGGCAGAGCCGGTATCAACCACGCGTAGGCCACGCTATCCCTTCAGCAAATCGACCTCATCGACGTTGGCCGTTTTGGACCCGCGATACATCGCCAGCACAACGGCCAATCCCACCGCGACCTCGGCGGCCGCGACGGCCATCACGAAAAGAGCGAGCGCTTGACCGGCCAGCCTAGCTGGGGTGAAGCGCGAAAAGGCGACCAGGTTCAGGATCGCCCCGTTCAGCATGATCTCTATCGCGAGCAACACGGATACCGCGTTACGCCTGGTCAACGCTCCGTACAGTCCGATTCCGAAGAAGATGGCGCCGAGCGCCAAATAATATTCTAAGCCCATTTAATCGCCGCGCTCCTTCGCCAGGATGATCGCTCCCACCAAAGCCGCGAGCAGCAGAACGGAAACGATCTCAAACGGCAAAACGTACTGCCCAACGAATAGCTTTCCGAGCTCTCCGACGGCCGTCTCGAGGGAAACGTTGACGACCCTGAAAGTCGTGTTGACGATGGCGGCAATCACCACCAGAACCAGCAGCACCACGGGACCGAGCACCGTGAGCCGCCTGTCGAGGGATGAGCTGAGCGCCCCCCGCCGCTCCGTCAGCATTATGCCGAACAGCATCATGACGACGACTCCCCCGACGTAGACGAACACCTGCATGATCCCGACGAATCCCGCGGAAAGCGCGAAGTAAAGGCCCGCCACGGACAACAGGAAGCCGCCGAAAAAGAGGGTCGAGCGGAATATGTCGCGGCCCGTTACCACGGCCACAGCGCACGCCACGCCAGCAAACGCCAAAACCGCGAATATGGCCTGCTCAAGCGCGGACATCTTCCACCTCCCTCGACGGCGGTTCCTCGGGCGAGATGGGCTCCGGCTTATGCGCTGCCAACCTCGCCAATCGCTCTCCCTCGAGTATCACCCCGAGCCTGTCGGCCGTGCTCAGCTCGAAATCCTTGCTCATGACGAGGGCCCGCGTCGGACACTGTTCGGCGCATAGCCCGCAGAAAAGGCACTTGGAAAGATCAACCCCGTATTTCACAACCCTCCGCGGTCCGTCGCCCGGCGAGGTTCTCGCCACATCAATGGCGAACCCCGGGCAGATGCGCTGGCAGAAAGAGCAGCCGACGCACATCTCGCTCCGGCAAGATAGCGACCTGAACGCTTCCGCCACGGCAACTTCTTCCGTGAAGCCTAGCTCGATCTGACGGAAATCCTTTACGCGCTCCTCGGGCGGCACTGTGGGCATCACCGCGCGCCGCCTCTCCGGCTCTATGTAAGCCGGGTCGTTCGGGCCGTACGGCCCTTCCGTCTTAACCTCGATTTTAACCCTGTTTTCTTTGAGGTCCATTCCCTTCAGAAATCGATCGACCGATATGGCGGCTTCGTGACCGGAGGCTATCGAACCAATGGCTGATCCCGGACCGGTGATGACCTCGCCCGCCGCAAAAACCTTGGGGTTCGAGGTCTGCTGGGTCTCGCGATCGACCACGAGAAGCCCCCTTTCATTCAGCTCGCAGACCCCCTCGATGAATCGATTATCGCTACCCTGACCTATGGCGAAAATGACGGTATCGACTTCGACCGTCGCGGTCTCGTTTTCATCGTAGCTCGGGTTGAACCGCCCCTCGGCGTCGAACACGGACAGGCACCTTTTAAACGTCATGCCGACGACCTTCCCGTCCTTCGCGTGGATTTCCTTGGGTCCGAAAGACGGGTGTATTTCCACGCCCTCTTCCAGCGCCTCCTCGATCTCCCAATTGTGGGCTGGCATGTCGTTGTAGGTCGGGCCCTCCAGGCAGAATTCGTAAACCTTTTCGGCTCCCACCCTTAAAGCGCACCTGGCGACGTCTATCGCCACGTTGCCCCCGCCGACGACCACGACCCGCTTGCCGATCCCGGTGTCTTCCCCGAAGTTGGCGGCCCTCAAAAACGGAAGCGCCAGGTGAACGCCCTCCGCGTCGGCTCCGGGTATGGGCAGACCCCTAGAAACTTGGAGCCCGTTCGCGATGATGACGGCGTCGTATTCGTCCGCAATGCTTTTGAGGTCCACATCTTTCCCGACCTCGATCCCCGTCCTGATCTCGACGCCCAGCGAGGCGATGTACCCCACGTCCCACGCCAGCTTTTCGCGGGGCAAGCGGTAAGCGGGAACCCCGGTCAAGAGCGCTCCACCGGGCGCGCCGTTCTTGTCGAAAACCGTCACCGCGTAGCCCGCTTTTGCGAGGTCGGCGGCCGCCGTAAGGCCCGAAGGTCCGCTGCCGATTATCGCCACCCGCTTGTCGCTCGTCCGCGGCGGAGGCGGAGGATAGGGCAGGTGTTCGCAGGCGTCCGCCGCGAATCGCTTCAAGTTCCTGATCGAGACCGGTTCGTCGAAATACCCGCGTCGGCAGGACGTTTCGCAGGGATGGTGACAGATCCGGCCCAAAGATGCGGCAAACGGTGCCCTTTCCCTGATGATCGCCAGCGCCCTCTCGAATTCGCCGTTGGCGATCGCGGCCACGTATCCGCGCGCATTGGTGTGCGCCGGACACGCCGTTTCGCACGGCGCGAGGCGTCCGGACTCGTACAGCTCCATGATGCGGCGGTTGAACTCCTGAAGATCGCCTCGGTCGTCATCCAGCGGGCGATCGCCGACAAAGCCCTTCATGGCCAGCGCGCCGCGGAACCGCTCGGTGAGAGGCGGGCGCTCCATCGGATACATGCGGGTAAACGGGCGCCGGAATATTTCCTTGAACGTCACCGAAAACCCGTTATAAAAGCTCTTGGTAGCGTCGATCAGCCCAGCAATCCCTTTAACCATTCTCCACCCGCGAAAGCCAAGACTGCTGTCCAAGCCACATTGATAAGAGACAGCGGAAGGAGCACCTTCCAGCTGATCTCGAGCAGCTGGTCTATGCGGTATCGGGGCAGCGTCCACCGAATCCACATCGCCACATAGACCAGGGCGTACGCCTTGAGCAGGAGCCAGAGCGGCCCGAGCTGCGGAAGGAGCCCAAACGGAGCCCTCCAGCCACCTAAAAACAGCACGGCGCCCATGAAGCAGGCCGCCAATAGGGCTACGTATTCGCCCATCATGAAAAGGGACCAGCGAAGCCCGGAATATTCGGTAAAGTAGCCGTTGACCAGCTCAGATTCGGCCTCCGGCAGATCGAAAGGCGTCCTTCCCACCTCCGCTATGGAGGCGATGTAATATACGATGAAGCCGAGAATTTGCGGGATGAAAAACCAGATCTTTTTCTGGGCATCCACGATTCCCACGGTGGAAAGCGTCCCGGCCAACATGACGACCCCGAGAACGGACATCGCCCTCGGAACCTCGTAGCTTATGAGCTGCGCGGCGGAGCGCAAACCTCCGATGGTCGAGTACTTGCTCGCCGAGCTCCAGCCGGCTGAAATTATCCCGATGGCGGCCAGCGAAGGCACGGCCAGGTAATAGACCAGCCCCACATCCATATTTCTCGCCACCAGACCTTCGCCCATCGGGATTACGAGAAACGCGAGAAGGGCGGGCACAAAAACGAGAAACGGAGCCGCCAAGAAAATCCACTTATCGGACTTGGCCGGCACGATATCTTCTTTGAACATCAGCTTGACCGTATCGGCCAGCGTCTGCCACCAGCCGTGAAAGCCGTGGTGCATCGGACCCCAGCGCGCCTGTATATCGGCGCTCACCTTTCTCTCCATCCAAACCAGGAAAGCGACCGAAAGCGCCGCGTAAAGGGCGAGCCCAAGGCCCCACGCCGCAGGCGCGACGAAGCTGTTGATCGCCGAGTCCGAGGCGAACGCGCCCATCATCTATCCACCTCGCCGAAAACCGGATCGAGCGATCCCAAGGCCACCACGAAGTCGGCGATCAAACAATCGATCCCGATCTTTTCTATCGTCGAAAGGTTGGAAAACGCCGGGCTCCTTATTTTCAACCTGTACGGAAACGGCGTCCCGTCGGATGCGATAAAGAATCCCAGCTCCCCCCTGGGGGACTCGACCCTCGCGTAGGCCTCCCCCGGCGGCGGCTCCAAAAGCCTCGGAACGCCCTCCGCCGCGATAGGGCCGTCTGGGATCTGCTCCACGGCCTGCTTCAAAATGCGAGCGCTCTGGCGCATCTCCCTGATGCGCAGGATCGTGCGATCGTAAGAATCGCCGGCTCGCCCGAGTGGAACCTCGAAATCGATGCGATCGTAAACCAGATACGGGCTTGCTTTGCGGACATCGAAGTTGACGCCGGTCGCCCTCAAAACCGGCCCGCTGGCTCCGTACGAGAGCGCATCTTCCTTGGTCAAAACTCCCACGCCCTGCGCGCGCTGCTTGAACATCCGGCTTTCGAAAAACAGCTTTTCATAATCGTCTATCTTGGGCAAGAAATAATCGACGAAGTCGGCAATCTCCTCCGCCAATCCGTTCGGTAGGTCCGCCGAAACGCCCCCGATCCTCAAGTAATTGTACGTGAGCCGGGCGCCGCACAGCTTCTCGAAGATATCGAGGACCTTCTCCCTCTCGCGCAGCGTGTAAAACATTACCGTCATGGCGCCCGCATCGAGGCCCGTGGCCATGACGGCTATCAGGTGGCTGGCGATCCTGTTGAGCTCGGCGGCGATGACCCTTAAGTACTGAGCGCGCTCGGGAACTTCGATCGACGCCAGCTTTTCGACCGCCATGCAATAAGCCAGGTTATTGGAGGCGGAACCCGTGTAATCGAGCCTGTCCGTGACCGGAACGAACTGGGCGTAAGTCCTCGACTCGGCCATCTTCTCGATGGACCTGTGGAGATACCCTATGCTGGGCCTGATCTCCCTAATGACCTCACCGTCGACGTCCGCCTCGGCCCGAAAAACGCCGTGCGTCGAGGGATGCTGCGGCCCGAAGTTTACCGTGAGCTCTTTTGTTTCCGCCATGCTCTCCTCGAATCCGATGCTCCGCTTCCCTGCAATGGCAATCCTCGCACCTAAAAAGCCGAAACCGCCCGCTTCTTTCGGTTTTCCACGCTAATAAACGTTCGGCCTCTTCTCTATCCGCTCATCCTCGTAATCTTTCCTGAGGGGATGGCCGACCCAATCTTCCGGCATCATTATCCTCTTGAGGTTGGGATGGCCGATGAATTCGATGCCGAAAAGGTCATAGACCTCCCTCTCCTGCCAATCCGCCCCCTTGAAAACGCCGGTGATCGATTCGATAGACGCGCCGTCGCGAGGCAGGTTGACCTTTATCGCGGCATCCCTCAAGGGCGAGAGGGAGGAGATCCGGTAGGCCAACTCGAATCCATCCCCGCGGTCGATCGCCGTCACGTAGCAAAAATACTCGAAGCCGGACTTCTTCAGCGCTTCTACCGCTTCCTTCAAGCCCTCCGGCTTCACCTCGAGGGCGAGCTCGCCTTCGGTAGACGAAGAAGATATGACCAGATCTTTGATCCCGGCCAGCAGGATCTCGTCGGCTTCGACGACCACCTACGCACCCCCTTGAACTTTTCGCTTGAGCTTCAAAAGCCCATCTATCAAAGCCTCCGGCCTCGGCGGGCAACCGGGTACGTAAATATCGACGGGAATCACCCGGTCTACCCCTTTTACGACGGAGTACGTATCGTAATAGAACGGCCCTCCGCCGGTTGCGCAGCCGCCCATGGCGATCACGTAACGCGGCTCAGCCATCTGCTCCCACAGCCTCCTGACCATGGGAGCCATTTTGTAGGTGACCGTTCCGGCGACGATCATGACGTCGGCTTGACGGGGAGTGTTCCTGGGAATGATGCCGAAGCGGTCCACGTCGTACCGCGGAGAGTTTATCGGCATCATCTCGATGGCGCAGCACGCTAGCCCGAAGGTCAGATACCAGAGGGATGACCCCTGCGCCCACCTGAAAAGCGAGTCCACGGTGGTCGTGATGATGTTTCCCCCGCGCGCCGCGTTGCCATCGCACGCCCTGATGATCTTCCCCATGGACTCGTCCGCAGATGCGTTTTCGCGGCGATCGTCTACTGCCATCTGAGCGCCCCCTTCCGCCACGCGTAAATCAGGCCCATAAGCAGGATGCCGACGAACGCGGCCACTTCGAAAAGGGCGACCGCGCCCAAATCGCGGAAGGCGACACCCCAGGGAAAGAGAAATATCATTTCGACGTCGAAGATGACCAGCAGGATGGCAAAAAGGTAGTACCTGATCCTAAACTGCGGCCTCGGTTCCCCGACCGACTCGTTGCCGCATTCGTAGGGGGCGAGCTTTTGGGGACTCGGGTTTTTCCGCCTGATCAACTTTGAGAAAAATAGCGCAAAACCCATGAACGCCGTTCCGATGAGGGTAAAGATCAAAACGTTGACCAAGTCGAGAAAGGAAGCCGACAATTTTCCCCCCTGCGGAAAGGCTTCCCCGGCTCACCCCGGAAACCCGGCCCGGGACCGATCCGAAAAACTTCTTTTTAGTCTTAACCGCGTCAGCGCACTTAACCTCGCGGCGTTAAGCGTTTCTTTCGACGATCTCCTCGGGCGCGAAGAAGATCGGTATCTCGCGCTCCGCTGATTCGGGAGAGTCCGCGCCGTGGACGACGTTTTGGCTGATCTCCTCGGCGAAGTCCCCCCTGATGGTTCCCGGGGCCGCCTGTTTGGGGTCGGTCGCCCCCATGATCTCTCGGACTTTGGCGATCGCCCCTTCTCCTTCCAAGACCATGGGCACCACGGGACCGGACTGGATGAACTCCACAAGCTCCTCGTAGAAGGGCTTGCCCCGGTGAATCGAGTAGAGCTCCTCGGCCTTCTCCTGGTCCACTTCGGTGAGCTTTAAAGCCACCACTTTAAGACCCGACGCCTCGTATCTTCTAATGATCTCGCCTATCAAGTTCTTTGCAACTCCGTCGGGTTTGACCATCGAGAAGGTTCTTTCCAAGCGCAGCTCTCCCCGAAATCGGCTTGTAACAATTGTTATACGCAAGATTAACAGAACGCCGCGCTCCGATCAAGGATCAAATGGGGAAGAAAGGTGACTTAAAGCGTCTCTTGACAATAAGGGCAGATCGTCCACCCAATTTTTAGCGGCCGTTCGCAAGACGGACAGGCGGTCTTAAGCCGCCTCCTGCAATAAGGGCAGATCAGGAAGTCTTTCTCAACCGGCTTCAGGCAGGAAGGGCACACCAAATCGGTATTGCTGAGAAGGGATTCCTTCGCCTTTATCTCGAGCTCCCTTTCCCGCGCGTCCTCGAGAAATTCGGGGGGGCGCACGATCAGATAAATGAGCCATCCCGCGACGGGAAACAGCAAAGAAACGGTCGCCCAGTAGAGAGCCAGCGCGCCGCGCCGCTTTGCGTCTCTATAAGTCCAAAATACGAGGCTGCCCCACAAAACCAAAATGAAGAGCCAAAACAGGTTGAGCATCAGCCTGAACAGCGGTGAATTGAAAAAGTTGACTATCGATGAAAATATGTCGCCCTGTTCCAATTATCCTCCGTTCGCTCCCCCGGCGAGCTCGCCGATTAAGGCGACGCGTAAACTTTCAACCAAATGATAAATCAGAAACGCCGCCGGGGCAAATGCAAAAGCGCTCTTGAAGAAAGGCGTACTCAGCCGTCAAGCGCTCGATCCCCCAAGATCTTCGCGAGCGCTTCTCGCGCTTCCCCAACCGCATAAAGGGAGCCGGTTATGACGACCGCTCGGCCCTTCGCGATCTCAAGGGCCTTTTCTATCGCCCTCCTCAAATCCGGCTCCGCGTCGAATGCCGAGCCTTTCGCTTTTGCGATCAGCTCGCCCACGCCGGCGGATCGATAGCTGTCGTTCTCGGTAAAAACAAACCGCTCCGCGAAGCCCGCCAGCTCGCCGATTATTCCCGCGATATCCTTGTCGGAAGAAATGCTCACGACGAACACCGGCTTTCTTTTTCCGAGAACGGCCCTCAGGGAGGCGACGAGTTCTCGCGCGCCAGCGGGATTGTGCGCCCCGTCTACCATAACGAACGGTTCGCGGGATATTATCTCCATTCTTCCCGGACATGAAACCGCACTTAAGGCTTTAGCCGCCGCGCATTCCGAGAGCGCAATCCCCATGAGCGCTTCGGATGCCGCTATCGCGATCGCCGCGTTTGCCCTCTGAAAAGCGCCGATCATGTTGAGCTCCAGCCCTCTATAAGTCCCGAAAAGGCCCTCCACCGAGATCAGAGAGCCCCGGGGACAGTCGAGGACTTCGGACAGCCGGAAGTCTCTGCCTAGGAGAAACAGCTTTGAGCCAACGCTTTTGCAGCGATCCTCGACCTCGCGCAGGGCATCGGCCGAGAGGTTTCCCCCGACGGCCATCGAACCCTCCTTTACGATGTGGGCTTTATCCCGCGCGATTTCGGATACGGTCGATCCGAGGCGATCCGCGTGGTCGAGGTCGACGTTCGTCACGACGGCTACCCTCGGCCGAGCGACGCTGGTTGCATCCCACCTGCCGCCCAAGCCCACTTCGAGCACCGCAACATCGACCCCCGCCGACGCGAAGAAATTGAGGGCCGCGACGGTGAGTATTTCGAATTCGGTCAGCTCGCCGAGCAGCGACGCGGTTTCGTCGAGGGCCGGCTTCGCGGCCGCTATGGCTTCGACGAAATCGGTCTCGGAAATTTCCCGACCGTCGACGGCTATCCGTTCCGTGTAGCTGCTCAAATGGGGAGAGGTGTAAAGCCCGACCTTAAGCCCGTGTTCTCTCAAAATCGCGGCGATCATCCTGGACGAGCTCGTTTTGCCGTTCGTCCCGGTCACTTGAACGACGGAGTAATTGCGCTGGGGATTTCCCAGCAGAGCGCACGCTTTTTCGGCCCTCTCGAGTCCGGGATTTATCCCGAACTTCAGAGCGGCGGTCACGTATTCTATCGCCTGATCGAACGCCATAATAGCGAATATATATCCCGCACCGCGATGGGTCAAAGTCGCACGCCGGCGCCGCGCGCAACGTCCGTCCCCGAACGGACCGAATGCCGTTTGAGCCACCCGCGGGCGCATAATACACAAACATCCGATCAATCGAAAACGCGCGTCATTATGGTTGTAGGGTCCGTTCCCCGAACGGACCGCGCGAACGTTGTTATTGGCCGCTAGCGTCCACACCGGTAAAAACGCGCAATCGGCGACAGGTGGTATGCGTTCCGTCTGCGATGCGAATAACGTTTGTGCGACGCATGATCGGCCCGATCGGGCCTTGCATGCCACGTGCGGACATGCGAACGCGGACGAAAAAGCGCATGCGACCGCTCGGGCCGGATGCGCCGGACCGCATATGGACGCGTGATCGCAAACGCAAACGCGCAAAAATTCCGGCCGGCGTATGATTTTTCCGGCCCTTCACAAAAGCCATCTTAATTGTTTATAATTGATAAACGAACTAGCATTAACCTTGAAATCTACCTGTAAGGGCAAAAGCATTCGCCGAAGTTTTTCACCGAACGAAGAGCAACCCTGAAGCAGCCATCGAGGACGAGACCGGAATCCAAAACCGAAGGAGAGCTCGCATCCAGCCATTACGCTACCTTGGTGCTGGGAGAGGAGAAGCGCGATGAGAGTTAAACGCCGGAGCAGCGCGATCGGAGGCGGATTGTCTCCGCTCGAAATCAAGATCATGAACGCGGCATGGAGCGAGGGAAAGCTGACGGTACGAGAGATACACGAGCCCCTTCTAGCCGAAGGATACATCCCTTACACGAGCGTCATGGCCGTCATGAACGGGCTCGTGGCGAAGGGTCTCCTCAAGCAGGACAAATCGTCGAGAACCTACGTCTACAAACCGATCGTGAAGAGGAACGAATTGGCCGTTCGAATCGTCGATGAGGTCATCGACGCGATCCTCCAGGGAGATGCCAAACCGATAGCCGAACACCTCGATCGCAGAAAGAGGACCTCGAGAAACGGGCGAAGGACGAGTAGTCGCTAGCCGAACCTCGCCGGACGATCGCTAGGACGCGGAAAGCGCCTCAACCTGCATCCTTATTTTGGCGATCTTCTCGTCCAGCTGTGAGAGCTTTTCCCTCTCGCGCTCGACGACCTGCCCTGCGGCTTTGGCGAGAAAGCCCGGGGTAGCCAGTTTTCTCGCCGCCTTATCCCGCTCGGCTTCGAGCTTGACGAGCTCCTTCGAAAGCCTCGCTTTCTCCTCCGAGATATCCACCAAGCCCTCCAGGGGAATGTATATCTCCACGCCCGCCTCCACCGCGATGGCCGAGTTGGCCGGCTTCTCCGCGTGGGGAGAGACCTCGAGCTCCTCAACGAAGGCGAGCCTCGCTATGTATTCCTCGTGCCCTTCGAGCAGCAGGCGCTTGCCCTTGTCATCCGTCATCATCAGAGCTCGAACGCCTTTCGTCAGCGGGATGTTCAAGACGCTTTTGATCGACCGCACGGCTGAAATCACGGACTGGAGCACCGCGAAATCGGCTTCCGCCCGCGGATCGATCGCGCTCTCATCGACTTCGGGCCAATCCGAGATGACTATGCTTTCGCCCGCACCGGGAAGGCGCCTCCATATCTCCTCGGTGATAAAAGGCATGAAGGGATGCAGCAGCCTGAGCGTATTATCCAGCGATCGAACGAGGATATTTTGGGCGACCGCGCGCTCGCGCGCCTCGGTGGCTCCGTACAGCTTTCCCTTGGCGAGCTCGACGTACCAATCGGCGAAATCGCTCCAGAAAAAGTCGTACAGGATTCGGCTGGCCTCGGCGAAATTGTAAGCGTCGAGCGCGCGATCCGCGCTTTCTATCGTGCGGTTAAGCCTGGAAAGTATCCAGCGATCAGCCAGCTCCAAATCTTGCGGACCGATTTCCATCTTTTCGTAGCCCTCGAGGTTCATCAAGACGAATCGGGAAGCGTTCCAGATCTTGTTCGCGAAGTTGCGCATGCCCTCGATGCGCTCCTCTGAAAGAAAGATGTCGCGGCCCGGCGTAGCGAGCGAGGTCAAGGTGAACCTCAAAGCATCGGTTCCGTACCTCTCGATCACATCCAAGGGATCGATGACGTTTCCCCTGCTCTTCGACATCTTTCGCCCCTGAGCGTCCCTGATGAGCGCGTGGATATAGACCTCGCTAAACGGAACCTCGTTTCGGAAGTGTAGCCCCATCATGATCATCCTGGCGACCCAGAAGTAGATGATGTCGTGGCTGGTCGTCAAAAGGGACGTGGGATAGAAATAGCGGAGATCCCGCGTATCGTCAGGCCAGCCGAGGGTGGCGAAGGGCCAAAGGGCCGACGAGAACCACGTATCGAGGACGTCCGGATCCTGCACCAGAGAACCACCGCATTTCGGACACCTGTCCGGCGCTTCGTAAGCGACGACCGTTTCCCCGCAGTCTTCGCAGTACCATGCCGGAATTTGGTGCCCCCACCAGATCTGCCTTGAGATGCACCAGTCGCGGATGTTGCGCATCCAATCGAAGTAGGTTTTGGTCCAAGATGCCGGAGTGAAGGTAACCCTGCCGTCTTCGACCGCCTTGATCGCCGGTTCGGCGAGCGGCTTCATCTTTATGAACCACTGCTTGGAGAGGTAGGGCTCTATCACCGTCTCGCACCGATAGCAAACCCCCACCGAATGGACGTGGTCCTCGACCCGCTCCAGGAGCCCCAGCTTCTCCAGGTCGGCGACGATCCGCTCCCTCGCCTCGTAGCGGTCAAGCCCCCTGTAGGGCCCGGCGTTTTCGCTCATGAGACCTTCGGGGGTCATGACCACGATCCTTTCCAGACCGTGCCTATTGCCCATCTCGAAGTCGTTCGGATCGTGAGCCGGCGTCACCTTGACGGCACCCGTTCCAAATTCGGGATCGACGAAATCGTCCGCGATTACCGGAATCTCCCTGTTCATGAGGGGAAGGATGGCGGTCAGCCCTACGTATTCGCCGTAGCGAACGTCCTCGGGGTTCACCGCTACCCCCGTGTCGCCGAGCATGGTTTCCGGCCGCGTGGTCGCGACTGAGATGAACTCCGCCTGGTCCTTTATGGGATACTTGATGTACCAAAGATGCCCAGGAGTTTCGCGGTATTCGACTTCGATGTCGGAGAGGGCGGTCCGGCACCGCGGGCACCAGTTGACTATGTAATCCCCCCTGTAAATCAGGCCTTCTTCGTATAGCTTGACGAAGACCTCCCGCACCGCCCTCGTATACGGCTCATCCAGGGTAAACCGCTCTCTTGTCCAATCGCAGGAAGCCCCCAGGCGCTTGAGTTGCATTATGATCCTGCTTCCGTACCGCTCTTTCCACTCCCAAGTCCTCTCTATGAAGCGATCCCTTCCCAAATCATGCCTGGTCAGGCCCTCTTTTGCGATTTCGCGCTCCACGACGTTTTGGGTCGCTATCCCGGCGTGGTCGGTACCCGGAAGCCAAAGGGTCGGCACTCCCTGCATCCGCTTTCTTCGCACCACGGCATCCTGCAGGGTGTTGTTGAGCGCGTGTCCCATGTGGAGCGAGCCGGTGACGTTCGGAGGCGGGATGACTATGGTGAACGGCTTTCTATCCGGCTCTATTCGAGCTTCGAAGTAGCCCTTTTTCTCCCATTCGGGGTAGATCCTCGCCTCCACCTCGTGCGGTTCGTAAACTTTGGGAAGAATCTCCTTCATTTCAGTCCGTCCTTCATGAAAAAATTCCAAGGCGGATAGCCGCCGAATACGACCCGAACGCGACCCCGATGGGCCGAGGTCGCGCCGCTTGCCGATGCGCGCTCCCGAAAATCAACGCATATGATACCATAAACACCCCATCCGATACGGAAACCTCGATCGCGACCTTCGCATCGCCGCGTCGCGGTGCACCTCGCCACAAGGAGCGCCGAACCCGCGATCGACCCCCGCTTCGATGACGGGGCGGCCGCGGGCTCGGCGGGAGCGCGGTAGCCGATGGGGTGCGCGGATTCGAACGGCGATGGGCCGATGGCGCTCCAAGATCTCGCGCGCCGATCGCGCCACCGGAAAAGCGAAGGCGACAAAGGGCTTCTTTGAAAATGCTTGAATTTGACGAGCAAACGTCTTACCTTTTTATTGGCTCTTATGATGAAATGGGCTGGTGAGATTGTGAAAGCAAAAAAGGCGATTCTCGTCGCCGCCGTCGCGTTCGCCTTGGCGGCATCCGCCTTGCAGGGTTGCGCGGTCAAGCCGTCCGGCGAGGCGAAAACCGATATCGGAGACGGCATTTACGACGTTAAACAATCATACGCGTACAAGAACCCCAGGAGCGGCGAAGAACGCTACTATTTTCTGATCTCAAACGCCCAAGGCGACCTCATAGCCGTAAGCGTTCCGAAAAAATCGGTCAAAGAAACGAAGACCCGACAATCGTCGTACATTTCGGTGCGAAAAGGCGTCGTTACATTCTTTCAACACGACGAAGCCTTAGCCAAACCCGAAATGTCCGGCGAAGAGGCTTACGATAAGCGCTTTTCCAAACCGGCGGAACCCGAGAAAAAAGAGCAACCTCAGCAGCAGCCTCAACCCGTTCAGCCTTCTGCACCGGAGCAGCCCCAGCCGTCGATAGAGCTGCTGACTGAGCAAGAACGGGACGCCATCTTCGATAAGGGATACGATGCTGGCTACGATGCGGGGTACGACGCGGGGTACAGCGCGGCCCTCGGGCAGTAATCCTTCTGATGGTAATTCTTCCAAAATAAAGGGACCCATCTCCCGGATGGGCCCCGTTTCCCTTCGAACCTCTGGGCCATCGGCTTAAGCCGGAACTTCCGTCTCCGGCGGGAGGGTCGGCTCTTGCGCCGCGGCCAACTCCAATCCGCCCTTCTTTACGAGCGTTGGAGGCGCGTTTTTCGTGATTACCTCCTCGGTGATTATGCACTTCTCGATGTCCGTCTGGCTCGGCAGATCGTACATAACGTCGAGCAGCACGCCTTCGATTATCGCCCTCAAGCCCCTGGCTCCGGCCGCCCTTTCGATGGCTTTCTTGGCGATGGCCTTAAGAGCTTCGTCCTCGAAGACCAGATCTACCCCGTCGTACTCGAAGAACTTCTTGTACTGCTTTACCAGCGAGTTTTTAGGCTCGGTCAATATATGTACGAGGTCCTCCTCGGAGAGCGAATTCACAGTCGCTATCACCGGCAACCGCCCGACGAACTCCGGAATGAGGCCGAATTTGAGAAGGTCTTCGGGTAGGACCTTTTGGAGCAGCTCGCTCACGTCCCTCTTCTTCTTGCTCTTGATATCGGCCCCGAAGCCGAGCCCGCTCTTCTCGTTGACCCTCTTTTCGATGATCTTCTCGAGACCGGCGAAAGCTCCGCCCACGATGAAGAGGATGTTCGTCGTGTCTATCTGGATGAATTCCTGGTGCGGATGCTTGCGCCCACCCTGCGGCGGAACGCTCGCTTCCGTGCCCTCCAGAATCTTGAGAAGGGCCTGCTGAACCCCTTCTCCAGAAACGTCCCTGGTTATCGAGGGATTCTCGCTCTTTCGGGCGATCTTATCGATCTCGTCTATGTAAATGATTCCGGTCTCAGCGCGCTTGACGTCGTAATCGGCTGCCTGGATCAGCTTGAGCAGGATATTCTCGACGTCCTCTCCGACGTAGCCCGCTTCCGTCAGAGCGGTTGCGTCGGCTATTGCGAAGGGGACGTTCAAAATCCTGGCCAAAGTCTGCGCGAGCAGCGTTTTTCCGCAGCCCGTCGGGCCCAGAAGCAAAATGTTCGACTTCTGGAGCTCGACGTCGTCGTCCTGTGGACCGACTTGAATCCTCTTGTAGTGGTTGTAAACGGCCACCGAGAGGATTTTCTTGGCCTCGTCCTGGCCGATCACGTAATCGTTGAGAACCCGGTAGATCTCCCGCGGCTTGGGAAGATCTTCGAGCTTGAACTCGACCTCTTGGGTCAGCTCTTCTTCGATGATCTCGTTGCAGAGATCGATGCACTCATCGCAGATATACACGCCGGGGCCGGCAATGAGCTTCTTTACCTGCCTTTGACTTTTACCGCAAAAAGAGCACTTCAACTGCTCCGTCTCACCGAATTTAGCCATTGCGACCTCCTCACTTCTGCTTCCGAGCCACCACCTCGTCCACGATTCCGTACTCCTTGGCTTCGTTGGCCGTCATTATGAAGTCCCGGTCCGTGTCCTTCTGCACTTTTTCCAGGGGTTGCCCGGTGTGCTTCGAGAGTATCTCGTCGAGAAGCCGCCTCGTTCTGAGAATCTCCCTAGCCTGAATGTCGATATCCACCGCCTGTCCCGTCGCTCCGCCGTGAGGCTGATGGATCAGCACCCTCGAATTCGGGAGCGCAAACCTCTTCCCGGCCGCGCCCGCCGCGAGGAGCAGCGCCCCCGCGCTGGCGGCTTGGCCGATGCAGATCGTCGAGACATCGGGTTTTATATACTGCATTGTATCATATATCGCCAGCGCGGCGGTAACGACGCCACCTGGACTGTTAATGTAAAGGTTTATGTCCCTATCCGGGTCCTCGGACTCCAAATGAAGCATTTGAGCTATGATCAGGTTCGCCACGTTATCGTCGATCGGAGTCCCCAGGAAGATTATCCTCTCGGTCAACAGACGAGAGAAGATGTCGTAAGCCCTTTCGCCCCGGGCCGTCTGCTCGACAACGACGGGAATCAACGCTTTTGCCATTTACTCCTCATCCCTTTTCTCGCTCCGGGCCCGCCCGCCCTCAGGCGACTCGCCCGAATTTCGTTCTTCTTTCCCCTTCGATCCGGTTGCAGGTTTAGAAGAGCTCCTTTTCGCCTTGCTCTTTTCGGCTTTCTTGGCCTTTTTGGATTTTTCCTCTACTTCAGGTTTAACTTTAATATCCGCCTTTTCGACGAGGCGATCGAGGGTTTTCTTTATCAGAACCTGCTCGGCGATCAGGCCGATCGATCCGGAGGCGATCATCCTGGATTTGACCTCCTCCGGGTCCTGCCCCAGACCTTCGGCGAACCTCTTCAGTTCATTATCGATTTCATCGGCCGTCGGTTCAAGGCCCTCGGCTTTGGCTATCGCTTCCAAAACCAACCCGCTTTTTATTTGGAAATGCGCCTCCGGCTTCAAGGTATCGCGAAGCTCTTCGAGGGTTTTTTGCGAAGCCTCCAGGTACTGCTCTAGGCTCATCCCCCTTGTCTGCAGGTTGCGCGCGAAATCCGAAACCATCTCGTCGAGCTTCCGCTCGACCATGACTTCCGGAAGATCCACCTCGGCTTCTTCCGTCACTTTGCGGATAATTTCGTTTCGGACGACGATATCGGCGGTCTTCTTCTTAGTTTCGCCGATCCTCTCGCGGACGTCGTTCCTGACGTCCTCCATCGTGTCGAAGCCGATTTGCTTCGCCAAATCGTCGTTCACCTCGGGCAGCTTCTTCCGCTTGATCTCCTTCACCGTCATATCGAACTTGATTCGCTTGCCGGCGATCTGCTCGGCGTGATAATTCTCGGGAATATCTACCCATATCTCTTTCGTCTCGCCTTTGGCCATTCCGACCATCTGCTCTTCGACGCCCGGAACGAATTCCTTCGAACCCACCTCCAGGAGGTAGTCCTCGGCAGCTCCGCCTTCTATCGGCTGATCATCTACATAACCTTTGAAATCCATGAGGACGAAATCTCCCTCTTTGACCTCGCTTTCGGGAGATTCTTCGAGGGTCGCGAGCGTTTCTTGAAGGGCCATTATCTGGCGCTCCACGTCTTCGTCCGCGACGGCCTCGTCGGGCTTTTCCACTTGCACTCCCTCGTACTCGCCGAGCTTAACCTCAGGTTTAACTTCAACTTTTGCCGTGAAGACCAGCGGCAACCCCCGCCTCGCTTGCTCCACGTCGATCTGAGGTTGGTCGATCGGGACAATCCCAGACTTGTTGACCGCTTGAATGTAGAAATAAGGGAGCGAGTCCCTTACGGCCTCGCCTACGATGTAGTCCAGGCCCACCCTCTGTTCGACTATCTGGCGAGGCACCTTCCCTTTCCTGAAGCCCGGCACGACCATCTTCTGAGATATCTTCTTAAAAGCTTGGTCGATCGCGGTGCCGAACTCCTCGGCCGGAACCTCGACCTTGAGCTTCACTTCATTTCGCTCCAGCCTCTCAACTTCCGTCTTCAAACGCATAACCCCCTAAAATGGTTACCCCTCATCGATAAATAAAGCCCCCTTGAGGAGGCGATCGCTTTCATCTCCGCCCTCGATGCGCGCTCATCCGAATGTCCGCGAGGGTAACTGCGCGCCGTTAAAAACCGCTCCCTTCTTGCGAGCTCTCGTCCGGTTTTTCGCGAATCCGAAGCCCGACGTTTGGTTTTCCCCGAGAGCCGCTTGCATCCGGTATTTGAGCGGATGACGGGACTTGAACCCGCGACCCCAACCTTGGCAAGGTTGTGCTCTACCAGCTGAGCTA
>FWPU01003161.1_pt1 | contig 42479 bp, 43 predicted proteins | sample 2228361 | NCBI WGS metagenome assembly FWPU01 (sample SAMEA103939777, study PRJEB20133) | metagenome | reverse complement strand
GCGTTCGGCCGCGAGCGCCGCGCTCAGGCGGATCGACGGGCGGCCGCAAGGTGGGAGGACCTCGAGGAGGTCCCCGCGCGGCGCGCGGACCCGACCGGCGGCGACGAGGCGCACGAGGCGGCCCGATCGGGAGGTGCCTGCCGCTACCCGGCATCCCGATCCGGGGCTCAGTCCGTCGCGGCCCGTCGCCGGGCGGCTCGCTGAGGCGCCCGGACGAGCCGCCTACCGGGCCCTCGGGACCGGGACCCAACAGTGCAGCTTGCCCGCGTGCACGTCGGCGCGGACGGTGTCGGCGGGGCAGGAGCGCGCCGGGTCGGCGCCCCGCGGCGCCAGGTGGGCGACGAAGACCTCGGCCCGGCGGCTCCAGCAGGGCACCCGGTCGAGGGCGCCCTCCGCGACCCGGGCGCAGACCCCCTCCGGGAAGAGCTCGACCTGGGCCGCCTCGGGCCGTCGAAACTGCGGGAGCTCGACCGCGCCATCCGGTTCGCGCTCGAGATCCGCTGGTGACCCTCGAGCCCCGAGCGATGGGGTGGACGAACGCGGCCACAGGGACGGCCCAGTGCTGTGATCCGCCTTCGTCGGGCCATGTGAAGGGTGAGGCCTGCAGCGCTGACGTCGCAGGGGCGGGATGGGTCTCGTAGCGCTGCTCGACACCTCGGTGCTCTTCCCGGCCGTCCTCCGGGACACCTTGCTCCGGGTAGCTGCTTCCGGGCTCTACCGGCCGCTCTGGAGCCCGCACATCATCGCGGAACTCCGCGGAAGGCTCCTCTCGTCGTTCCCGCACCAGCCGCCCGACCTCGAGCCCCTCTTCCGCCTGATGGGCGACGCGTTCCCGGATCCAGAGGTCGAGGGCTACGAGCCGCTGATCCCCATGATCGACCTTCCGGATCCCAAGGACCAGCACGTGGTCGCCGCGGCCCTCCATGGACGCGCGGAGCTGATCCTGACGTCGAACCTCCGTCACTTCCCGGAGAGCGTGCTGACGCCGCTCGGCCTGGAGGCCCGGGGCCCCGACACGTTCCTGGTCGAGTGCCTGGACGAGGACGCGGAACTCGTCATCGGGGCCCTCGAGGAGCAGGCGGCCGCGTACCGCAGAGCTCCCACGACCGTCCGTGCGTTGCTCGACGAGCTGGAAACTCGCCACGGGCTCGCGGGGTTCGCGACGGCTGCGAGGCGACGCCTCCGTTCGGCCTGAGGTGGGAGCCCCTTCAGCGGAGGCCCATCTCCTCCGACTCCCGAGCGAGGAGGTCCAGCGCCCGACGGCGATCCTCATCTCGCTTCCGCTTGTATTCGAGGACGTCCTCGATGGCGATCCGGTGGTGGGTCCCAACGGTGCGGGAGGGGATGCGGCCCTCCTTCAGGAGCCGTGCCACGAAGGGGCGCGAGACCCCGAGCAGCCCGGCGGCCTGCCGGGGCGTGAGCTCCGTTCCGAGCCCGAGGACGACGACTCCACCCCCCTCAGCGAGACGCGGGAGTGCGCGGGAGAGCATCTCGCGGACCGCCGGCGGCACGCGAACGGGCTCGCCGGAGGCGGTCGCGAAGGAAAGCTCGCCGACCTCCAGGAGCTTGGTGAGGTCCGCGATCTGCCCCCGTTCCTCAGGCGTGGCACGGATGATCGGCTCGCTCGGCACGACGGCCCTCCTGTGGCCACACCAACAGGTCTCGGCACCTATCTGCAATATCTGTAACCAGGCCCGCTGGTGATCCTCGCACCCTGGGTCGGCCCCCAGGGTCGACCGGGCGCCAGGGCCTCGGCGGTCGTGTCGTAGGCTCTCGGTAGCCTGCCCGTGGCGTGGGGGGTGATGGATGGCGAGCGAGCCGAGCGGGCGGCTCACCTACGGGGACCTCGTCGCGATGTTCCCCGAGGAGGAGCTCGTGCGGCGGGAGCTCGTCGGCGGGGAGCTCCTCGTGACCGCCTCCCCGGCCCGCCGCCACCAGGCGGCCGTGGCTCGCCTCGTCGGCGCGCTGCTCGCCTACGCGCGGGAGCACGGCGGGGAGGTGGTCCCCGGGCCGTTCGACGTCCGGGTCTCCGAGCAGGACGTGCTCCAACCGGACCTCATCTTCGTTCGGGCCGACCACCTGGACCGGCTCGAGGACCGCTTCGTCCGCGCCGCGCCCGACCTCGTCGTGGAGGTCTCGTCGCCGTCCACCCGCACGCTCGACCTCACGAGGAAGAAGGAACTGTACGAGCGCTTCGGCGTGCCCGAGTACTGGTGCGTGGACCTCGAGGCGGGGCGGGTGGAGGTCTACCGGGCGGGGGCCCGCGGCTTCGACCCTCCGTCCGTCGTCGGGCGCGGGGGGTCCCTGCGCCCCCCGCACCTCCCGGGGCTCGAGGTCGCGGTCGACGAGATCCTCGGACCAAGTTGACCCCGCGCTGATCCGCGAGGCCGTGGACGAGTTCCTCGCGCGGAGCTTTCACGCGGCCCGCTGGGAGCGAGCTCTCCGCCCCCCCGACCTACGCCTCGAGCGCGGGCGACGTTTCGGAGGAGCACGACCGCTACCTCGCCGAGGGACGCTGGTGATCCTCGTCGACACCTCGGCCCTCTACGCCAGGCTCGACCGGAGCGATCGGCGCCACGGGGGGGCCATCGGGGCCGCCTTCGCCCTCGACCGCGATCTCGCCCGCCAGGGCTTCCGGACGATCCCGTAGCCGGGCTCGCCGAGCCGGACCCGTCCCCGGGCGTGGGGCAACGTCCGCGCGCGCCGGCGAACCCCTCCTCCGTCACGGGAACCGGGGGAGCGCCGGGCCGTAGAGCACCACCTCCGCGCCGGCGCGCTCGAGGTAGGCCCGCCAGAACGCCTCGACCGCCTCGATGACCTCGGGCGAAAGGTCGGTGCGGGAGGCCCCCGCCCCCGCGACGTAGACCCGCACGCCCGAGAGGTCGAGGGCGGGGAGCCGCTCCAGGAGCTCCTCGGCCCCCCGGTCCAGGACGCCCGGTCGGGCCAGCCGGATACCCCGTCCCACCTGGAGCATGTCGGAGAGGACGACGAGGTACCGCTCGCCCTCGGGGTAGGCCTCGAAGAACCGCTCCGCGAGGCCGAGCCCGCCCACCACGTCGGTGCCGCGGCGGGCGGTCCCGAGGATTTCCTCGGCGGCCCGGAGCGCCCCCCTCGTCTGGCCCTCCCGCTGCGCCTCGCAGTCGAGGCGGTTCTCGAGCAGCGTGCAGGGCTCGAAGCTGACCAGGATCGGGAGCCGGCCGTGGGCCAGGGGGTTGTCGTCGATCACGTCCGCCGCGAGGACCGCGCCGGGGTCGCCCACGCCGTCGACCGCCTCGAGGACCCGCCGGAACGTCCCGAGGTAGAGCGAGCGGAGGTCGTCGCGCCGGGTGCTCTCCGAGACGTCGAAGAGGACCATCACGACCCGCGGCGGGTCGGCGGCGAGCGAGGGCCGGAGCGAGGAGCACCCCGCGAGGAGCGCGGGGAGCAGCCCCGCGACGAGCGCGTGGCGCGCGGCGGCCCCCCGGCGCATCCTCAGGCCTCCGGGGGCGCGTCGGCCGCGAACTCCTCGGGCAGCGGGATCGCGGGGGGCTCCGCGAGCGAGGGCGGGGTCCTGCGGTCCTCCCGGGCCCGGACGTTCGCCGCGCAGTAGGCGTGGACCAGGACCTGGAAGTGCCCCCGGCGGCGGAGGGCCTGTGCCCGGCGGGCCCGCCAGCGCCGGAGCCGCTCGTCCGCGAGCGCGGCGAGCCGCTCCCGGAGGGCCGGGAGCCGGGCCTCGAGGGCCTCGGCCTCCCCCTCCAGGCGGGCGAGCTCCTGCCGCCTCGCCTCCTTCCGCGCCTCGAGCTCCCGCGCCTCGCGCTCCAGCCGGGCCCGGGCCTCCCGGTGGCGGCCGGCGAGCAGGCGGCGCTCCTCCTCTTCCCGGCGGAGGCGCTCCCGCCGCTCCTGCTCGAGGATCCGTTCCCGCTCCCGCCGCTCGCGCTCCCGCCGGCGCCGCTCGGCGCGGAGCGCCCGCTCCCGGCGGCGCCGCTCCCGCCGCTCGGCCCTGGCGGCCTCGCGCTGGCGCCGCCGCCACGCGTCCCGGAGGTTCTCCCGGGAACCGGGGTCGTGCCGGAGGTAGGAGAGGAGCACCGCCCCGCCGAAGATCGTGGCGTTGATGGCCGCGAACGCCACCGCGTCGAGCCAGCGCCCCAGGCCGTGGCGGCGGGCCACCTCCTCGAGGTACACCGCCCGGATCAGGGCCACGGCGACGATCGCCGCGACCGGGAGCCCGGCCGCCCCCCAGAGGAGGAGGCGCTCGCGCGGCGTCGGCTCCTCGCGGGCGAGGAACAGGCCGGCGCCGTGGGCCATGCCCACCAGGACCACCGCGAGCGCCAGCACCATCACCGCGGTCATGAGGTCGGGCTCGCCGAACAGCCGGAACGCCACGGCGTTGAGCGGGAACTCGCCGGCGACGATCAGCAGGATCGCGAGCCGGTAGACCCAGGCCCGGAGGCCGGAGCGGGTGGCACCCGCCGCGAACGCCTCCGGCTCCGCGGCGGCGGCCCGGTCCGCGCCCGGGACCACGGCCGGTGCATCGGGGCCGGCGCCCGCGGCCACGGACCCGCCGGCGATCGCGGGCGGTGCCACGAGCGTTCCGGAACCCGGGTCGGTGGCCGGGGAAGCCGCAGGCCCGCCACCGCCGGTCGCCCGGTCGGCCGCCCCCTCGGCCTCGGCCCGGTCGGTGGCGGGGGCCCCGACCGCCGCACGCTCGTCGAGCTCCCGTCGGGCGGCCCGGAGCCGCTCGAGCTCGCGGTCGTCGTGGGCGTCGGCCGCCTTCCGCTCCTGCCGGGCCGCCCGGATCCGCTCGCGCAGCGTCTCCCTCCGCGCCTCGGCCTCGGCGAGCTCGGCCCGGACCTCGCCCGCCCGCTCCCGGAGCTGCGCGTCCTCCTCGGCCCAGGCCCGCGCCTCGCGCCACAGGGCGTCCTCGGCCCGGGCCAGGATCCCTCGGAGCGCGAAGGGCAGGTGCGGGTCGCCCGCCGCGGGGATCCCCCGCCGGCCGTCGGCCCGGCCGGCCCGGGCCGCCTCCCACCGCCGCCACCGTTCCACGAGCGCTCGCCACATCGTCGCCATCGCCTCCCTGGCGCCGGTCCGCGTTCGAACGCAGTGTGACCGCCGTCACGGACACGGATGACAGGCGTGTGATCTGGGACACGCACCCGCGGGACCGCGGCCGGCCCGCGGGTCGGGCGTCAGAGGGACTGGATCAGGCCGCCGTCGACGGGGACGACGGCCCCCGTCACGTAGCTCGCCCGCTCGGAGCAGAGGAAGGCGACGACGGCGCCGAGCTCCTCGGGCCTCCCGTAGCGGCCCGCGGGGATCGCCGCCGCGCGCTCCGCGGCCACCTCCTCGACCGCGCGGCCCGCGCGCCGGGCGGCCTCCTCGTCGAGGCTCCGCACCCGCTCGGTCGCGAGCCGGCCGGGGAGCACGCCGTTCACCGTGACGCCGTCGCGGGCCACCGCGGTGGCGGTCGTCTTGAGCCAGGCCCAGAGCGCGCTCCGCCCGGCGGTCGAGTACACGAGGTCGGGGATCGGCTGGCGGATGCTCGAGGAGAGGATCGCGACGACCCGCCCCCAGCCCTGGGACCGCATCGCGGGGAGGAACTCGGTCGCGAGCAGCACGGGGTTCACGAGGAGGAGCCGGGTCGCGGCCTCCCACCCCTCCTCGGTGGTCCGGGTCGGGTCGACGGTCGGCGGCCCCCCCGCGTTCAGCACGAGGACGTCCACCCCGCCGAGCCGCTCCCTCGCCTCCCGTGCCACCGTCGCCCAGGCCCCGGGCTCCTGCGCGTCGGCGACGATCGGGTGGACCTCGGCGCCGTGGCGGCGGCGGAGCTCGTCCGCGGCCCGCTCGAGCGCCTCCCGCCCGCGGGCCCAGATCGCGAGGCGGCACCCCTCGGCGGCGAGGGCGTCGGCGGCCGCGAAGCCGAGGCCCCGCGAGCCTCCGCCCACCAGCGCCCGCCGGCCGGCGAGCCCGAGGTCCATCAGCGGCCGCTCCGCCGGGGGCCGATGGGAGCGGTCATCGTTCCGAGCTCTGCGTCCACGGCGCCACATCGTACGGGTCGGCGGAGGGGACGACCCCCACCCGTTCGAGCACCTCGTCCAGCTCCCGGAGCGTCTCGCGGTCGAGGCCCCCGCCCATCCGGGTCGCGGCCGAGGCGAGGACCCCGCGGCGGCGGAGGAGCTCCTTCCGGATGGCGACGCCGACCCCGGGCTGGGCCTCGAACGCGACGAGCGGGAGGTGGCGGTCGAAGGTCCTCGCCGCGAGGGCTCCGTCGCCCCGCTCGAGGGCCAGGCGGACCGCCCGGAGCACCTCGGGGTAGGCGAACCCGGTCATCGTCCCCACCGCGCCCCTCCGGAGCTCGCTGAGGGCGTGGAGCCCCCCGAGCCCGCCGAACACCCGCAGGTCCGGCCGGGCGGCGAGGAGCTCGGCGATCTTCGGCGGGGTCGGCGGGTCCTCGAGCTTCACCGCCGCCGCGCGGCTCGCCTCCGCGGCCCGGAGGAGGACCTCGACCGGCATCCGGACGCCGGAGGCCGCCGGGTCGTCCTGGACGATCACCGGGAGCCCGGCCTCGGCGACCCGCGCGAAGAACGCGGGGAGCCCCTGCGGGTCGCGGGCGAGGAGCGGGGGGAGCACGAGCGCGCCGTCCGCTCCCAGCTCCCGTGCCCGGGCAGCCATCGCCCGCACCGGGTGGGCGGACTGCCCGGCGCACCCCACGGCCACCGGCGCCCGGCCGGCGGCCGCCTCCACCACGGCGCGGACCACCGCGTCCCGCTCCCCAGGCTCGAGCGCGGCTGCCTCGCCGGTCACCCCGAGCGCCACGAGCCCGTCCACGCCCCAGGAGAGGACCGCCTCGACCAGCCGCGCCTGCGAGGCGAGGTCCAGCTCGCCCCGGTCGGTGAAGGCGGTCGGCAGCACGTACCAGGTCCCGGCCAGCTCCACGGTCAGCGCCGTCCCCGCCGGTCCCGGTCCACGTCAGTCCCCCCCGCCGAGCGCGCGCCGGATCTCGCCGAGGAGCCTTGGGTCGTCGGGGGCGAGCCTCGAACGGACCAAGCGGGGGAGCAGCTCGGCCCACCGTCCGTCCACCGCCCCGGCCCGCCGGAGGTAGGGGAGCCCCTCGTCGAGCTTGCCCGCGCCTGCCAGGGCGAGCCCCGCCCAGAACGGCGCCTCGCCGCCCGTGGCGTCGTCGGCGACCAGCTCGGTCGCCCGCGCGTAGGCCGCCGCGGCGGTGTCGACGTCGCCCGCCGCGATGGCCCGGTCGCCCCGGTTCAGCTCGTGGTAGGCGCGGCCCAGGAGCACGAGCCGGCGGAGCTCGCCGACGGGGTCGGGGTGGTCCTCGACCCGGAGGTCGAACGAGGGGCCGTCGCTGCCCGCCGCCGGCCGGACCACGATCGCCGCCGACTGCCGCCCGCGCAGGTCCCCGCCCTCGCCCTCGGCCGCCTCGAGCGCCGCGAGGAGCCGCTCGGCGAGGTCCCCCTCGGCCGCCACGAAGGCGCGGAGCATCGCGCCCCACACCGTCGCGCGCTCCATCAGGTTCGCCTGCGCGGCCACGCCCTCCGCCACGACGTGCCCCGCCTCGGCGATGCACAGCTCGCCGGTGTGGGCGGCCGCCCGCCCGGCCGCGTCGACGATGCCGAGCTGGCGGTACGCCCGCTCCGGGTCGTCGGCGAGGATCCGCTCGAGGGTCTCCTCGGGCGCGGTCCCTTCGCGGAGGAGCTCGAGCGCCCTGGGGCCGTGGGCGGGGTCGGGGATCGACTGGACGGCCACGGCTCCGACCCCCGCCTCGACCCAGGGGACGACCGCGCCGACGTTGAACCAGTGGGACTGGACGGCGACGCCGAGCGCGCCCGAGGGATCCCGGGCGACGATCGAGTAGGTGGCGACGGGGCGCCCCGGCCTGGAGCCGCCCGCCCGGTCCCCCCGCCTCGGGTTCGTTCCCCCTCGCGCGGCCCATGGACGCCACATCTCCCCTCCCCTGCGCCCGCTCGACGGGCCCCGGCGTGGGTCGGTCCGGGGCCGGCCCGATCGTAGGATCCAGGCGGGCCCGGGGCCAAGTTCGGGCGGCGGCACGGGGACCCGCCGCTGGCGCACGGGCGGGATGCGCTCCACCCTGGAGGGCGGTTGGGCGGCCGGATGCGGGACGTCGAGGTCGCGGTGGTGGGCGGCGGCGCGATCGGGCTCTCGGTCGCCCGGGAGCTCGGCCGCCGGGGCCTGGTCGACGTGCTCGTCCTCGAGCGCGGGCCCGCCGTCGGCCAGGGCTCCACGGCCCGGGCCAACGGCGGGGTCCGGGCCCAGTTCACGACGGTCCCCAACGTCGCGTTCTCCCTCCGCTCGATCGAGGAGCTGGAGCGGCTCGAGCGGGAGACCGGGCTCCTCGGCTTCCGCCAGACCGGCTACCTCCTCTTCACCGGGACCGAGCGCGGGGAGCGCGGGCTCCGCGCCGCCTTCGAGCTCCAGCGGCGGCTCGGGGTGGGGACCGAGTGGCTCTCGCCGGAGGAGGTGCTCGAGCGGGCGCCGTTCCTCCGCCCCGACGGCCTGCGGGCCGGGACGTTCCACGCCCGGGACGGGTTCCTCGACCCCCACGGGCTGGTGCAGGCCTACGCGGGCGAGCTCCGCCGCCTGGGGATCGAGGTCTGGACCGAGGCCCCGGTCGCCGGGATCGAGCGGGAGGCGGGTGGCTACCGGCTCTCCACGCCCCGGGGGAAGGTCCGCGCGGCGTGGGTCGTGGACGCCGCCGGGGCCTGGGCCGCGGAGGTGGCGGCGATGGTCGGGCTCCGGATCCCGGTGGAGCCGGTCCGGCGGAACCTCGCCTTCGTCCGCGACGAGCCGGGCCCCCTCACCCCGATGTGCGTGGACCTCGACACCGGGGTCCTCGCGCGCCGGGAGGTCTCGGGGGGCTGGGTCCTCGCCTACTCCGACCCCGCCGACCCGCCCGGCTGGGACACCTCCCTCGACCCCGCGTTCCTCCCCAAGCTCGCCGAGCGGGTGGGGAACCGCTTCCCCCACCTGGAGCGGCGGCCGATCGACCCCGGGCAGTGCTGGGCCGGGCTCTACCCCGAGACCCCCGACCATCACGCGGTGATCGGGGAGGCCCCGGGGGCCCCGGGGTTCGTGCTCTGCGCGGGCTTCGGCGGGCACGGGCTGATGCACTCGCCCGCCGCCGGGATCGCCGTGGCCGAGCTCGTCGTGGAGGGGGAGTGCCGGTCGTTCGAGCTGCACCCGCTCCGCCCCTCCCGGTTCGAGGAGGGGGACCTCGTGGTCGAGGCGGCGGTGTTCTAGGGGCGCGGGAACCCTGGGACCCGCCGTCCCCGGCGATCCGCATCGGCGGATGTTGACATCCGATCCGATGCGGAGGAGGAAAGCATCTGATGCATGACCCGGACCACGCTCGATATCGACGAGGCCGTCCTCCGGGAGCTCCGCCGGCGGCAGCGGCGGGAGGGGAAGAGCCTGGGGCAGCTCGTCTCGGAGCTCCTCGCCCGGGAACGCGAGGAGGTTCCCCCGACGCTCCGCTGGAGGGCGAAGCCGATGCGGGCCAGGGTGGACCTCGAGGACAAGGAGGCGATCCGCAGGGCGCTCGAGGGCGGATGAGCGCGACCGTCGACGCCAACGTCCTCCTGTACGCGTCGGACCGGACGAGCCGCTTCCACCGGCCCGCCAACGCGCTCCTCCGGCGGCTCGCCCGGGGGCCGGAGCTCCTCTACCTCTCCTGGCCCGCGGTCATGGGATACCTGCGGATCGCCACGCACCCGGCGATCTTCGATGCGCCGCTCGCTCCGGAGGAGGCCATCGCCAACGTCGACGCGCTCCTCTCGCGCCCGAACGTCCTGGCGGCGGGGGAGGGCGAGCGGTCCTGGCGGCTGTTCCTCGAGGTCGCGGGCGAGGCGCTGCCCAGGGGGAACCTGGTCCCGGACGCGCACCTCATGGCGCTCATGCGGGAGAACGGCGTCCGGACGCTCTGGACCCACGACCGCGACTACCGGAGGTTCCGGGGGATCGAGGTCCGGGACCCCTTCGCGTAGGCGCCGGTCGTCCCGCCCCGCCGTCCTGGGAACATGTGCCCGTGCAGGAGGAGGTGCGCACCGGGGTCCGGGCCTCGAGGCTCGGCGCGGCGGCGGTGCTGGGGGCCGTCGCCATCTGGGGCGTGGTGAACGTCCTGATCAAGCTCTCCCCGCTCCCGGCCCTCTCGTTCGGCGCGAACCGCCTGTGGATGGGGACCGCGCTCCTCGCCGCGGTCACGCTCGCGAGCGGCCGACGGTTCACCCGGGCGATGGTCCGAGCCTCGGCGCCGGGCGGGGTCCTCCTCGCCATCGAGATGGCCCTGTGGTTCTCGGCGGTGAAGCGGACGACCCTCGCCGACGCCGCCGTCATCTCATCCCTCCAGCCCGCGCTGGTGCTGCTCGTCGCGGGACCCCTGTTCGGGGAGCGGATCGGCCCGGGCGACGTCGCCTGGATGGGGGTGGCCACGCTCGGGGCGGTCCTGGTCTCGGTGGGCTCCTCGGGGACCCCCGCCTGGAGCCTCTCCGGCGACCTCCTCGCCGCGGCCTCGCTCCTCGCCTGGACCGGCTACTTCCTGGTCTCCAAGCGCGCCCGACGGGCCGTCCCCCCGCTCCAGTACATGACGGTCGTGTTCGCCGTCGCGTCCCTGGTGATGACCCCCCTCGCGGCGCTCTCGGGCCAGCCCCTGGTCGGGTTCGACCGCCGCGAGCTCCTCCTGCTCGCCGTGTTCGTGGTCGGGGCCTCCGCCGGCCACGTCCTGGTCTCGTGGGCGCACGCGTCGGTCGACGTCTCGGTCTCCTCGCTCCTCACGCTCCTCCAGCCGGTCGTGGCGGCGCTCGCCGCCCGCGCGCTCCTCGGGGAACCCATCACGGCGCTCACGGCGGCGGGCGGGGCCGTCGTGATCGGCGCCCTCGCGGCCATCGCCCGCCGGGCGGCCCGGGTCGCGGAGCCCGAGGAGGTGCCGCCGGCCGAGCCGCCCCTCTGAGACGCGGGAGGGCCGGCCCGGGGACGCCCTCCGCGGCCCGTCTCGGTGGGGGCCTGCGTGGGGACCCGGGAATGCCCGCGTGCTCCCGGTGGTTGTTCCGACGGCCGGATCGGCCCCCGGCCCCGAGGTGGTGATCGTGCTCGCGTCCTCGCCCGCCTGGTTCGCGCTCGGGTTCCTCGCCGCCGCGGTCCTGGGCGCCGCGGCCACCGTCTTCCTCATGACCCGGGGCTGGATGACGCTGGACCTCGGCTGGGGCCGGTCCCGGCATCGCCTGGGCCCCATCTCCGTGCGGGTCGCCGCGCCCCGCGAGGTGGTCTTCCAGCAGATCGCGGCTCCCTACCTGGGCCGGACGCCGGCGGCGCTGCGGGGCAAGCTCGAGGTGCTCGAGCGCGGGGACCGCCTGGTGGTGGCCCTCCACCGGACCCGGCTGCGGTGGTTCACGTCGGTGACCGTGGAGACGGTCACCTTCGAGGAACCGGCCCGGATCGGCTTCCGCCACCTCCGGGGGCCGGTCCCCGAGGCCGTCGAGGAGTTCGTCCTCGGCGAGGCCGACGGCGGCACCGTGCTCGAGTACCGCGGGGAGCTCGGCGTCGACTTCTGGCTCCTGGGGCGGCTGGCCGGGCGCCTGTGGGTCGTCCCCACGTGGGAGCGGGCGGTGCGGGCGGCGATGGAGGAGGTGCGCCGGGGCGCCGAGGAGCGGGCCGCGGCGCGCCGCCGCCGGGAGGGCGCGTAGGCGGGGCGGTCGGGCGGTGGGCCCGGGCCACGACGGGGAGGGTCAGCGCCGGGCCACGAGGAGCACGTAGCCCAACTCGCCCCTGGCCACGGCCCCCGCGGCCAGGCCCAGCAGGTGCTGGCCCAGGTCGAGGAGCCCGGGGGTCCCGAGGACCGGTTCGTCCCCGACGAGCCCCGCGTGCATCGCCCCCTGCAGGAGCGCCAGCCGCCGGCGGGCCTGGTCGACGAGGGCGGCGAGGGCCGGGCCGTGGTCCTCCGGCTCCTCCGCCGCGAGCCCCGCCGCGGCGAGCGCCTCGGCGTAGGCCCGAGCCGGGAGCGCCCCGGCCGCGCACGCCACCCACCCCGCGAGCGACCGCAGGGGTTCGGGGAGGGGCCCGGAGCGGGTGACGTCGGAGAGCACGAGCGCCCCGCCCGGCCGGAGCACCCGGGCCGCCTCCGCCAGCGCCGCCGCCTTGTCGGGGACGGCGGAGAGCACGCACTCCATGAGGACCCCGCGGAACGAGCCGGAGCGGAAGGGCAGCCGCTCCGCGTCGGCCACGGCCGCCGGGGCGGCGCCCGCGGCCTCGGCGGCGAGCGCCGGGCTCAGGTCCACGCCGACCGCCCGGAGCCCCCGCCGCCGCAGGAGCCCCAGGGTGCTGCCCGGCCCGCACCCCACGTCGAGGACCCGGTCCCCGGGCGACAGGCGCGCGCGGGCGAGCCCCCGCTCGGTGAGGCCGAGCCCGCCCGGCCGGAGGGCCTCGCCGGCGAGGAGGCGGACCCCGGGGTGGGCCCAGAGGTCGGCGCAGCAGGCCTTCACGACCCGGGGCGCCGCGGGGGTCCACGCCTCGGCCCCGCCCGCCGGGGACGCGGGGGCGTTCATGCGCCGGGCGGCACCGGGCGCCGGCCCGGGGCGGAACGGTAGAGCGTGTTGTACACGCAGAAGGGGACGATCCGCCCGTCGGGGAGCGCCTCCTGGATGCAGCAGCGGACCGCCCGGGAGACGTCGAAGGTGAACCGGTCCATGAAGCCCTCGATGGTGACGGCGAAGACGTGGTCGGGCAGCTCGTCGATCCTCTCCATCTCCGCGAGGATCGGCTCGCAGGCGCAGCGGAAGGCCTCGGCCTGCCGACGGGTCCCGGGGGGCGCCGACTTCGAGTACAGGCGGAGGAGGACGTCCCGCATCTCCTCCGCGTCCCGCCGGAAGACCGGGGAGAGGTTCGGCATCGAGGTGTTGGCGACGTACCCGAGGTAGGCCTCCACCGGCACCAGCCGCGTCACCGGCGTGACCCGGCCGTCGCGCACGTACGCGTAGGTCGCGGCGGTGCAGACCGGGTCGCAGCACGGGATGGGGAGGAAGTCCTCGCGGGAGAACAGGCCGCTGTCCCGGTGGATGGCCTCGATGACGTCGGTCACGGTCATGCGGTCGACGGGGTCGAAGGGGACGAACCTCCCCGCGCCGAACTGCGGCTGGACCGAGACGGCGCGGACCGCGGGGTGCTCCGCCCCGAACCGGACGACGTCCCCCACCTCGTCGTCGTTCAGGCCCTTCAGGACCGTGGCGACGAGCACCACCCGCGCCCCGGCGTCGGCCAGGTTCTCCAGGGCCCGGAGCTTCACCGCCAGGAGGTCGTCCCGGCCCCGCAGGACGCGGTAGGTCTCGGGCCGGAACCCGTCGAACTGGAGGTAGACGAGGAGGCCCCGGTCGGCCACGGCCCTGGCGAACGAGGGCTCCCTGGCCATCCGCACGCCGTTGGAGTTCACGATCACGTAGCGCACGGGCCTCCCCCGGACCAGGTCCGCCACCTCGAGGAACCGGGGGTGCAGCGTGGGCTCGCCCCCCGACAGCATCACCACGTCCGCCTCGCCGCCCTCCGCCCGGACCACGGCGTCGACCATGGCCGCCACCTGGTCCAGGCTCGCGTGGCGGGCGTGGGCCTCCCCGGCGAAGCAGGCGGGGCAGGCGAGGTTGCAGGCCTCGGTGACCTCGAGGACCGTGACGCAGGCGTGCTGCTCGTGCTCGGGGCAGAACCCGCAGTCGTAGGGGCAGCCGTGGATCGCCTCGGTGGCCGTGTAGGCCGGCCGCCGCCCGGGCCGGAGGAAGCGCCGGCTCCACTCCCACCACGAGGCGTCGGCGACGACGAGCGCCTCGGCGGGGCCGTGGTCGGGGCAGGTCCTCCGGAGGTACACCCGGCCATCGCGCTCCACGTTCTCGCCCTCCACCACCCGCAGGCAGGTCGGGCACAGGGAGCGCGTCCGGCCGAGGACCCGGCCGGCGGCCCGTCCCCCGGAGCCGTCCCCCATCGCTCCGGGGGAACGCGCGGCGGCGCCCGGGGATTCCCGAGCCGGGCGGCGGAGGCGGTGCCGCCGGCGCGAGAGAGCCTCCCGCCCTACCCGGTCGCCCCCGGCGTGGACCCCGCGCCGCCGCGGCGCCGGAGCCCCAGCCGCCACCGCCTCGTGGGCGGCGGCGCCGGGAGGGGGATCGCGCCCTCCGGGAGGAGGTCCACCGCGTAGGCCGCGAGGAGGCCCCGCTCCACGGGCCCCGGGTCGAGGAGCGAGTCGACGAGCGGGCCCGCGTGGTGGGTGCAGAGCGAGACCAGCTCGCCGGTGGCGAGGAGGCTCCGCCAGCCGGTGGCGTGGAACAGGCCCCCGACCGCGCCGGGGCTCCCCTCGGCGAGGCAGCGGGCGCAGGCGAGCCGGAGCCGCTGGGGGTAGGCGTGCTCGGCCCGGTAGCCGCCGTCGTGCTCGATCACCCGGCCCCAGAGCGCGACGGTCCCGACCACCGAGGGGCGGGCCCTGGCCGCCCCCCGGAGCTGCGAGGGCTCCTTCCAGGCGTAGATCCCGCAGACGCAGGAGACGCCGGGCGAGGGGCCGTGGTTCACGTGGCGGAGGCAGTGCGCGTGGAACGGCGAGCGGCGGGGCCAGGGATCCTCGTCCTGCGTGAGCGAGCGGAGCACGTAGCCGTCGATCGTGGGCTGGAGGCGCCAGGCGCGCCAGCCGATCACCGGCTCGGCGACGAGCTCCGCGGCGAGCTCGGCGCGCCGGGCCTCGAGCAGCCAGGCCCACGTCGGCGACCGCACCGCGCTTCCCCGTCGATGGTACGCCCATCCGGGGCTCGCGGTCCCGGCTATATTCGGCGGTGTGCGACGGTCGGCGGGGCGAAGTGGCGGATCGCCCGACGGCGGCTGTCCCGCGGCGGCCGCCCTCGAGGTCCTGGGCCGGAAGTGGACCGGGGAGATCCTCTGGGCCCTCCTGGACGGGCCGAGGCGGTTCACCGAGATCCTGGGGCGGGTCCCGGGGATCACCGACCGGGTGCTCTCGGCCCGGCTCAAGGAGCTCCAGCGGACCGGCATCGTGACCCGCCGGCAGTACGAGGAGATCCCGCCGAGGGTCGAGTACGCGCTCACGGCCCGGGGGCGGGACCTGGCGCCGGTCCTCGAGGCCATGACGCGGTGGAGCCGCCGCTGGGCCGCCCGGCCGGCCACCTGACCTCCCGGGCCGCGCCGGGGTTCACTTCCCCTCCGCTAGCGACTATCCTTGGGTAGTCCCGTGGGGCGTGGCCCGCGGGGGACCGGGAAAGGAGGGGGACATGAGCGAGGCCGCCGGGATCGTGTTCCTCGTCGGTCGGGTCGTGTTCGCGCTGCCGTTCCTCATGTCGGCGACGGCGTTCCACTTCCGGATGAGCGCGCAGGCCGAGGGCTACGCGAAGTCCGTCGGGTTCCCGGCCCCGAGGCTCGCCGGGTGGCCGGCGGGCGTCTGGCTGCTCGCGGGCGCGGCCTCGCTCGCGCTCGGGGTCTGGCCGGACCTGGGGTCCCTGATGATCGCGCTGTGGGCGATCCCCACCATCGCCTGGTTCCACGCGTTCTGGAGGATGGAGGGGGAGCAGCGGATGATGCAGCAGCTGCTCTTCAGCCGGAACGTGATGTTCCTCGGGGCCGCGCTCGCGCTCTTCGCCGTGTTCGCCGCGCTCGGTCCGGAGGCGCCCTTCACGCTGGTCGACCCGCTGTTCCGGCTCTAGCTCGGTCCCCGGGGCTCCGCGGGAGCGTCGGCGGCGGGCCGTAGGATCGGCCCGTGGAGCCCCCGACGCTCGCGCTCACGCCGGTCCAGCGGCGGACCCTGGAGCGGCTGCTCGACGCCGGGCCCCGGGCGTTCCCGCCCGACCTCGCCGAGCGGCTGCGGGCCCGGATCGAGCGCGGGCTGGACGGGCTCGGGCTCGCCGCGCCGTTGTTCCTGGGCAAGGCGGCGCTCAACGACCGGGACCGGTGCGAGGGGGCCTTCGCCGCGCGCCTCGGCGGGGAGGGACCGCCCTTCGCCCACTCGCGGACCTCGGCGGTCGGCGCGCTCCTCCACCGCGCGATCGAGGTGGACGTGGGGGCCCGGGAGGAGCACGACCCCCACGCGGTCTGCCTCCGCGCCGTCGAGCGCCTGGTGGAGGACGACGCGGGGTTCGCCGGGTTCTGGCGGGAGCTGGACCGCCTCGAGCAGGACGAGCTCCTGGCCGAGGGCGTCCGTCACCTCGCGCTCTTCCGCGGGACCTTCCCGCCCCTGCGGGAGCTCCGGCGGGAGCTCGCGCCCGTGTGCGAGCTGCCGGTGCGGGCGGAGCTCGCCGGCGGGGCCCTGGTCCTCGCCGGCCGGGTCGACCTCGTGCTCGGTCGGCCCGACCCGGCGCGGGCCACGAGGGTCGCGATCGACCTCAAGAGCGGCGGGGCCTTCCCCGAGTACCCCGAGGACATGCGGTTCTACGCGCTCCTGCTCACGCTCCGGTTCGGGGTGCCCCCGGTCCGGGTCGCGAGCCTGTTCCTCGGGTCCGGCGAGTGGCAGGCCGAGGACGTGGGCGAGGGGGTCCTCGAGCACGCGGCCGACCGCGTCGTGGAGGCGGCCCGGACCGCCGCGGCCCTGGCCGGGGGCGCGGCGCCCCAGCTCCGTCCCGGCCCCCACTGCGGCTGGTGCCCCCGCGCCCCGCGGTGCCCGGCGGTCGGAAGCGAAGCCCCGTCGGGGTAGCGAAGCGATGTACGCTCGACCCATGAAGCGACTCCAGATCATGATCGACGAGGAGCTGGACGCCGCCCTGGAGCGTCTGGCGCGGCAGGAGGGGACCTCCAAGGCGGCCCTGATCCGGCGGTTCGTGCGGGACCGGATCCGTCCGCTCCCGCCCATCGATGAGGATCCACTGTGGCGGCTGGTGGAGGCCGCCGAGCTCGAGCCGGTCCCGGAGGAGGTGCCGGAACCTTCGATCGACGCGGTGGTCTACGAGTGGCCTTCGTCCACACCTCCTTCTGGGTAGCGCTCCGGCACGCGGGGGACCGGCACCACGCGGAGGCCCGCGAGCTCCTCCGCCTCCACGCCGACGAACCCCTGGTCACCTCGAACCATGTCCGAGGTGAAACCTGGACCTGGCTGCGGCGGCGGGCGGTTCATCGGGCGGCGGTCGGGTTCCTCGACGCGCTGGCGGCCTCGCCCCGGGTCCAGGTGGCGACGGTGGCCCCGGACCAGGAGGAGGCGGCCCTGGCCTGGCTACGCGTCCACGACGAGCGGCCCTACTCGTTCGTCGACGCGACGAGCTTCGTGCTCATGCGGGCGATGCGGATCCGGGAGGCCCTCGCCTTCGATGGCGACTTCGCAGCCGCGGGGTTCGTCGAGCTCCGTCCCTAGCGGTCAGCCCCGGCGCCCGGCCCTCGCGTCATCTGCTCGACCTGTCCCTCGATCCCGCCGGCGTCGCAGACGAGTCGGTGTAGATGCGATCCTCGGCGATCCGACCCTCAGGTACACCCTACCCCCCCGGGGTGCCCTCGGCCGGCGCGCCGTTTGTCGGCGCTGCGGGGCTCGCCTACCCTCGGGGGGCTCGCGCCCGGCGCGGCCCTCCGGGCGCCCGTTCGGCAAGGTCGAGGAGGGAGAGCGTGGGCAAGGACGTGTACGAGATCGGCGAGATCCCGCCCGTCGGGGAGGTCCCCCCGAGGATGCACGCGCAGCTCGTCCGGCCCGAACGGTACGGCGAGCCCGCGGAGGCGATCCGGGACGAGGTGATCGACGTCCCCGAGATCGGCCCCCACGAGGCCCTGGTGCTCGTGATGGCCGCCGGGGTGAACTTCAACAACGTCTGGGCGGCCCGGGGGGTCCCGGTGGACGTCACGAAGACCCAGGCCCGCTGGGGCGAGCCCACCGACTTCCACATCGTGGGCTCGGACGCCTCGGGCGTCGTCTACGCGGTGGGCTCGGAGGTCACGAACGTCGAGGTCGGCGACCACGTGGTGGTCCACGCCGCCCAGTGGGACCCCGACGACCCGTGGGTCCTGGCGGGGAACGACCCCGGGCTCGCGGCGAGCTTCCGGGTGTGGGGCTACGACACCTGCTGGGGCTCGTTCGCCCAGTTCACGAAGGTCCAGGCCCACCAGTGCCTGCCGAAGGCCGAGCACCTCACGTGGGAGGAGGCGGCGGCCCCGACCCTCACCGGGGGCACCGCCTACCGGATGCTCCACGGCTGGCCGCCCCACACGGTCCGGGAGGGGGACGTGGTCCTGGTCTGGGGCGGGGCCGGGGGGCTCGGCTCGATGGCGATCCAGCTCGTGAAGCTCGCCGGGGGCCTGCCGGTGGCCGTGGTCTCCTCCGACGAGAAGGGGGAGTACTGCAAGAAGCTCGGCGCCGTCGGGTACGTGAACCGGCGGAACTTCACCCACTGGGGGATCCCGCCCCGGTGGGACTCGCCGGGGTGGAAGGACTGGCTGGAGGGGGCCAAGGCGTTCGGGAAGGCGATCTGGGACGCGCTCGGCGAGCGGCGGAGCCCGCGGATCGTGTTCGAGCACCCCGGCCAGGACACCATCCCGACCTCGATCTTCGTCTGCGACCGCGGCGGGATGGTCGTGATCTGCGCGGGCACCTCCGGCTACGACACGGTCGTCGACGTCCGCTACCTCTGGTACCTCCAGAAGCGCTACCAGGGCTCGCATCTGTTCAACGACGAGCAGGCCCGGGCCTTCAACGACCTGGTCCGGGAGGGGAAGGTCGGGACCACGCTCGGCGCGGTCTACCGCTACGAGGAGACGGGCCGGGTGCACCAGCTGATGGGGGAGGGGCGGCTCCCCGAGGGGAACGTGGCGGTCCTGGTCTCGGCGCCCCGCCCGGGCCTGCGGGACCTCCCGGCGTAGGAGCGCGTTCCGCCCGAACTACCCCGAGCTCGTCGACGAGCTGTTCGCCTCGGGCGGGGCGCCGCCGGCGCTCGTCGTGTTCGTGGACCGCTGGACGAGCCTGGGCGGCTCGCAGTTCCTCGAACTCCCGGAGCCGTCCCGCGATGTCGAAGGAGCACGACGCGGTGCTCCTCAACGTCTCCTGCATGGCCGCCTGCTACTCGACCGACCCCGACGGCACCGTCCGGCTGCCGTTCGACCCGGCCACCGGCGAGCTCCGCGAGGACGTGTGGCGGCGGTCTACCGTCGTGAGGACCGACCGGCGCCCTCGCGGCCGCCCCGGTCACGGCCCCTGGACCAGCTCGACGAGGACCCCCTCCATCCCCGCGGGGTGGAGGAACGCGACCCTCGTCCCCCGCGAACCCCGCCGGGGGGCCTCGTCGACCGGCCGGAACCCCGCGGCCCGGAGCCGGTCCAGCTCCCGCCCCACGTCCGCGACCCGGTAGCCGACGTGGTGCAGGCCCGGGCCCCGCTTCGCGAGGAACCGTCCGACCGGGGTGTCGGGGCCGAGGGCCCCGAGGAGCTGGACGTAGCCGTCGCCCAGGCGGAACAGGACCTCCTCGACCCCCTGGTCCTCCACCCGCTCGCGGTGGACGGGCTCCGCCCCCAGGGCCGCGCGGTACCGCTCCACGGCGGCGTCCAGGTCCGGCACGGCGATCCCCACGTGGTCGATCCGTTCGAACACCCGGCTCAGGCCCCCTCCAGCGCGGGCTGGAGCCGTCGGATCAGCTCCACCGCCCGGCTCACCTGGTAGTTGGGGAGCGTGAGGGCGGCGGCGATGGCCGCCACGGCCCGGGCCCGGAGGTCGGCGGGGGAGGGGGCGTCGGGGGTCGGCGTCGTCGCGTAGAACTCCACGAGGTCGAGGAACTGGGCCAGGGAGGGCACGAGCCTCCCGCGCTCGTACGCGTAGATGGTCTGGCGGGCCGCGGGACAGCCCGGGGTGGCGGCGGCCCGCTCCACCGAGCGATACCCCGCGGCCCGGCGCACGTCCCGGAGCAGGGCGCCCACCGCCCGCCGCTCCCGCTCGCCCACCTCGGCCAGCTTCTTCCGCGCCATCCTCGAGGCGAACCTTAGCGGCTGCGGGCGCCTCCCGCCGAGCCCCGCCCCGGCCGTGGGGCCGAGGGGACCCCCGTCGAACGGCCGATGTGGGGGATGGCCCCCCGGGGTAGGATGCCCCCGAGGGAGGCGCGCCGTCCGGGGGACGCGCCGGCGGCCGCGGGCTCGGAGGGACGCGTGGAGAAGGACAGGGCGACCGCGCTCGTCGGGGGGAGCGAGCTCCTGCGGGCCGGTCGGGCGGACGTGTTCCGGATCCGGGAGCGGACCCGCCGCCGGCGGGTGCTCCGGCTCGTGCTCGTCCTCGGCGCGGTCGACGGGTACCTCTGGTACCGCTACGCCACCGAGAACCCGATCCGGCTGCCCTCGCTCCCGCCGGAGTTCGTCTGGTACCTCCCGATCCTGTTCCTGATCCTCGCGATCGGGCTCATGGCCCTGCTGCCGTTCTTCTCTGGGCGCTCGCCGCACCTCCTGGTCCGGCCCGAGCAGATCGAGGTGGGCCTCTCCGAGGTCCGGGGGCTCGACGCCCAGGTCGACGAGGTCGTCCGCACCCTCGACGTGTTCCTGGGCTACGCGACGTTCCGGGAGGAGCTCGGCGGGAACCCCCGGCGCGGGGTGCTGTTCGAGGGCCCGCCGGGCACCGGCAAGACGTTCCTGGCCAAGGCCATGGCGAAGCAGGCCGGCGTCCCGTTCCTGTTCATCTCGGCCCCCGCCTTCCAGTCGATGTGGTTCGGGATGACCGCGGCCAGGATCCGCTCGTTCTTCCGGGCCCTGCGGAAGGCCGCGCGGAAGGAGGGCGGCGCGATCGGCTTCATCGAGGAGATCGACGCGATCGGGATGGACCGCGGGGCGCTCGCGGCGTCCCCGGCCGAGGGCGGGCTCGGGCGGGCGGTGGCCCACACGGTCTCCGCCGGCACCGGCGGGATGGTGAACGAGCTCCTGATCCAGATGCAGTCGTTCGACCAGCCGCCGCTGTGGGACCGGGTCCGGGGGCGGGTGGTGCAGTGGATCAACGCCTACCTCCCGGCGGACCGGCAGCTCCGGGTGGGCCGGCCCACCTACAACAACATCCTGCTGATCGCGGCCACGAACCGCGCCGAGAACCTCGACCCCGCGCTCCTCCGCCCCGGGCGGTTCGACCGCCGGCTGTACTTCGACCTCCCGACGAAGCAGGGCCGCCGGGACCTGATCGACTTCTTCCTCGCGCGGAAGGCCCACGCGCCCGAGCTGGACGACCCCGGGGTCCGGGACCGGCTGGCCCACGACACGTTCGGCTACACCCCGGTGATGATCGAGCACCTCTTCGACGAGGCGCTCCTCGTGGCGCTCAAGGAGGGGCGTCGGGAGATGACCGCGGCCGACGTGTACGAGGCGAAGCTCACCGAGGAGCTGGGCTTCAAGCAGCCCGTGGTCTACACCGACGCCGACCGGGCCGCGGTCGCGACCCACGAGGCGGGCCACGCCACCGCCGCCTACTTCCTCGGGCGCGGCCGGCGGCTCGAGGTCCTGTCGATCATCAAGCGGCGGCGGTCCCTGGGGCTCCTGGCCCACGGCGACGAGGAGGAGCGGTTCACGCGCAGCCGGAGCGAGCTCGAGGCGCAGATCGCGATCGCCCTGGGCGGGCTCGTCGCCGAGGAGCTGTTCCTCGGGGAGTCGGGGACCGGCCCGGCCTCGGACCTCGCGGCCGCCACCGACGTCGCGGCCAAGATGGTGGGGGCGTTCGGGATGGCCGGCTCGCTCATCTCCTACGAGGCGATGGCGGAGGGGCCGGTGGGGCGGCGGAACCTCGTGGCCCGGGTCCTGGCCGACGAGGCCGGCAAGCGCGCGGTGGAGGACATCCTGGCCGCCCAGCGCGAGCGGGTCGCCGAGCTCCTCGAGGAGAACCGGGACGTCGTGGAGGCGCTCCGGGACGCGCTCCTCGAGCGCGACGAGCTCGTGGGGGACGAGATCCGCGTGGTGATCGAGAAGGCCCTGGCCGAGCGGAGCTGAGCCCCTCCGTGGGGGATGTCCGGTCCCCCGAACGGGCCGCCGCGCGGGTCGGGAGGGGACGCCGGCCCGGGGGGCCGGGGGAAATCCCGGGAAGTTCCCCCGGAAGTGAGCGCGATCACTGCGCGTCGAGCGCCCCCGCGCTAGCGTCCGGGGCATGGACGCGGCGACCATCGAGCGGCTCCGCCGGGAGGACCACCCGCCCCCCCGAGCACCTCGACGCGCTCGAGGAGCTCGACCGGGCCCACGCCCGGGTGGGGGAGGCCCAGCTCGGGTTCCTGCGGGGCCTGGCCCGGGCGGAGGCGGCCCTCCGCCCCTCGCACGAGGGGTGCCGGAGCCTCCCCCACCTCCTCTCCTGCCGCTACGGCCTGCCCTACCGCCGGGCCGAGCTGCTGGTGGCGGCGGCCCGGGCCCTCCCGCGCCTCCCCCGCCTCTCCCTGGCCCTGGCGCGGGGAGAGCTCTCCCTCGACAAGGTGGTGGAGCTCGCCCGGTTCGCCACCCCGGAGGACGAGGAGGAGCTCCTCCGCTGGGCCCGGGGGGTCTCGGTGGCCCGGGTCCGGGAGCGGGCCGACCTCGCGGTCCGCCCGAAGGTCGAGGTGGACCGGGAGGCCCACCGCTCGAGGCGGCTCGACTGGTGGTTCGACCCCGACCACCGCCGCTTCGAGCTGTTCTGCTCGCTCCCGGCGGCCGAGGGGGCGGCGGTGGCCCGGGCCATCGACGAGGTGGCGCGGGAGGTCCCGGTGCTCCCGGGGGAGGAAGGGGCCGACTTCCGCGGCGCCCGCCGGGCCGACGCCCTGGTGGCCCTGGCCCGCTCCCGGCTCGCCCACGCCGGCGACGTGGACCGGGCCACGGTCGTGGTCCACGCCCGCTGGGACACCCTCACCCGGGGGAGGCCGGGGGCCGAGCTCGAGGACGGCCCGGTGCTCCACCCGGAGACCGCCCGCCGGCTGGCCTGCACCTCCCGGGTGGAGATCCTGTTCGAGGACCGGGAAGGACGGGTGCTCGGCCGGGCCCTCCGCCGCCACCCCCCGGCCTGGATGATGCGGGAGCTCCGCCGCCGGGACCGGGGCTGCGTGTTCCCCGGCTGCGGCCGCCGCTCCCACCTCGTGGTCCACCACCTCAAGGCCCTCGGGCGGGGCGGGCCCACCACCCTGGAGAACTGCTGCCTGCTCTGCATCTTCCACCACGTGCTCGTCCACGAGCTCGGCTGGGGCCTGCGGCGGGTCCACGGCCGGTTCGTCTGGACCCGCCCCAACGGGATGCCCCACGGACCCGGGCCGCCGCCGCCCTAGCCGGGCGGCGTCGCGCCGCCGCCTACACTGCCGCCGTGGATCCTGGGGAGGAGCTCGTCGACGTGGTGGACGAGGAGGACCGGGTCACGGGCGTCGTCACGCGTCGGGAGATGCGGGCCCGCCGGCTCCGCCACCGCTGCACCTACGTCCTGGTCACCGACGGGCGGGGCCGGCTCTACGTGCACCGTCGGACCGAGGCCAAGGACGTGTTCCCGGGGATGTACGACGCCACCGTGGGCGGGGTCGTGGTCCACGGGGAGTCGTACGACGAGGGCGCCCGCCGGGAGCTCGAGGAGGAGCTCGGGGTGCCGGCCGAGCCGCGGTTGCTCTGGAAGCTCCGCTACGACGGCGAGGACGGGCCGGCCTGGGGGGCGGTCTACGAAGCGACCTGGGACGGGCCGGTGCGGCCGCAGGAGAGCGAGATCGCCTGGGGCGCGTTCCTGCCGCTCGAGGAGGTGCGGCGGATGGCGCGGGAGCTCCCGTTCTGCCCCGACGGCCTGCTGGTGCTCGAGCGCTGGCTCGCGGAGCGCGACCGCACCGGCGGGCCGGCGGAGGCCTAGGCGCGGAGGTGGGGGAGCACCTCCGCCGCGACCCGCTCCCGCTGCTCCGCCCGGTCCCCCGAGAGCCAGAGGTTGAGGCAGGTGAACCCCGCGGCGAGGAGCCCGGCGAGGCGGTCCACGACCTCCCCGGGCTCGCCGGCCACCTCCCGCTCCGGGTCCTCCGCCGGCCCCCGGCCGACCCGGACCCGCACGTTGTAGGCGTAGGCGATCGCGTCGGGGTCCCGGCCGGCCCGCTCGGCCCGCCCCCGGATCGTGCGGAGCCTCCGGGCGGCCTCCTCCGGCGGCAGGTAGGGCATCGACGGGATCCACCCGTCGCCGGCGCGCGCCACGAGGTCCAGCCCCCGGGGCCCGTACACCCCGAGCCAGATCGGGATGGGCCGTTCGGGCTTGGGCTCGAGCCGACCCTCCTCCAGCCGGAAGTGCCGCCCGCGGTAGGTGAAGCTGGGCCGGGTCCACAGGCCGCGGATCACGTCCACCGCCTCCTCGAGGGCCTCGAGCTTCTCCCGCGGCGAGCGCACCGGGAGCCCGAAGCCCCGGAACTCCCGGTCGCTCCCACCGGCCCCGAGCCCGAGCACCAGGCGCCCGCCGGAGAGTCGGTCCAGGGCCTCGGCCATCTTCGCGACCACGGCCGGCGGTCGGTAAGGGAGGCCGAGGACGTTCGGGCCCACCCGGATCCGGGACGTGGCGGCCGCGATCCAGGTGAGCAGCGTCCAGGTCTCGAGGGAGGGATGCGGGCCCTCGAGGTGGTCCCACACCGTGACCAGGTCGAACCCGAGGGCCTCGGCGTGGCGGGCCTCGCCCACCGGGTCCGACCGGCCGGCGGCCGAGGGGATCACCGACACGCCGAACAGCGGGGCCACGGGCCGAGTCTACGGACGCGGGCCGCACCCCGGGCCGTCGTAGACTGGCGGGGTCGAGACCCGAGGGGGGATGGCATGACCTCCGTGATCCTCGCCGGGGCCAGGACCCCGATCGGCAAGTTCGGCCAGGCCTTCCGGGACCTCTCCGCGGTGGACCTCGGCGCGGTCGCCATCCGGGAGGCCCTGGCGCGGGCCCGGGTCGACCCGGCCGAGGTCGACTACGTGATCATGGGCCAGGTCCTCCAGGCCGGGGCCGGGCAGATCACCGCCCGCCAGGCCGCGGTGGCCGCCGGGATCCCCAAGGAGGTCCCGGCGATCACGCTCAACAAGGTGTGCCTGTCGGGGATGAACGCGATCGCCCTGGCCGACCAGCTGATCCGCGCGGGGGAGGTGGAGCTGGTCGTGGCCGGCGGGATGGAGTCGATGTCGCAGGCCCCCTACCTGATCCCCCGGGCCAGGTTCGGGGCGCGGATGGGGCACGCCGAGCTCGTGGACTCGATGATCCACGACGGCCTGTGGTCGACCTTCACCCGCCAGCACATGGGGGAGAGCTCGGACGCGGTGAACGCGGAGCTCGGGATCGGCCGGGAGGAGCAGGACGCGTGGGCGGCGCGGAGCCACGCCCGGGCCCACGAGGCGTGGGAGGCCGGACGCCTCGCCGAGGAGGTCGTCCCGGTCGAGGTCCCGGGCCGGAAGGGGGAGCGGGTGCGCGTGGAGCGGGACGAGGGGATACGCCCCGACACCACCGTCGAGGCCCTGGCCCGGCTCCGTCCGGCCTTCTCCGCGGATGGGACGATCACGGCCGGGAACGCCTCGCAGGTCTCGGACGGGGCCTGCGCCGTGGTCGTCACCACGAGGGAGCGGGCCGAGCGCCTGGGGGTCGCCCCGCTCGCGGAGGTCGTGGCCCACGGGATGTCCGCGGCGGGCTTCGCGTACCTCCACACGGTCCCGGCCATCGCCCTCGAGCACGCGCTCAAGAAGGCCGGGCTCGCCGTCCACGACCTGGGCCTGCTCGAGGTGAACGAGGCGTTCGCGGCGGTGGCCCTGAACGTCACGCGGGTCCTCGGGTTCGACGAGGCCCTCGTGAACGTGAACGGGGGCGCGGTCGCGCTCGGCCACCCCATCGGCGCGAGCGGCGCCCGGATCACGCTGACCCTCGCGATGGAGATGCGCCGCCGCGGCGTGGACCTGGGCGGCGCGGCGATCTGCGGCGGCGGCGGCCAGGGCGATGCGCTGGTGCTCCGGCGAGTGGTCTGAGATGGACTAGCTCGCGCAGGCGGATGGACGTCCCGCGGTTCGAGCTGGCGGAGGAGCTGGAGGAGTTCCGGCGGCTGGTCCGGGAGATCGCCGACGAGAAGGTCGCGCCGCGGGCCGCCGAGATCGACCGGACCGACGAGTGGCCCGAGGACCTCTACCGGCTGCTCGTGGACAACGAGCTGATGGCGGTGGGCTACCCCGAGGAGTACGGGGGCTCGGGCGGCGGCTCGCTCGCGTTCGGGGTGTTGATCGAGGAGCTGTCCCGGGCCTCGGCGGGGTTCGCCCTCACCCCCCTCGTGGCCCGCCTCGGGGCGATCCCGGTGATGCTGGCCGGCTCGGAGGAGCAGCGGCGGTGGGTGATCGGCGGGATCTGCCGCGGCGAGCTGCTCATGTCCTACGCGCTCACCGAGCCCGGCGCCGGCTCGGACGCCGCGGCCCTCACCACCCGCTACGAGCGGACCGGCGACGGGTTCGTCCTCACCGGTACCAAGCGGTTCATCACGGGCGCCGGGGTCTCCCACCTCTACGTGGTGTTCGCGACCCGCGACCCCGCCCTCCGGGCCAGGGGGATCTCGGCCTTCCTCGTCCACCGCGACGACCCCGGGGTCTCGTTCGGCAAGCCGGAGCACAAGATGGGGATCCGCGGCTCCCCCACGCGCGAGGTGATCATGGACGGCGCCCGGATCCCCGCCGATCGGCTGATCGGCGAGGAGGGCGAGGGGTTCGCCTACGCGATGCGGACCCTGGACCGCTCCCGCCCCACGATCGGGGCCCAGGCCCTGGGGATCGCCCAGGCCGCCTTCGACCTCGCGCTCCGCTACGCGACCGAGCGGCAGCAGTTCGGCCGGCCGATCGCGGAGTTCCAGGCCATCCAGTTCATGCTCGCCGAGATGGCGATGGGGATCGAGGCGGCCCGGCTCCTCGTGTACCGGGCCCTCGCCGCGTGCGACGGCGAGGACCCCCGCACGACGTACCTCTCCGCCGTGGCGAAGTGCGTGGCCTCGGACGTGGCGATGCGGGTCACGACCGACGCGGTGCAGGTCCTCGGCGGCTACGGGTACATGGCGGAGTACCCCGCCGAGCGGTTCATGCGCGACGCGAAGATCACGCAGATCTACGAGGGGACGAACCAGATCCAGCGCGTGGTGATCGCCCGCGAGCTCCTGCGGGCGCTCCGGTAGCCGTCGGCGCGATCGGCCCGTCGGTCGGCGGCGGTCTCCCCTCCGGGCGCCCGCACCGCCGCCGGGCTCCGTCGGCCGCCGCCCTCGGGCTCGGGCGGCGCGCCGGGTTCAGTCGGCGGCCGCCTCGGGCTCCGGCACCGCCGCCGGCTCGCGCTCGCCGGCCGGGGAGCGCTCCGGCAGGAACACCTGGAACGACGACCCCCCCGTGGGCCGGCTCTCCACCCGGGCCCAGCCGCCGTGGAGGTCCGCGAGGCGGAGCACGACGGGCGAGAGCGCGGCGTCGGAGGAGAGCTCCTCGTCCTCCACCGCGATCAGCGCACCACCCTCCTCGGGCGTCACCCGGATCCAGATGTGGCTCCCGGGCCCGGTGCGGTTGACGGTGCCGGCGAGGAGGGCGGTCACGATCTGCTCCACCCGGACCGGGTCGACCGAGAGCACGAGCTTCTCGCTCCGGATCTCCACGTTCCGCTCGGCCTCGAGGTCGAGCTCCTCGATCACCCGGCGGACGAGCGCGTCGAGGTCGGTGCGGCGGCGGCGGAGCTCGACGGCGCCCCGGGCCAGACGGTCGGCCTCCACGAGGTCGTGGACCACGTGGTCGAGCTTCTTCGCGTGCGCCTGCAGCTTGCGGAGGAGCCCCTGCTGGTCCTCGGGGTCGTGCGTGTGCTTGAGCGCGAGGGTCACGCCGAGGATCGCCGAGAGGACGTTCTTCGCCTCGAGCGAGAGGGCCTTCACGAACGGGCCCGCGGCGCGCCGGTCCTCGAGCGGAGGCTCGGCCCCCGCTCGGCCGTCCTCGCGCCGCGCCTCCGCTCGGCGGGGCTCGCCGTCGCCGCGGAGGGCCTTGAGCGCCTCCTCCATCTTGCTCCGCCGGAGCTGGGCCTGGGCCTCCTCGAGCTGGGCCCGGACCTGCTCGAGCTCCCGCTCGGCCGCGCGGGCTCGTTCCTCGGTCGCCTGCAGCCGCTCGCCGGCCCGGCGGAGGCGCTCCTGGGTCGCGGCCAGCGCCTGCTCCAGCTCCGAGGCCTCGCCGCCGGGCCCCGCGGGGGCTGCGGCCCGCGCCCGCAGCTCCTCGAGCGCCAGCTCGGCCCGGGCCGCGCGCTCCTCGACCTCCCGGAGCTGCCGGGCGGCCTCCGCGAACCGCTCCTCGGCGAGGCGGGCGCGCTCCTCGGCCTGGCGGGCCCTGGCCTCGGCCTCCGGGTCCCCGGCGGCGGCCGCCGACCTGGCACGGGCCTCGCGGAGGGCCTCCTCCGCGGCGACGGCGCGCCGCTCGGCCTCCTCCCTGGCCCGGCCGGCCTCCGCCGCCCGCCGCTCGGCCTCCTCGGCCCTGGCCTCGGCCTCGTGCAGGCGGACCTCGACGGCCGGGTCCGGACCGGCCTGGGGCGCCTCGGCGAGGGCCGCCTCGAGCTCCCGGACCTTCGCCTCCAGGGCCTGCCGCTCCGCCTGCGACTCCTCGAGCCGACGGTCGGCCTGGACCAGCCGCTCCCAGAGCGCCTGGTTCTCCCCACGGGCGGCGCCGACCGCGCCCTCCGCGACCCGGAGGCGGTCGGCGGCCTCGGCCAGCTCGGCCTCCATCCGCGCCGCCCCTGCCCGGGCCTCGGCCAGCTCGGCCTCCATCCGCGCCGCCCCTGCCCGGGCCTCGGCCAGCTCGGCCTCGAGCGTCTGGATCCGCTCCGCGGCCCCGCGCAGCTCCGCGACCTTCGCCTCCGCGCGCTCGGCCCGACGTTCGGCGGCCTCCGCCCGCTGCTCCATCTTCCGGAGGGCGGCCTCGAGGTCCCGGCGCGGGCCGGCGGCGACCGGCGCGGGCCCGGCCGATGCGGGCGCGGTCGGTGGATCGCCGGACCCCGCCGCGCGGGCGCCCTCGAGCTCCCGGAGCCGCTCCTGCATCGCCCGCATCTCCGCGAGCGCCCGCTCGAAGTCGGACCGGAGCCGGGCCGCCTGCTCCTCGGCCGCGGCCGCCCGGGCCTCGGCCGCCTCGCGCGCCTGCACCTGCTCCCGGAAGCCCGGGAGGGCGTAGGCCGGCGGCTCCTCGGCTCCCTGCTCCGCCCGGCGCCGCGCGGCACGCCCGCCGCCGACCGCGGCGAGCGCGGGCTCTTCGCGGGGTTGGCCCGTCGTCTCGGCCGGAGGGGCGGGAGCGGTGGCGGGGGGCACCGCTCGCCGGGGCCGGGGTCGGGTCCGCGGCGCCGGGCGGAACGTGAACCCGAGCATCGCGCCCGAGACGAGCAGGAGCGCGCCGAAGCCGATCGCGGCGATCCTCCAGGGCCGGTTCGCCCGGGCCCACAGCTCGGCGTAGGGCTGCTCGAACTGGGCCACGGCCACGATGGGGCCGTCGAGCTTCAGGCGCACCGGCACCCAGGTCTCGAAGTCCTCGCCGTCGACGCCGCGCTCGGCGCCCTGCCGCGCCACCCGGTCGATCCGTGGACGGAGCTCGGGCGCCCGCCGCCCGACCGCCGCCTGGTCGGTGGAGAAGACCGCCGTGGCGGAGGGGTTCCAGAGGGTCACGGCCGTGAACGGGCCGTCGGCGATCACGTCGCGGCGCACAGCCGCGAGGAGCTCGCGGTAGCGGGCGCCGGCGACCGGCGCCGAGAGGTCCGTGGGCTCGAGGAGGGGGGCCAGCACCAGGACCGTCCGGGTGCGGGCCAGGGCGGCGGCCGCGGCCTCGTCGCGGGCGACGGCCCGTCCGCCGAGGAACAGGGCGCCGGCGATCCCCCCCACGCAGAGCAGCGAGAGCAGCCCCCACAGGACGCGCCCGTGGCGGCCGCCGTCGGTTCCGTCCATGGTCCGCCGCCCTCCTCCCTCGGGGTTCCCGTCCCTCTATCGGCAGCCCGAGCCTCTGGGCTTAGCCCCGTCGGGGGGGGAGGGGACCCGCGGATGGCACGGACGGGCTACCGCGGCGCCGGCCGCGCCCCACGCGTAGGCCCCGGGCGCCGCCCCCGCAGTGGGCCCGCGGGTCGCCGGCTGCCACATCCGCGCGTAGGCCCGCGGGTCGCCGGCTGCCACACCTCCGCGCGTGGGGCCAGGGGGTCGCCGCCTCCCGCACCTCTCCGCCGCCGGGCGCCGGGGGCGTCGGGGGCCGGGGGTATCCTTCGGTGCATGCTCGTGCTGCGCGCGGACCCCTGGCAGCCCGACCACGGGATGGGGTTCGAGCCCGCCGCCGAGGAGCCCCCGGCCCGCGTCGAGCCGTTCGTCGAGCGGGAGGACTGGACCCGCCCCGTCCCCGCGGCCGCGCCGGCGGGCCCGGAACCGCCCGTGTGGTTCGTCGACGGCGTCCGGCGGGTCGAGCTCCGGGTCGTCGCCCAGGAGGACGGGCGCCGGGGCTTCGGGCTGTTCGGCTCGTTCGCGGCGGGAGCGGTCCGCACCGACGGCCGCGCCGGCTTCGGGCCCCACGTCGTGGACCGCGCGGTCGTGGTCGGCGGGGGGATATCGGCGGAGCCCGTCGAGGTCGCGGTGGGGGGGACCGCGCTCCGCTACCGGCCGGTGAGCGAGCCCGGGAGCGACCCCGACCACCCGCTCCACCGGCTCCAGCGGGAGATGCAGGCCGCGGAGGTCGAGCTCGCGGTAGAGGTCGCGGCGGCCGGGGGCGAGCTGGTGCTCGCCGACGGCCGGTGGGGCTCCCAGCGCCCCACGGCGAGCCCGGTGGTGGGGGTGGTGAAGCGCTGGTCCCGGGGCTACCTCCTCCCCGAGCACGAGGCGCTGGTGGCCCGGCTCGCGCCCGGGGAGCGGACCCCGCTCTTCGGGCTCTCCGACCCCGACGAGCCCCTCGCGCGGTTCGCCTGGTACGCGCGGATCGCCCCGGTCCGCCCGGAGTGGCACGACCACGCGGGCGTGGTCCGCTGCGAGGTGCGGGCGGGGGTCGGGCTCGACGCGGCGCGGGAGCTGGCCGACCGGGTGACGGCGATCCTCCCGCGGTTCGCGGGGCGCCCCGGCGACCCGAGGTTCCCCCAGAACCTGGCCCCGGTGGCGGCGCTCGAGGCCTGGCTCCAGCACCGGCTCGGCCACCGGGGGCTGATCCGGCGGGCGCTCGTGGCCCTGCTCGCGTCGGAGGGAGGCTGAGGTGGCGGACGAGGTCGGCGCGGTCTCGGAGCGGGTCGGGATGGTCCTCGGCACCGAGGACGCGACCCCCCTCACGTTCTGGGTGGGGGTGGAGGAGGGCTGCTACCTCCAGCTCGACGACGCGGTCGTGGTGGACGCCGAGGTGCCCGGGCGCGGGCCGCTCCGGATCTCGGGGATCGTGCAGGACGTCCGGGCCCGCCACGAGGGCGCGAGCTTCGACACCGACGTCTTCCTCGTGGAGCGGGGGGTGCTGCCGGTCGGCACGGCGGTCGCCGCCCAGGTGGTCGCCACCCGGTTCGAGCCCGAGATCTTCGTCCCGCCGATGCCGGGGCTCCCGGTCTACCGGGCCCGCGGGAAGGACCGGGACGAGGCCCTGTACTTCGACCGGATGGAGCGCCGGCTCCCGGCGGGGCTCACCCGCGACGGCGAGCCCGTCTACCTGGACCTCGACTTCCTCGACGGGACCCGGGGGGCCCACGTGAACATCAGCGGGGTCTCGGGGGTGGCGACGAAGACCACCTACGCGCTGTTCCTGCTGTACGCGCTGTTCCACTCCGACGCGCTCGGGCCCTACGCCGCGAACACGAAGGCGCTCGTGTTCAACGTGAAGGGCGAGGACCTGATGTGGCTGGACCGGCCGAACGCGCGGCTCTCCGAGCAGGACCGGGCGGACCACGAGCGGCTCGGGCTCCCGGCGGGCCCGTTCGCCTCGGTCGGGCTCTGGGCGCCGGTCCGGCCCCGGGCCGGCGGCCAGCCGATCCCCGACGTCGAGGGGCGGTCGCGGGGGGTCACCGCCTACCACTGGACCGTGCGGGAGTTCGTCCGGGAGAAGCTCCTGCGGTTCATGTTCGCCGAGGCCGAGGACGAGCGCTCGCAGATCGCGGACCTCGTGGCCCGGGTGGAGTCCTTCCTCGACCGGGAGTGCGAGGACGACCCCGAGCACGACGCGACCGTGCGCTTCGACGGCCGGCCCGTGGAGGGCTTCGACGAGCTCTGCGAGCTGATCGCGGAGCAGGTCGAGATGGAGGGCTCGCCGTGGCGCGGCCGGGTCTCCGACGCCACCGTCGCCGCGTTCGTCCGCCGGCTCGACGCGGCCCGGTTCCGGATGGGCCACCTCGTGTGGGGGCGGGAGGCCGAGCACCCCGAGCGGCACCGGATCGACTGGGAGGCGAACCAGGTGACGGTCGTGGACATCCACACGCTCCACGACAGGGCGAAGCGGTTCGTGACCGGCGTCGTGATCAAGCGGCTGTTCGAGCAGAAGGAGCGGATGGGCCGCCGCGAGCCGCTCGCGTTCCTCGTGCTCGACGAGCTGAACCGCTACGCGCCGCGGGAGGGGTGGAGCCCGATCAAGGAGGTCCTCCTGGACGTCGCCGAGCGGGGGCGGTCGCTCGGGATGATCCTGATCGGCGCCGAGCAGACCGCGAGCGAGGTCGAGCGGCGGGTGATCGCGAACTCCGCCTACCGGGTGGTGGGCCGCCTGGACACCGCCGAGGCCCAGCGGAGCGAGTACGGGTTCCTCCCCGCCGTGACCCGCCAGCGGGCGGGGATCCTCAAGCCCGGCTCGATGATCCTCCAGCAGCCCCACGTCCCGGTGCCGATCCAGATCCGCTTCCCGTTCCCGTCGTGGGCCACCAGGGCCGACGAGGCGGCCCGCCCCGAGGCAGACCCGTTCGCCCGGTTCGAGGGCGGATGACGCGGCGGACGACAGCGGTGTGATGCGCGTCACTCGCCTTCGGTAGGGTCGGCGCCATGCGGCTGCTCCACACCGGCGACTGGCACGTGGGCAAGCAGATCCGGGGCCGTCCCCGGATGGATGAGTTCGAGGAGGCCCTCGACCAGGTCGTGGGCATCGCGGTGGACGAGGGCGTGGACGCGGTCCTCGTCGCGGGGGACCTCTACGAGCACCGCGTCCCGCCGCCGGAGGCCGACGCGCTCGTGTTCGACGCGTTCCTCCGGCTGCGGGAGGCCGGGATCCGGGTGGTGGCGATCGCCGGGAACCACGACTCCGCGCCCCGCCTCGAGGCCCTGGCCAGGCTCCTCGACCCGCTCGGCGTGACGGTCGTCCCGAGGGTGCGCCGCCCGGCGGAGGGCGGGATCGTGGAGGTCCCCTCCCGCGACGGGTCGGAGCTCGCCCAGGTGGCCTGCGTGCCGTTCGTCCCCGAGCGGCGGTTCGGCGACGCGCGGGCCCTGTTCGAGGCCGCCGAGTCCTGGCACCAGGCCTACGCGGAGGGGATGGGCGACCTCCTCGGGGCGATGGCCGAGGGGTTCCGCCCGGGCGCGGTGCACCTCGTGATGGCCCACCTGTTCACCGACGGGGCGCTCCTCGGCGGCGGGGAGCGGGAGCTCACGATCGGGATGGCCTACGCCGTCTCCCCCTCGCGCCTGCCCGCCACCGCGCAGTACGTCGCGCTCGGCCACGTCCACCGGCCGCAGCGGGTCCGGGGCGCCCCGACGGCCGCGCGCTACGCGGGTTCCCTCCTCCAGCTCGACTTCGGCGAGCTCACCCAGGAGGCCAAGTCGGTCTCGGTGGTCGAGGCGAGCCCGGGGAAGCCCGCCCGGGTGCGGGAGGTGCCGCTCGCCGCCGGGCGGCGGCTCCTCGAGGTGCGGGGGACCCTGGACGAGCTCGCGGCGATGGCGGACGGGGTGGGCGACGCGTGGCTCCGGGCCCGGGTCCGGACCGACGGGCCCGTCCCCGGGCTGGCGGACCGGGTCCGGGAGGTGCTCCCGAACGCCCTCGACGTGGTGCTCGAATACGAGCGCCCGCCCGACGAGGGGCCCCCGGCGCCCGTGCGGGGGATGACCCCCCGGGAGCAGTTCGCCGCCTACCTCCGGCACGAGCACGGGGCCGAGCCCGCCCCCGAGCTGCTCGAGGCCTTCGACGAGGTGCTCGCGCTCGAGGCGGAGGAGGCGTAGGCGTGCGGCCGCTCAGGCTCCGGCTGAAGGGCTTCACGGCCTTCCGCGACGAGGTCGAGCTCGACCTCTCCGGGCTCGACCTGTTCACGATCACCGGCCCCACCGGCTCGGGGAAGTCCTCGCTCCTGGACGCGATGACCTACGCCCTCTACGGGCGCGCCGACCGGGTGGGCAAGCAGGTCGCGCAGCTCGTCTCGCAGGGCCAGCCGCAGATGGCCGTCGAACTCGAGTTCGCCGTCGGCGACCGACGCTACCGCGTGGCCCGGCGGACGCCGGTGAACGGCGCGAGCCGGGCGGTGCTCGAGCGGCTCGACGGGGAGGAGTGGCGCCCCGAGCCCGCCAACGGGGTCCGCGAGGTGGACGCCGCGGTCGCGCGGATCGTGGGGCTCGACTACGAGGCGTTCACGCGCTCGGTGCTGCTGCCGCAGGGGAAGTTCCAGGAGTTCCTCGTGGGCGACGCGAGGGAGCGGCGGCGGATCCTCACCGAGCTCCTCGGGCTGGAGCTGTTCGAGCGGCTCGGGAAGCGGGCCGGCGAGCTGCGGCGCGCGGCGGAGGCCGACGTGCGGGCCAAGCGGGGCGTGCTCGAGACCCAGTACGCGGGGGCCTCGCAGGAAGCCGTCGCGCGGGCCGAGGAGGCGCTCCGGGAGGCCGAGGACCGGGGCGAACGGCTCCGCGCCGCGCGGGGACGGGTGGCCGGCCTCCTCGAGCGGTGGCGGGGGATCCAGGCGAGCGTCGACGCGCTCGCGTCCTGCGCCGCAGAGGCCCGGGACTTCGCGGCGCGGGCCCTGGGCCTCGCCGAGGACCTCGGCCCGCTCGCCGAGCGGCTCGCCCAGGCGGCCGGGGAGGCGGAGGCCCGCCGTGCCGAGGCCGAGCGCGCCGGGAAGGAAGCGGCCCGGGCCGAGCGGGAGCTGCGGGAGGCGGAGCGGCGGTGGGGCACGGCCGCCGAGGTTTCGGCGCTCGTCGCGAGGGCCGAGGTGCTCGGTCGGTTGCGGGCGGAGGTGGGGGAGGCCGAGGAGGAGCTCCGGCGAGCGACGGAGCGGCGCCCGGTGCTCGAGGCCGCCCGGGCCGCCGCGGGCGCGGAGCTGGAGCGTCGGGAGGCCGCCCTCGAGGAGGCGCGCCGCGCGTGCGAAGGGGCCGAGGAGGCCCTCGAGCGCGCCCGGCACGCGGACCTCGCCGCCACCCTCCGGGAGACGGTCCGCCTGGGGGAGCCGTGCCCGGTGTGCGGGGCCCCGGTCGAGCGGCCGCCGCGGGGGGAGACGCCGCCGGACCTCGGGCGCGCGCAGCGCGCGGTCCAGCGGGCGAAGCGCGCCGAGGACGAGGCGGGGCGGGCCAGGTCCGAGGCCGAGCGCGCGCTCCGGGAGGCCGAGGCGGACCTCGCCCGCAACGGTGACGAGGTCGCGCGGTGCGAGCGCGAGCTGAAGAGGCGTCGGGGGGAGCTCGAGGCGGCCCAGGCCGAGCTGCGGGGGGCCCTCGGCGGGCGCCTCCCGCGCGACCCGGCCGCGGTGCTCGGCGAGCGCCGCCAGCGGCTCGACGACCTGGTGCGGGCGGCGGCCCTGTCCCGGGAGGCCGCGGCCGAGGCCGAGCGGGCGGGGTCCGAGGCCGAGCGGCGCCTGACCGAGCTCTCGGGCGACCTCCGCGCTGCCCGCGCGGGGATCGAGCACCTGCCGGTCGAAGGCCTCGTGGAACGGGCGGTCTCGGCGGCCGGCGGTGCGCTGCCCCGGCCCGAGCTCCCGTCGCTCGCCGGGCTCCCGGAGGCCCCCGGGGCGCTCGCGGAGGTGGCCGGGGCGCTGGCCGAGGGGCTGGTGGCCTTCGCCGACGACATCTCGCGCCTCGCCGATGCGCGCCGGGGGGCGGAGCGGGAGCTCCTGGCGGAGGCCGGGCGGGCCGTGGAGGGGCTCCTCCCGGTCCCCGGGACCCTCGGCGAGCTGGCGGAGGCGCTCGACGCCGCGCTGCAGGAGCAGGCGGCCGCGGTGGGGGAGCGCAGGAAGGCCCTGGAGCACGAGCGCACGCGGCTCGAGGAGGCGGGGCGCCTGGAGGAGGAGGTGGCCGGCCTCGAGGGTCGGGCCGCGGTCCTCGAGGCCCTCGCGAAGGAGCTCCGCCAGGATCGGCTGATCGCGTTCCTCCAGCAGGAGGCGCTCCGGGCGCTCGCCGACGCCGCCGCCGGCCGCCTGGCGGAGCTCTCCGAGGGGCGGTACCGGCTCGCCTACCTGGGCGACGAGTTCTCCGTGATCGACACGTGGAACGGGGAGGAGGCCCGGAGCGCGCGCACGCTCTCGGGCGGGGAGACGTTCCTCGCCTCCCTCGCGCTCGCGCTCGCCCTCTCGGAGCAGGTGGCCTCGCTCTCGGTCACCGAGCGGGCCCGCCTCGACAGCCTGTTCCTGGACGAGGGGTTCGGGACGCTCGACCCTACGAGCCTGGAGACCGTGGTCGAGGCCATCGAGCGGCTGGGGAGCGACGGGAGGGTCGTGGGGGTGATCACCCACGTGCCCGAGCTCGCGATCCGCCTCCCGGTCCGGATCGAGGTCGTGAAGTCCCCCCGCGGGAGCCGGATCGAGGTCCGGACCTGAGCGGGCGGCCGCGGCCGGGGGCACCCGGCCCCGGGCGGCCGGCCCCCTCACATCGCCGGCTCGACGGTCCGCTCCACCACCCGCCAGCGGGCGCCGGTCCAGGCGAGGGTCGTGAGGCGCACGGCGCTCGGACAGCAGTGGGGGTCGTCGGGGGCGAACACCGCCTCCCGGACGAGGAGCGTCCCCCGGTCGGTGAGGTCGATCGTCGTGTCGCAGGTCTCGCGGTGGAGGATCTCCTCCGCCCCCTCGTCGGTCTGGGCGATCACCCGCCACACGCCGCAGGCGCCGGTGCCGCCGGTCTCCTCGAACGTGAGGAGGTCCTCCCGGCCGTCGCCGGTGAGCTCGCCGGTCTGCGGTCGGATCGCCAGCACCTGCTCGCGGGGCCGGTCGGTGAAGGCGTACACCACGCGCCAGGGGGGCGGGTCCTCGAACGGCGCCCACAGGACGAGCCCCAACGTCCGTGCGAGGGGATCCTCGCCCCGGGACCAGAGGGCGGCGATCAGGCGGGGCTCGCCGTCGGCCGCGAGGTACACGACGCCCTCCGAGAGGGCCCCCTCCGGGATCAGCGGCGCGATCGGGACCTCGGTGGCTGGGAGGTCCCGGTCGAACGCCGTGGGGGCGCCGGCGGGCAGGTCGAAGGCCCGCGTCGGGCTGGGGGAGGGCGAGGGGGAGGCCGTGGGGCTCGGCGAGCTCGTGGCGCTCGGGGCCCCGGTCGGCTGCGCGGGCCCGCCGCCCGCGCACGAGGCGATCAGGGCGAGCCCGAGGAACAGGGGGACGCGGCGCACCGTCGCCCATCCTAGCGGGGCGGCGCCGGCTAGGATGCGCGCCATGGCCGAGTGGGACCTGACCCCGAGGCCGGTCTCCGCGTCGCGGGTGACGCTCGTCGAGCTGATGGAGCTCACCGACGCGAACGTCGCGGGGATCGTCCACGGGGGCACGATCATGAAGCTCGTCGACACGGCCGCGGCGCTCGCCGCGATCAAGCACTGCGGCGGCCTCGCGGTGACGGTCTCGATCGACGAGATGTCGTTCCTCCACCCCGTCCACGTCGGGGACCTGGTCACGGTGCGGGCCTCGGTGAACGACGTCGGGCGGACCTCGCTCGAGGTCGGCGTGCGGGTCGAGGCCGAGGAGGTGACGACCAGCCGGCGGACCCACACCTCCAGCGCCTACCTCGTGTTCGTGGCGCTCGACGACGAGGGGAAGCCGCGGCCGGTCCCGCCGCTCCTCACGGAGACGCCGGAGGACGAGCGCCGGCGCCGGGAGGCCCGGATCAGGCGGGAGACGCGGCTCGCCCACCGCCGGGCCATCGAGGAGGCCCGGGGCGACGGCTGACCGGTCCGCGCGGGGACCCGGCGCCGCCGGGCCCGTCGGCCTCCCTGGGCCCGGGCGTGTGAGAGCATGGCGGCGGACGCGCGCCGATCGCGGAAGGAGGCTGTCGGAACCGTGACGACCGAGCTCGCGGGGGCCCGCGCGACCCTGGACACCGCGGACGGGCCCGTCGCCTACCACCGCCTGGCCTGGCTCGCCGAGCAGGGGCTCGGGGACCCGGGCCGGCTCCCCCACACCGTCAAGATCCTCCTGGAGAACCTGCTCCGCCGCGCCGGGACCCCGGAGGTGGCCGACGACGACGTGCTCGCGCTCCTCCGGTGGCCCGAGCCCGCCGAGGCGGACCTGGCCTTCATGCCGGGCAGGGTCCTGATGCAGGACTTCACCGGGGTACCCGCCGTGGTGGACCTGGCCGCGATGCGTTCCGCGATCGCCCGGGCGGGGGGCGACCCGAGCCGGGTCGACCCGGCGATCCCGGTGGACCTGATCATCGACCACTCCGTCCAGGTCGACCAGTTCCGGAGCCCCCTCGCCTACCGGATCAACATCGAGTGGGAGTACCGGCGGAACGCCGAGCGGTACGCCCTGCTCCGCTGGGCCCAGCAGGCGTTCCGGAACCTCCGGGTCGTGCCGCCCGGGGCCGGCATCTGCCACCAGGTGAACCTCGAACACCTGGGGCGGGTCGTGGACGTGCGGGACGGGGTGGCGTTCCCCGACACGCTCGTGGGGACCGACTCCCACACCACGATGATCAACGGGCTCGGCGTGCTGGGCTGGGGGGTCGGGGGGATCGAGGCCGAGGCCGCGATGCTCGGCCAGCCGATGTTCCTGCCGGCCCCGGTCGTGGTGGGGGTCCGGGTGACGGGGGCCCTCCCGCCCGGGACCACCGCCACCGACCTCGTGCTCACGCTCACCGAGATGCTCCGCCGCCACGGGGTCGTGGGGAAGTTCGTGGAGTTCTTCGGCCCTGGGTGCTCCGCGCTCGAGCTGGCGGACCGGGCCACGCTCTCGAACATGTGCCCGGAGTACGGGGCGACCGCCGCGTTCTGGCCCGTGGACGCCGAGACCCTCCGCTACCTCGCGTTCACCGGGAGGGGGGACCGGGTGGACCTCGTGGAGCGGTACGCGAAGGAGCAGGGCCTGTTCCGGACCGACGGGGACCCGGAGCCGGTCTTCAGCGAGGTCGTCGACCTCGACCTCTCGCGGGTCGAGCCGTCCGTGGCCGGGCCGCGGCGCCCCCAGGACCGGGTGCCGCTGCCGCGGGTCTGGTCCTCGTTCGTCGAGGCCTTCCGGGACCGCCTGGAGCCCGACCCCGAGCCCACGGAGGTCGGCCGGCTCGAGGGCGAGGCCCCGGCCCCCGAGCCCGGGGTCGAGCCCCGCCGGGTGGACCCCGAGCGCGAGGAGGGCGTCCGGGCCGACGCGTTCGAGGTGCGCCACGGCTCCGTGGTGATCGCCGCCATCACGAGCTGCACGAACACCTCGAACCCCTCGGTGATGCTCGCCGCCGGGCTCGTGGCGAAGCGGGCGGTGGAGCTCGGGCTCGACCCCCGCCCCTGGGTCAAGACCTCGCTCGCCCCCGGCTCCCGGGTCGTCACCGACTACCTGGCCCGGGCCGGGCTCCTTCCCTACCTCGAGGAGCTGGGGTTCGGGCTCGTGGGCTACGGCTGCACGACCTGCATCGGGAACTCCGGGCCGCTCCCCGAGCCGGTGGCCCGGGCGATCGACGAGCGGGACCTCGCGGTGGTCGCGGTGCTCTCGGGGAACCGGAACTTCGAGGGCCGTATCCACCCCCAGGTCCGGGCCAGCTACCTGGCGTCGCCGCCGCTCGTGGTGGCCTACGCGATCGCCGGGCGGATCGACCTGGACCTCGCGAGCGAGCCGCTCGGGACGACCCCGGAGGGGCGGCCGGTCTACCTCCGCGACCTGTGGCCCTCGGCCGATGAGGTCCGGCGGGTGATGCAGGAGGCGATCGCACCGGAGCAGTTCCTCGAGGAGTACGGCCGGATCTTCGAGGGCGACGAGCACTGGGCGGCGCTGCCCTCGCCCTCGGGGCCCCTCTACGCGTGGGACCCCGCCTCGACCTACGTGCGGGAGCCCCCGTTCTTCCGGGACCTCGCGCCCGAGCCCCCGCCGGTCGAGGACATCGAGGGCGCGCGCTGCCTCGAGCTCCTCGGGGACTCGATCACGACCGACCACATCTCGCCGGCCGGCTCGATCAAGCCCGAGTCTCCGGCGGGCCGCTACCTGATCGAACGGGGGGTGCGGCAGGCCGACTTCAACAGCTACGGGGCCAGGCGCGGCAACCACGAGGTGATGCTCCGGGGGACCTTCGCCAACCTCCGCCTGCGGAACCAGCTCGCGCCGGGGACCGAGGGGTGGTGGACCACCCACCTCCCCAGCGGGGAGCGGATGAGCGTCTACGACGCGGCGATGCGCCACCGGGAGGAGGGCGTCCCGCTCTGCGTGCTCGCGGGCAAGGAGTACGGCTCGGGGAGCTCCCGGGACTGGGCGGCGAAGGGCCCCGCGCTCCTCGGGGTGCGGTTCGTCCTGGCCGAGAGCTTCGAGCGGATCCACCGGAGCAACCTGGTGGGGATGGGGGTCCTCCCGCTCCAGTTCCGGCCCGGGGAGTCCGTCTCGGCCCTCGGGCTCACCGGCCGCGAGGTGTTCTCGGTGCGGGGGATCGCCGGCGGCCCGCCGGTCCGCGGCGAGGTGGAGGTCGAGGCCCGACGGGAGGACGGCTCGTCCTCGACGTTCCGGGCGATCTGCCGGATCGACATGCCCGCCGAGGTCGGCTACTACCGCCACGGCGGGATCCTCCAGATGGTGCTCCGCCAGCTCCTCACTCAGCTCCTGACCTAGCTGACGGCCGGCAGGACATCGTTCAGGCGAGCTGCCAGGCGAGCTCGCCCCACGGCGTGCGCCGCGTTGGCTCCCCGCGCCCGCCGCGTCCCGCCACCGCGTCCCAGGCCGTGCCGACGAACACGCCGACGGCGGCCCGCGGCACGTGGTCGAGCTGCGCCTCCTCCAGGAGGTCGGGGACGCCGGGGAGGCGGTCGGCGTCGGGACCGAGCCGCGAGAGGTGGTAGAGGAGGGTCAGCGCGTGGGTCTTCCCGCCGCCGAAGCCCGTGACGAGGTTCAGGACGGCGTTCGAGCCCTCGCGCTCCCCCGCCAGCCGCCGGAGCACCTCCCCGGCGAACCGACGCAGGCCGGCGGTGAGGAAAATGCGCGAGAGGAAGAGCTCGGGGTCGAGGTACTCCCGCGGCGCCTCGCCGGAGGCCACCTTGTCGAGATGGACGGCGAAGCGCGCCGCGTCGAGCGGCTTCCGTCGCCGGAGGTCCTCCCGCGGGACCGCCGCCGGTACCAGGGGACCAGCTGCATGGCGCTAGGATACGGCCCGGTTGCAAGGATGGGGAACGGCCGGAGGGCGGTGGGCGCCTACCGCGAGTGGGTCGATGACGGGGGCTCACACGTGTCAGGAGGGGGTGCCATCGGCACGGGGGGTTGACAAGTGCGCCGGACACCGGGATAGTGGATGTGCGGCGAAGCCGCAGAGGTGTGCGCCCCGGCTGACCGGGATACGGCGGCCGGGGTTTTATCATGCGGCGCGTGGCGCCACCCCGACCGCTCCCAACGAGGGTCGTCCTGTTCGTCGACGGCCAGAACCTCTACTACCGCTGCAAGGAGCTCTTCGGATGGCCCTGGGTCCACCCCATGAGGCTCGGCCAGATCTTGGTCGAGGAGGATGTCGGGCGTCACGGATCGCGATCCCACGTGCTCACGGCGGTTCGCTACTACACGGGGGTCCACGACCCTTCCCGGAGACCCAAGGAGCACGCGGCGATGACCACGCGCCTCGAGCGCTACCGGCGGACGGGCGTGCAGGTCTTCCCGATCACGCTCCGTTACGACCCCGACGGCCGCGCCCGCGAGAAGGGCGTGGACGTTCGAATCGCCCTCGACATCACCCGGCTCGGGAGCAAGGGCCTCTACGACGTAGCCATCGTCGTGAGCGAGGACTCCGATCTCGACGAAGCGGTCCGCGATGTCTACGCGCTGCGGGACGAAGAGCGATGGATCGCCGTGGAGAACGCCCTGCCGTGGGCCCCCCGCGCCCATCCCCGGTGGCTTCCGTCTGCACGGCGCCACCGCCGCATCACGACCGAGGTCTTCCAACGGATCCGCGACGACGGAACCTGAGCCCTGGCCCGCCTGCCCGCCCGGTCGCCGCCGGAGGCTGAAGCCGCGCAGGCCGCCGGCCCACCTCGCCCGCGCTGCTCGTCCTCGCCCAGGCCCTCGGGATCCACCAGCGGCCCCGACCAGCGGACAGGATCCGCCCCGCCGAGCTCCCGGGAGGCCTATCGAGTCCTCCAGCCCAGCGAGCTCTGCGCGTATGCCTACCTACCAGGAGGCGGGGACCCCCGTGAAGGCGTGTGGTAGGGGATGGGGCTCCGGAGTTCAAGGGGCCTCGAGCGGCGCTGCCCCGGGCTCCGCCTCCGTTCGTGTCAATGGCCAAGCGAAAGTCTCCACTGGTGGCCAACTGAAAGTCTCCACCCTCAGCTCGCCTTCCTCCTCGCCCCTCCTCTCGATCGGG
>FWPU01003160.1_pt1 | contig 42498 bp, 38 predicted proteins | sample 2228361 | NCBI WGS metagenome assembly FWPU01 (sample SAMEA103939777, study PRJEB20133) | metagenome | reverse complement strand
GGCGGGCGGCCTTCGGCCGCCCGCCCCGGCATAAACGCCACTCCACCGGCGCTTCGTGGCTCACTACCAACGGTCTCGTTATCCCCGGCTCAGATCCGCCGCGCTGAAACTATCCGGCAGCAACTGGCGCAGGGTCGTCTCCCGGTAGTGGCCCTCCCCATCGCCGATAAGGACGATCAGGTCCTCCCCAAACTCCCGCAGCGTTTGGCGGCAGGCGCCACAGGGCGCTCCGCCGTTCTCGGTGACCACCGCTATTGCTACAAACTCCCGCTCCCCCTCCGACACCGCCTTCACCACCGCCGTCCGTTCCGCACAGGTGGAGAGCGGGTAGGCCGCGTTTTCCACGTTGCAGCCGGTATAGATGCGGCCGGAGCGGCCCAGCAACGCCGCCCCGACCCGATAATTGGAGTACGGCGCGTAGGCCCGCGCGCGCGCCTGGCGCGCCTCCTCCAGTAAAACCCGAGGGTCAAAGTCCCTCATCGTCCGCTCCTTTTTCCTCCGTCAATCGTACCTTACCGATCCGCCGCCCGGATACGGTCAGCACCTCCATTCGCCATTTCCCCACCTGGAGACGGTCGCCCGGGACAGGCACCCGTCCTAGCACACCGTAGATCAGGCCCCCCAGGGTGTCCGCCGGTTCGGTGGGAAGGTCCGTCTCCAGCATGTCGTTGACATCGTAGAGGTTCATCCGCGCGTCCAGCACGTACTCCCCCTCGCCGACCCGCTCACAGGACGGTTCCTCCGAATCGTACTCGTCCTGAATCTCACCGACGATCTCCTCCAGGATGTCCTCCACGGTGACCAATCCGGCCGTTCCTCCGTACTCATCCACCACAATCGCCATGTGGATGCGTCGCTGCTGCATTTCCCGCAGCAGGTCGTCCACCTTTTTGGTCTCCGGAACGAAATAGGCGGGGCGGAGAATTTCCCGCAGGGACGGGCGGGGGCGGTCCGGCTGCAAGTAGACGAGCAAGTCCTTGGCGTACACCAGTCCAAGGATGGAATCCACCGTCCCCTCATAGACGGGGATGCGGGAATGGCCGGCCTCCAGGATGACCCGAACGACTTCCTCCAGCGGCGTGTTCACGTCCACGGCGACAATGTCTATCCGCGGGACCATCACCTCCCGCGCCATCGTGTCGCCCAGTTCAAAGATGGAGTAAATCATCTCCTTCTCGTCTTCCTCAATGACCCCTTCCTCCTCTCCGGCGTCCACCAGGGTACGGATCTCCTCCTCGGTGACCAGGGCGGTGCCGGTGAGCGGGATACCGCCGAAGGGGGCGGCGAACCGGTTGCCGATCCAGACGGTCAGCCGGACCGGGGGCCAGAGGAGAATTTCCAGGGCGCGGAGCAGTGGGACAAAGCGGACAGCCCAGCGTTCGGGGTGGGCGGCGGCGATCCCTTCGGGAACCAGTCGCCCGAAGATGAGGAGCAGGAAGGCCAGGGCGCCGATGATGAGAAGCAGGGAGACGACGTCGGCCCAGGGGCGGGGCAGGCCGCCTTCGGCCAGGGCCCGGGTCAGGGGCGGGACCAGGCTGAGTGCGGCGACAGCGGCGGCGAGGGCGGCCAGGAACGCCTTTCCCAGGTAGAGGGTGCCCAGCATCCGGCTGGAATCTTCGGCCAGACGGAGCGCCGTTGCCGCGCGCGGCTCTCCACTTTGGGCCATCTGGCGGAGCCGTCCGCGCCGGGCGCTGGCAAAGGCCGCGCGCGTCCCCGCCAGAAGTCCGTGCAATGCCACCAGTACCACCATACCCACCAACCCAACCCAGGCGGTCATATTCACCACAAAGACACCAGGGCATGAAGTTTTACTGCTACCTGCTATCTGCTACCTGCTTCCTGCTTCCTGTTTTATTTTCCCTCTCTCCCGCGCCGGGACACCGTAGGCCAGCGTTTCGTCAGGGATGTCGCGGGTGACGACGGAGCCCGCGCCGATGACCGCCCGGCGTCCCACCCGCACCGGCGCCACCAGCATGGTGCCCGAACCGATGAACGCCTCCTCGCCGATGACGGTGCGGTGCTTCTGCTTGCCGTCAAAGTTGCAGGTGACGGTGCCCGCGCCGATGTTGGCCTCCGCCCCCACCTCGGCATCGCCGACATAACTGAAGTGGCCCATTTTGACCCCCGGGCCGAGGTAGGAGTTTTTGACTTCCCCGAAGTTGCCCACGTGGGCGCCGGGCCCCAGGTGCGCGCCCGGACGGAGATGACTGAAGGGGCCCACGTTGCTCCCCTCCTCCATCACGGCCCGCTCCACCACCGATGCCACCACCCGGCAGCGGTCGCCGATGGTGCTATCTTCTATCAGCGCGTTGGGCCCGATCCGGCAGTGGCGGCCAATCACCGTCTGCCCGCGCAGGATGGTGTTGGGCCAGATGACGGTGTCTGTCCCGATGACGACGGTCGGCTCAATGTAGGTGGTCGCGGGGTCTATCATCGTCACCCCGGCCTCCATCCAGCGGCGGTTGATCCGGCGGCGCAGGACGGCCTCCGCCTCGGCCAGATGGACACGGGTGTTAATGCCCAGCGCCTCCGTTGGGTCGTCGGCGGGAACGGCGACCACCGTCCGGCCCTCATCGGCTGCCATCTCCACCAGGTCGGTCAGGTAGTATTCCCCTTTGGGACGGAGCGGCAGGGCCGGCAGGTGTTCCCAGAGCCAGGACGCGTCGCAAGCGTAGACCCCGGCGTTCAGTTCCCGGATCGCCCGTTCCTCCTCCGTGGCGTCGGCCTCCTCCACGATGCGCGCCACGCTCCCATCGGGGCGACGCACCACCCGGCCGAACCCCCGCGGGTCCTCGGCAACGACGGTCAGGATGGAGAGGACGGCCCCTCGCTCCCGGCGCGTGTCCACCACCCGGCGAAGCGTCGCGTCCGTCAGCAGGGGCATGTCGGCGTAGAGGATGAGGACTTCGTCCGCCCGGTCCTCCAGAGCAGCGCGGCACTGGAGGACCGCGTGTCCCGTGCCCAGTTGCTCCCGTTGCTCCACGTAGGTGACGGCTTCCCCCACGGTCCGGCGCACTTCGTCCGCCCCGTGCCCTATCACCAGCACCGGGGGCATAGAGGTAAGGCCGCGCGCTGCCTCCAGGGCGTAGAAGACCATCGGCCGGCCGCCCAGGGGATGAAGGACTTTGGGCAGGTCCGAGTGCATCCGCGTCCCCTGACCGGCGGCCAGGATGATGATAGATAATGTGTCCATAGTCTGTAGTCGGTAGTTGTCAGTCGGTAGTCGGTAGTTGTCAGTCGGTAGTCGGCAGTCGGTAGTCGGTAGTTATCAGTCGGTAGTCGGCAGTCGGTAGTCGGTAGTTGTCAGTCGGTAGTCGGCAGTCGGTAGTCGGTAGTTGTCAGTCGGTAGTCGGCAGTTGGTAGTCGGTAGTTATCAGTCGGTAGTCGGCAGTTGGTAGTCGGTAGATGGCAGAAGAATGCGAAGGTATTATACCCCAATTTGTCAAATACGCACCACGGAATACGGAATACGGAATACGCCTCTTGCCCGTGCGGGAGCAGTGGAGTATAATGGCCGTGGGAGGGGAGAACGATGCGGGAAGCACAACTGTACGAACGGCTGGATGAGAATCGGGCTCGCTGCCATCTCTGCGCGCACCGCTGCCTCATCGCCGATGGCAAGCGGGGAATCTGCCAGGTGCGGGAGAATCAGGGCGGGACGCTCTATACGCTGGTCTATGGGCGGCTGATCGCTCAGCACATTGACCCGGTAGAGAAGAAGCCCCTCTACCATTTTTACCCCGGCTCCACCTCATATTCCATCGCCACAGCGGGCTGTAACTTTCGCTGCCAGTGGTGCCAGAACTGGGAGATTTCCCAGATGCCGCGGGAGTACCACACGATTATGGGAGAGACCGTCTCCCCAGAGCAGGTGGTCGCTGCGGCCCGACGGGCCGGCAGCCGCAGCATCTCCTACACCTACACCGAACCGACGGTTTTCTTTGAATATGCGTACGACGTCTCCCGGCTGGCGCGCGAGGCTGGCATCGCCAACGTCTTCGTGACCAACGGGTACATGACCGGGGAGATGCTGGACGCTTACCACCCGTATCTGGACGCGGCCAACGTGGACCTGAAGGCGTTCCGGGACGAGACGTACCGCCACTATATCGGTGCGCGCCTTCAGCCGGTACTGGACAGTCTGAAGAAGATGCGGCAACTGGGAGTATGGGTGGAGATCACCACGCTGGTCATTCCGGAGGTCAACGACGACCCGGCGGAACTGCGGGACATCGCGCAATTCATCGCTGCCGAACTGGGGCCGGAGGTTCCATGGCACATCAGCCGGTACTTTCCGGCCTACCGGATGACCAACCGGCCCACTCCCCCATCCACCCTGGAGCGGGCGCGGGAGATCGGGCAGGAAGCAGGGCTGCGCTACGTCTACGTCGGCAACGTCCCCGGCGAGGAGAACACCCACTGCCATGTCTGTGGGGCGTTGCTCATCCGTCGCTCCGGCTTCTGGGTGCTGGAGAACCACGTCCGATCGGATGGAACCTGCCCCCGTTGCAGCACCGCCGTGGCGGGGATAGGGATGGCGGAGTCGTCAGTCGTCAGTCGTTAGTCGTCGGTCGTTAGTCGTCAGTCGTTAGTCGTCGGTCGTTAGTCGTCAGTCGTTAGTCGTCAGTCGTTAGTCGTCAGTCGTCAGTCTGTCGGCAGGCCGCTTTCGGTTGTTCCGACCTCCATCACTTCTGCCAGCAACTGGAGGGTCTCCTGGGCCTCCTCTTCGCTGACCACGCTGATGGCAAACCCCACGTGGACGATGACGTAATCCCCCACCTGGGCCTCCGGAACGTAGGCCAGGCAGACCTCGCGGGCGATCCCGCCGAAGTCCACCTTCCCCATCCGCATCAATCCGCCTTCCTGAATCTCCACAATCCGACCAGGTACTCCGAGGCACATTGGGACGTACTCCGTATTGCGTATTGCGTATTGCGTATTGCGTATTCCGTATTCCGTATTCCGTATCTGCCGACTACCGACTAACCACTCCCGACTACCGACTACCGACTAACCACTCCCGACTACCGACTACCGACTAACCCCTCCCGACTAACCACTCCCGACTATCCCCTTCTCCACCCACTCCAGCCATACATCCAGGCCCTCGCCGGTTTTGCAGGAGAGGGGAAAGAAGGCCACGCCGGGGTTCAGCGCCTCCACCCCGCGGCGGAAGTAGTCCAGGTTGAAATCAAAGGCAGGGAGGACATCTATCTTGTTCAGGACCACGGCGTCCACTCCCTGATACATCGGCGGGTACTTGTAGGGCTTGTCATCCCCCTCCGGCACACTGGCGATGAGAACGTTGCGGTGGACCCCCAGGCGGAACTCCGCCGGACAGACGAGGTTGCCCACGTTCTCCACCAGCAACAGGTCCACCTCTTCCAGCGGAAGTCGCTCCAGGCCGCTCTGGACCATCGCCGCGTCCAGGTGGCACTCCCCGCCGGTGGTAATCTGCACGGAGAGCACCCCCTCCGCGGCGACCCGGTCGGCGTCCAGCGTGGAGGCCAGGTCCCCCTCCAGGACAGCGATCCGCCAGCGATCCTTCAGAGCCCGCACCGTGCGCAGGATCAGACTGGTCTTCCCCGCCCCGGGGGAGGCCATCAGGTTAACCGCGAAAACCCCGGCCGCGTCCAGCCGGGCCCGGTTCGCCTCCGCCAGCCGGTCGTTGGCGCTCAAAATCCGCTCTACCACAGGCACCCGTATACTCATTGCTCCTCCTGCTACCTGGCTAATAACTACCGACTCCCGACTCCCGACTTCCGACTCCCGACTACCGACTTCCGACTCCCGACTACCGACTTCCGACTCCCGACTGTTGTATTCGCTCATCGCCTTCTCCAGCCCCTCCGTCAGCCAGGTCTGGATGGCCGCGACGGCGCGCGCGATCGCCTCCTCCACCACCAGTTCCTCTTCGGGGGAGAAATCCTGGAGAACGTAATCGGCGGGGTCCATCCGTCCTGGCGGGCGGCCAATGCCGATACGCAGGCGAGGGAATTTCTGCGTCCCCAGGTGCCCTATTACCGACTGCATCCCCCGGTGCCCGCCGCTCCCCCCGTCGGGACGGATGCGGATGGCGCCCAGGGGGAGGTCCAGATCATCGTAGACCACCATCAGGCGCTCCGGCGGCACCTGATAGAAGCGCGCCAGCGGAGCAACCGCGCGCCCGCTCTCGTTCATAAAAGTCTGGGGGATCGCCAGCAGGACCGGAACTCCCCCGATCTCCCCGCGGGCCACCCGGGCGTTCTTCTGCCGACGGCCGAACTCCAGGTTGTGGGCCGCGGCCAGGCGGGCCAGACAGCGGGCACCTGCGTTGTGCCGATTCCGCGCGTAGCGGACCCCGGGATTCCCCAGCCCAACGATCAGATACATCTCCTATCCCTGTTGAGGCCACCGGGACCGCCGGCGGGTGCGCAGGTAATACCGGAAACCGGCCTTGCCCAGCAGATACAGGCCCCACACCGCAAAGAGGGTGAGCGTGATGCGTGCCCCGCGCACAAACGCCCCACCGATCTGGGACGTGTCCAGACGGACTCCCCCACCCCCGGATGGAGCCGTCGGCGTTTCTCCGGCCCGCGGGGTCGGCGAGGGACGCGGCGTCGCCGTGGGGGGCATTTCCACTGGCACCGCTGTCGGCGTCTCCGCCCCGGGCGTTGGTATCTCCACCGCCTCTTCCGTGGGCGTGGGCGTCGGGGTGACCGCCTCGTTGAAGACGGTGATGTTGTTCACAAAGAAGGAATCCGTCGCCCCATCCTGACGGTAGCGGATGAGCACCATATGGTAGACCCCGTTGGGCACGATGGGAAGGCCGTCCTCGGCGATCGCCGTCGTATCCCACTCGGCCAGAACGCCGTTGACCACCGGACTCCGCACGTCCAGCACCAGCGGCTGCCACTGGGAGGTCGCCGTGGCCGCCGGGCCGGGGGCATAGTAGATGCTGTAACGGTCAAAATTCGGATGGGTGACCGTCCCGATGATCTGGACCACTCCGCTGACCGTCGCGCCACTGCTGGGGAACGTGATGATGACCACGTTCTCCTGGGGCGGAGGCGCCGCAAGCAGAGGCCCCCCGATCAGAAGAAAAACGGTCACAACTGTTCCGAAGAGCAGAGCCAATCGTCGCCGTCGCATGGGGACTCCTTGATTTCTGTGGGGGTAAGTGTATCATAAAGAGGCGAGTTTGCAAGTTTGCGGGTTTGCGAGTGGGCGAGGATGGGGAGGAAGGTTCGCTTTCTCCTGGGGATGGTTGTGCTGCTGTGGGGCGCTGCCGCGCTGCGAATGGGAGGGGTGACGTGGGACAGCGGGATCGGCGCCCACCCCGATGAGCGGCACCTGGTGGGTGTGGCCGAGCAGATGTCCTGGCCGGCATCCCTCAACCCCTTCCGGATAGACCCGGCCTTTCCCTACGGCCATCTGCCTCTCTACCTGCTGCTGGCCCTCGGCGGAGATGACCGGTTGATGGCGGCCCGTCTGCTGACCGCGCTGCTGGATACCGGGACAGCGGCCCTGATTGTGGCCCTGGGTAGGAGAATGGGGGTACCGTCCCCCTATCTGGCGGGTCTGTTCCTCGCGCTGATGCCCCAGCATGTCCAGCAGGCTCACTTCGCCACCGCCGACATCCCCCTGGCATTTTTCACAACCGGTGCGCTCCTCTTCGCCGCCCGGGGCCGGAGACGGGATGTCTGGTGGACGGGAATCTGGACAGGACTGGCACTGGGGTGCAAGGCCGGGGCGTTGCTCCTCTTTCTGCCGCTGGCGCTTGCGGGCGCGCGGAGCTCGGGCGTCGCGCGCCGAAAGAGACAGCGGGTCGCAGGGGCAATCGCCCTCGCTCTGGCAACGTTTGCCGTCACCAATCCCTTCGCCGTGCTGGGACTTCCCCGTTTTCTGGAGAACGTCGCCAGAGAGGCATCTATGGCCCGGGGCGCGGTCATCCTGCCCTACACGCTCCAGTACCGGGGGACACTGCCCTATCTCTACCCCATCGCCCAGCAACTGGTCTGGGGGATGGCGCCGGTAATGGGGCTGCTGGGGTTCGGAGGACTGGCGGAGTCGGTCTCCCGCGCCCGACGGGGCAGGCTCTCTCCGGCCGAATGGGTCGCGCTGGCCTGGGCGCTCCCGTACTTCGCCTTCACCGGTGGGCTGTACGCTAAATTTCCCCGCTATCTCCTCCCGCTCACGCCGCTTCTGGCCGTCTACGCTGCCCGTATGATTCCCGCTTGCTCCCGCTGGCGCCCCGTTCTGGCAGGACTGGCCGCCCTTCCGGCCGGCGCACTCTCCCTGGCCCTTGTCCTCTCCTACCGGCAACCCCACCCGTGGATCGCCGCGTCGGGCTGGATTCGGGAACAGCTTCCACCCGGGTCGGTGATCGCGGTGGAGGAGTGGGACCAGCCCCTGCCACTGGACGCGGAGGGGTATGTCCTGCGGACCCTCCCCGTCTTTGCTCCCGAGGGGCCGGAGAAGGAACGGGAGATGGCCGCGGCTCTGGCGGAGGCGGACGCGGTGGTCATCGCCAGCCGGCGGGGGTACGGGGCGCTGGCCCGCTGGCCCGACCGCTTCCCGGCGACGCTGGCCTATTACCGCGCGCTCTTCGACGGGGAGCAGGGGTTTACGGCCGCGGGTTGCTGGACCCGCCCGCCGCGCCTGCTGGGCCTTGCCCTGGCCGACAACCCGTTCCGGGACAATCGCCTGCCCGTCCCCCACCCCGATTGCCACCCGACGGGAAAATCGCTGCGCCTGCCGCGCCTGGATGAGAGTTTCGTTGTCTACGACCATCCGGAAGCAGTCCTCTTCGTCCGCAGTCCGTAGTTTGCAACCGCCGAGAATGCGGAGTCCGCAGAGATCGGGTAACCAATTTCACCAGGTCCCAATTCACCAATTTCCCAATCTACCAATCCCCAACTGGACAAGAATCCAAAACCGGATATAATCGCTGCATAGAACAATGCGCTGCCCTGAATGTGGATACGACGTTCCGGAACCGCTCCTGCTGTGTCCCCGCTGCGGAGCCCATGTTGAGGAGACACAGCCGATGAAGGGCCGCCGCTCGCGGCGGCCCCGTGCGCTTCCCTGGGTTCGCGTGCAGGAGGATACAATCCCCCTGCTGATCGGCGCGGAGGCGGAGGAAGAAAAAGCGCCCGCCCGCCGCACTTTCTGGAAGCGTGTGCGCTTCGTGTTGCTGATGCTGGCGGCCTTTCTGTGCCTGGTGGCGGCGGCTCTCACCGTCGCCGGCTATCTCGGTGTTCAGGCTGGAGAACAGGCCCGCCTGGAACGGCGCGCGGCATTGGCGGATGAGCATTACCGTCGGGGGCTGGCCCGGCTGGATGCCGGGGAATACGAACTGGCGATGGCCGAGTTTGAGTACGCCCTGCAACTGGTCCCCGGGCACCCCCTGGCGAAACAGGGCCTTGCCGAGGCGCGCGCCCGCCTGGCAACCCGCCCCACCCCCACTTCCCAACCGACCGGAGATATCGCCCGGGAACTCTACGAGGAGGCGAAGGCAGCCTTTGAACAGAAAGACTGGCCCCGAGCCGCCCGTCTCCTGAATCAGTTGCGCGCCTTCGCCCCGGACTACGAGCCGGAGTCGGTGGAGGAGATGCTCTTTACCAGCCTCTACAACGCCGGGATGGCTGCCCTGGCGGAGGATTCGCTGGAGGAGGGGATTTTCTACCTGGACCAGGCCCAGCAGATGCGGGAACTGGACGCCGACGCGCTGCGGGAACTGGAACTGGCCCGCCGTTACCTCAAGGCGCTGGGATACTGGGGGGTGGACTGGGATATCTGCATCCGGCAACTGGAAGCCCTCTATGCCCTGGCGCCGAACTACCGGGACGTCTTCCAGCGGCTCTATCAGGCCCGGGTGACCTATGGGGACCTGTGGGCTGAACAGGGGGAAATGTGCCCGGCGGCCGAGCAGTATGCTCAAGCCCTGCGGCTGATGAACAGCGACGCCCTGGTTCAGAAACGGGACGCCGCAGCAGAAGTCTGCGCCGTCGCCACGCCAACCCCTATCGCGCCGATCACCGGAACCCTGCCCTCCGGCGCTACAATCGTTCCGGGCTTCACCAGTGGGCGGCTGGCCTACACCGTGTATAACTCTCAAACGGGGCGCTACGACCTGTACACCCTCGTTTCTGATGGGGCAAACGGCTACCTTTCCCGGGTGGCGGAAGGGGCTGATCAGCCCTGCTGGCGCTGGGGTGGTGGAGCGTTGATCTACCGGGACCGCCTGGCGCCGGGAATCGCGCTGCTTCAGCCGGATGGCTCCCGGGTGCTTCTGCGGGCTGGCGGAGATGCCGCCTGGCCCACTCTCTCCCCCGACGGCACCCGCTATGCCTATGCCGCGCCGGACGGGACGGGCACATGGTACATCTACATCGCGCGCACCGATGGCACCGGTACCCCCCAGGCGGTGGCGTCGGGCTGGGCGCCGGTCTGGGGACCGACGGGGCTCCTGGCCTGGACCGGGTGTGAGGCCAGCGGATCTGCCTGCGGCATCTACGTGGACCAGCCCGACGACGCGCAGCCTCCGGTGCGCCTGACGGGGAACGCCAACGATACCGGCCTGCACTGGGCGCCGGGCGGTCAGGCCCTGCTCTACATGTCCGACCACACCGGGAACTGGGACCTGTATCTCCTGGGGGTCAGCGGCGGGGTTCAGGTCCTGCTGAGCACCCCGGCCATTGAGGGACTTCCCGCCTGGTCGCCGGATGGCTCCACCATCGCCTTTCTCTCCTACCGCGATAATTTCTGGGGCATCTACCTGATGCAGCCGGACGGGGGGAATCTCCGGCCGCTGATCAACCTGGGTGCGGAGATGCCAAACTGGCAGTACCAGCGGATTTCGTGGGGGCCGTAGCGGGAGGGATTTCCCCTTGACGGAACGGCGAAAAGGCGGTATACTTTAATACGGGGCGGCAATACGGGGCGTGGCGCAGACGGAAGCGCACTGCGTTTGGGACGCAGGGGTCGCCGGTTCAAGTCCGGCCGCCCCGACTGAAAAATCGCGCGGGCGTTGCAAAATGGTATTGCCGCAGCCTTCCAAGCTGCTGTTGCGGGTTCGATTCCCGCCGCCCGCTCCTTAAGGGCAAGGACAAGCCCTGTCCCTCCCGGGCCCGTAGCTCAGCGGTCAGAGCAGCCGGCTCATAACCGGTCGGTCGCAGGTTCGAATCCTGCCGGGCCCACTGCGGGTATGTGGGATATGTGGAAATGGGGGCGTGGTTCGGCTGCAATTCCCACGCCCCCATTTCGTTGTTTCAGGATTTGCCTTCACAAAACCCTCCCCCTATCTAAAGGAGCACACCGATGAAACGGGCCGTTAGTATCAGTTTGGGGAGTTCGTCCCGCAACAAGCAGGTGGTCGCCACGTTCCACGGTGAACCGATCTCCATAGAGCGCGTGGGTACTGACGGCGATGTGGAGAAGGCCCGCCGCCTCTTCGCCGAACTGGACGGCCAGGTGGATGCCTTCGGGATCGGCGGGGTGGACCTGTACATCCGCATAGACGACCGGGAATACCCCCTGCGCGCGGCTTTCTATCTGGTTCAGGACGTGCGCCATACGCCGGTGGTGGACGGCCGGGGGCTGAAGCACACGCTGGAGCGGCGCGTCTTTGAACTGGCCCGGCCGTCCCTGGGCGAACTCCCCCGCTTCCGACGCGCCTTCATCCCCGTCGCGGTGGACCGGATCGGATTGGCGAAGGCCGTAAGCGAGATCGCCGATGAGGTCATCTTCGGCGACCTGATGATCGCCCTGGGTATCCCCATTCCCATCCGCGGCCTGCAGCAATACCGCCGGGTGGCGCGCATGCTGATGCCCTTCGTCAGCCGCTTCCCAATGAGCATGCTCTTCTACGGCAGCGAAGGGACGGAGAAAGAGTATTCGCCCAAATACCACCGCTTCTGGGAACAGGCCGACCTGCTGGCCGGGGATTTTATGTTTATGAAGAAGTATCTGCCGCAGGACCTGGCGGGGAAGTGGGTGGTGACCAACACGACCACCGCCGAAAACGTGGAGATGCTCCGGGCGCGCGGGGTACGGGTGGTGATTACGACGACGCCGCGGTACGAGGGGCGCTCCTTCGGCACCAACGCGATGGAAGCGGCCCTCACCGCCTACGCCGGCAAGGGCCGCCCTCTCACCGAAGAGGAACTGAACGGTCTGATTGACAAGTTGAACCTGCGGCCGACGGTGGAGTGGTTGAATAAATAAACGGGGTTTTGTGAGGGCTTCGCCCTCGCAAAACCCCGTTCTCCTTACAGCCGGGGCAGGACGATCCCCTTCTGGGCCTGGTATTTCCCCTTCTTATCCGCGTAGGAGACCTCGCACTCTTCGTCTGCCTCAAAGAAGAGCACCTGGGCGATTCCCTCATTGGCGTAAATTTTGGCCGGTAGTGGAGTAGTATTGGAAATCTCCAGCGTGACGAATCCCTCCCATTCCGGCTCAAAGGGGGTGATGTTGACGATGATCCCACAACGAGCATAGGTCGACTTTCCGAGACATACACACAATACCCCGCGCGGGATGCGGAAGTACTCCACCGACCGCCCCAGTGCAAAGGAGTTGGGAGGGATGACACATACATCCCCCTTGAAGTCCACCATCGCCCGGGTATCAAACTGTTTGGGGTCCACGACGGTCAGGTCCCCCAGGCCGGGGGTAAAGATTTTGAACTCATCGGCCACCCGGATGTCGTAGCCGTAGGAAGAGAGGCCGTAGGAGATACAGCCATCCCGCACCGAGTGGTCCACGAACGGCTCTATCATTCCGTGCTCCAGGGCCATTTTCCGAATCCAGTGGTCAGGCTTCAGTCCCATTCTTTACTCCTTATCTCAAAAATGGCGGGGTTTGCGGCAACGGCACCCGTCGCCGCAAACCCCGCGCTTCTCTCTGCTACATTCGCTCCGGAGCGCTCATCCCCATCAGGTGGAGCACCCGGGCCAGGACAGTCTTCGCCGCCTGCACCAGCCGCAGACGGGCGCGCGTCAGTTCCGCCTCCGCCGGGTCGGAGGAGACGACGCGGCAGTCCCGGTAGAAGGCGTGGAAGGCCGTCGCCAGTTCCTGGGCGTAGTAGGGCAGGAAGTGGGGGCTGAGTTTCGTCGCCGCCTGCTCTATGACCTCCGGCAGTTCCAGCATCTTGCGGATCAATGCCAGCTCGCTGGGGTGGCGCAGGAGGGAGAGATCGGCAGGGTCGCCGATCCGCCAGCCCTGCTCCTGGGCGTAGCGCAGGATGCTGGCGATGCGGGCGTGGGCATACTGGACGTAGTAGACCGGGTTGCGCTCCGATTGCTCCACCGCCAGGTCCAGGTCAAAATCTATCGGCGCATCGGCGGTGCGGGAAATGAGCATAAACCGGATCGGGTCCGGCCCCACCTCGTCCAGCAGGTCGCGCAGGGTGATGAACTCCCCGCTGCGCTTGGACATGCGCACCTCTTCCCCGCCCCGCCAGAGGGTGACCAGTTGGTAGAGGATGAAGATCGCCCGGTCGGGGTCCAGCCCCAGGGCTTTGGCGGCCGCGCGCACCCGCGGCACATCGCCATGGTGGTCGGCGCCCCAGATGTAGATGGCGCGGTCAAAGCCCCGGCGCACCAGTTTGTCCCAGAGATAGGCCACATCGGAGGCCAGGTAGGTGGGGCGTTCGGAGGGTTCGGGCACCACTTTGGGGGAGCGGATGAGCACGGCGTCCTTCTCCAGGTCCGGGTGGCGGAACCAGACGGCATCGTCGTACTCCACCACGTAGCCGCGCTCCCGCAGGACGTTCAGGGCCAGGTCAAAGAGGCCCTCTTCGTAGAAGTGCCGCTCATGCCGCCAAACGTCAAAGTGCACCCGCAGGTCCGCCAGGTCCTGACGGATGCGTTCTATCATCCGGTCAACGGCCCACATAGCGATAGCGCGCACCGCCTGACGGCGGTCCATCTCCAGATAGCGGCGCCCGGCTTCGGCGGCCAGTTGTTCCCCCAGTTCCACGACGTAGCGCCCGTGGTAGCCGTCTTCCGGGAATGGGACGTCTTCTCCCAGGGCCTGGGCGTAGCGGGCGAAGACGCTCTCGCCGAATTTGCGCACCTGGGACCCGGCATCGTTGACGTAGTACTCCCGTTCCACTTTGTATCCTGCGGCCTGGAGGACAGAAGCCAGGCCGTCGCCCAGGACGGCGTTGCGGGCGGAGCCGATGGTGATGGGACCAGTGGGGTTGGCGCTGACAAATTCCACCTGCACCCGTTGCCCCTGTCCGATGGAGATGTTGCCGAAGGATTCCCCGGCCTCCAGGATAACGTCCACCTGCTGGGCCAGCCATCCTTCGTCCAGCCAGAAGTTGATGTAGCCGGGATGGACGGGTTCGGCGCGGCCGACGAAGGGCGCCGGGGGGAGATGGGCGATCAACGTTCGGGCCAGGTCCATCGGGGCCATTGCCGCCGAACGGGCCAGACGCATGCAGAGGGATGTAGAGTAGTCCCCGTGCTCCGGGCGCCGACTGCGCTCCACGATGATCGGCGGAGGGCTCACCGGAGGGAGCGCCCTCGCCTCCTGAGCGGCCTGCAGGGATTGGGCCAGAAGATGGACGATCTGTTCACGGATGGTCGCGGTCATCTGCTTCACCTGCTGGAGGGATAGCCGGCGGCAGGCAGCCAACAGCATGCAGCCGGGGGTTCATGTGGGCAGCGAGGCCGCCCACATGAACCCCGTCTGGACTCTGGCGAAATGCTCTTTTTCGCTCCCGGCGGGTGCTCTCGGCGGGTGCTCTCGGCGGGTGCTCTCGGCGGGTCTGCGACCCGCCGATTGCCGGACGCCGGTCACAGACCGGCTTTGAGCAACGAAAATCGTTGCCGTCAGGCCAAAAAACTGCGGAAATCATAGCACCCGGAAAATTCGCCAGACTCCAGCCCCGTTTTATTACCGCTCTGGCGATAATTACATTGACAATAGCAGATTCTAAATATTGACAAACAACCTGTTAAAAGTATAAGGCGAAGCCGCCGCCCCGCAAAACCCCTTCCATATCTTGCATACTACCTGCTACCTGCTTCCTGCTACCTGCTTCCTGCCTCCTGCCAAACTGCAAATTCCTCCCGGAGGCGCCGTTTCTCCTCTCCCGGGAGAAAGGCGGCGTCCACGGCATTGAAGACCAGGGTGCGCATCTGCTCCAGTCCCAGTCCCAGTGTGGTCATTGCGACCAGATACTCGTCGGTGAGGGTGGTATCGGAGATACTGGGGTCGTCGGTGTTGAGCGTTGCGCGCAGCCCCAGCACCAGCATGTCGGGCAGGGGGTGATGGGAGAGGGAACGGACCGCGCCCGTTTGCAGGTTGCTGGTCGGGCAGACCTCCAGCGCGATCTCCCGTTCCCGCACTAACCGGAGCACCTCGGAGTTTTCCAGGGTGCGGATGCCGTGGCCAATGCGCTGGGCGTGAAAGAGGAGGACAGCATCCCGCACGTTGGACGCGCCTCCCACTTCTCCGGCGTGAATGGTAACTCCCAACCCTCCCTGGCGGGCACGTCGGAAAAGATGGGCCAGCCGGTAGGCCGGGTAGTTGATTTCATCTCCGGCCAGGTCCACCCCCACCATTCCCTGCGAACGGTAGGCCAGGGCCAGTTCCAGAATCTCCTCGGCGATGCGGGGCATCTCGTCCCGGCCGATTTGCAGGATCAGCCGCACGGTGACGCCGCAGAGCTGCTGAGCGCAAGCGACGGCATGGGTGACCCATTCCACCACGTCCTGAAGGGCAAAGCCCTGGGCGCGGGAGAGCGCGATAGGGTTAAAACGCAATTCCAGATACTGGATGTTATCGGCGGCGGCATCGGCCACCGCCTCCTGGGCCATCCGCTCCACCGCCTCCCGGCTGCGATAGAAATGGCGGAGAAGGCGGAATTTAGCCAGAAACCGATAGAAATCCGGTTCATCTTCCCTGGCCTGGACATGCTGCCGGAGGGCCTCCGTACTGTAAGCGGGCAGGTTGATCCCGTGAGTGGCGGCGATTTCTGCCAGCGTCTGCAAGCGCAGCGATCCCTCCAGATGACGGTGCAGGTCTATCTTCGGCATCCGGTGCAGGAAGGCGCGCAACTCCGGAACAGACCAATCGCTCCGGAGAACGGAAAGTCCGCTGGATACCTCCGTCACCACCGCGTTCCCGACGTATAAGGCCATTGTTTTGCGGTCCTCCGGTTATCGGAGCGGGCTTCACCGCTATCCGCTCCCTGCTGCCTGCTTCCTGCCTCCTGCTACCCGTTCTTCACTCTCCTGTGATGATCCAGGACCAGTAGCGCCAGGCAGTCAGAATCCCAACGACCACTCCGATCAGGAGTGGAAGGTGGAAGGCGAGAATGGTGAAAACGGGGGAAAGAAGAAAAGCGACCTGCGTCGCCTGAGAGAGATGAGCGGCGATGCGCAATACCTGAACGATCGCCGCCAGGCCGACAAAGCACGCCGCGACTCCGAACCGGCGATAGTAGGGCGGCATCCGGGTGACCTCGCCCAGCCGTCGGCTGAGCGTGAGATAGAGGTCCTGCAGAAAAATAATGGCGATCAGCGACACCGGGCTGAATGGGGAGATCAACACCTTCAGCAGATGGTCTTGAACGCTCATGATTTCCCCATCATAATGCGTTTCAGGAGAAAGGTCGCCAGAATCAGCACCCCTCCTCCCAGAACGAGCAGCAGGTCCGCCAGAGGGACACCCGTGAAAGTGGGCGCCTGGATGATGTACCAGGCCGCTCCGGCGGTCAGCAACAGAAGAGATATGGGGAGGAGGAAAGAGTACGCACGCCGGTTGGAGGAGCACTCGTAGAAACGGGCGATCCGCCAGAGGAGAAACACCAAGAAGGCAACCCCTACCCAGGCCAGGATGGCAATGGATCGCATCAGGATGTCCATCGGACTCCCTATCGGCGAACAAAGGCCTGGACAAAAGAGTCAGCCATGCGGCGAGGGCTGCCGCTCATAATCCCTTCATGTCCCTCAAATTTGGAGCGGACTTCAATACCCCGACCCGTGATGTCAAACTGGCGGATGTCCTTATCGTGGTCGCTGCCGCGCATCTTGAGCACCAGCAAGGCCTTGTGGACAGCGCTTTCTATCTCCACATAGCGAAGAAGAATGTAGGTATCAATGATAAACGGGATACCTACATCGTACTCTGCCGGTTCGCCCAGCAGGACCGGGCTCTCCCACGTCAAAATTGCGGTCAACCCTTCCCGCTTGAGACCGTTAACGAAGCCGTAGGTCAGATGTCGCAATTGGAGCGGATCGCTGGTTAACCGCTGGAAATGGGAGAGACTGTCCACCAAGATGCGACGGGCACCCATCTCGCGGGCCAGGGCCTCAATCTGCCCTCCCACAGCCTGCAGGTCCAGAAGAGAAACCTCCGGGCTGCTCATAATGATCCGCAGTTTCCCCTCATCTTCCAGTTTCCGGAAATCCCACCCGAAATTGGCCGCGTCCCGATAGAACTGGCTGGGGAACTGTTCAAAGGTCAGGATGATGCCCGGTTCATCGTAGTCCACGATGCCGTGGTAAATGAATTGCATCCCAAAGGTGGTCTTGCCGGTGCCCGGGGCTCCCTCTACCAGCGTGGCCGTTTCGGGGAGAAGCCCTCCACGCAACATCTCGTCCAGCCCCGGAATCCCTGTTTTGACGCGCTCCACATTTCCTCCTTTCGTCAGGGGTCTAACGCATGCCCCGGATGATATGGTAAATGGCCTTTACACGGAACTGGCGGTCGTTGGAAGCCTCCAGGAAACGCTGAATCAGATGGCGGATTTCCGGGTTATTGGTAAGCGAGTAGACGGTCATCTCTCCCAGGCGACTCTCCACCAGCACCCCCTGAGCAGCCAGTTCGGCCAATTCGGCCCGCGTTGTCTCCACGTTTCGGCCAGCATAACGGGCGATGTTCTCTGCCGTGTCAGTGGTGTGCGGGTTCTCTCCAAAAAACCGGATCAGGTCCCATTTCACAAAGGAGTTGACTCGCGTACGCAAGAAAGCCAATAATTCTGGATCCATATCGGCCATTACGCGTCCGACCAGGTTCTCTCGCTCCATAATCTCTCCTCCTTAAAAAGCCTGTTGCAGGCAGCGGGCACATCCATGCTGGTCGGAAACCAGCCCTCTCATCGGTGGCGCCGCCGGGGAGCCGGCGATTGGGGCGGACGGACGGATACCGTTGCCCCTTGATGGGCCTCCTGGTCCTGCCGCCAGTGGCAGTTCTTGTATTTCTTCCCGCTCCCACACCAGCAGGGATCATTGCGGCCCAGTTTGCGAGCGGTCGGTGGGGGGGCCGGGGCGGCGGGGGAGGCAGGGGCCGCGGGCCGCGGGCGACCTCCGGAAGGCACGGGCATCGCCGCGGGACGGGCCGGCGCGGCGGGCCGGGGAGCAGGGGATGGTCGGGGCGCCGGTTGCGGGGCAGGGGCTCCCGGCATAGGCACTTCCGGCCGGAATTCCCGCAGCGTGCGCGGCCGCCGGGGCTGCGGAACCGCCTGCGGCACCAGGAGGAGCGTCCGGGCGATCTGGGACTGGATCCGTCCCAGAAGTTCCTGATACATCTCGTGGGCCTCTTTTTTGAACGCCACCAGCGGGTTCTGCTGCCCGTAGGCCCGCAGGCCGATCCCCTCTTGCAGAACCGCCAGGTCGGTCAGGTGGCGGATCCAGAGGCTGTCCACTGCATTCAGAATAACCTGCCGGTCACGGAACACCCGGACCGCATCCAGGAACCCGGCCTCCACCTTCGGCTTGACGTCGTCGGGCAGACGACGGAGGGGAAGTTCCGCCATCTCCGGGTCCGGGTCGCCACCCAGGTGATCCACCACCCGCCCGTAGATCAGCCGGAACAGGGGGTTGCCGGACGCGCGCAGGGAGGCCAGTGTCATGTCCTGCTGCACCATGTCCCGGTAGACCTGGTAGCCCAGGAAGCGGTTCAGGTCATCGTAGGCGCGCTCCGCCAGCGCGGTCAGTTCCTCAAGAATTTCGTCCCGGGAGAGTTGCCGCCAGCGATGATCCGCATCGGCCGGGACGGGAAGGAAGGTGCGCAGTTCGCCGTACAGCGCCTTCAGGTCCCACTCATCGGGGTCCTGGCCCGGACAGTGGAGCAGGAGAAGGCTCTCCACCTCCTCCCGCACCATGCGCAGGACCTGGTCGCGCAGGTCATGTTTGCGCAGCACCTCCCGCCGCTGGGCGTAGATGACCTCCCGCTGTTTGTTGACCACGTCGTCGTACTCCAGGACGTGCTTGCGGAGGTCAAAGTTGTAGCCCTCCACCCGCTTCTGGACGGACTCAATGGTCTTGCTGAGGATGCTGAACTCCAGAGGAGCATCGTCCATCCCGGCGCGAGCCATCAGGCCCTGGACCCGGTCGGCGCCGAAGCGGCGCATCAACTCGTCCTCCAGGGAGAGGTAGAAACGGGAGGAGCCGGGGTCGCCCTGGCGTCCCGCCCGGCCGCGCAACTGGTTATCTATCCGCCGCGCCTCGTGCCGTTCCGTCCCCAGAACATGGAGGCCGCCCAGGGCGACGACTTTCTGCCGGTCGGCGGCGCAGTCGGCCCAGGCCTTCGCCAGCACCTCCGCCCACCGCTCCGGGAACCGTTCGCTGGGGTTCTGCCCCCGCCGCAACATCTCCACCGCCTCGTTCCAGTGAGCCTGGCGGATCTGGGCGAGGTCGTACCCCTCCTGGCGAAGCCACTCGCGGGCCAGCCCTTCGGGGTTGCCGCCCAGCAGGATGTCCACGCCCCGGCCGGCCATGTTCGTGGCGATGGTCACCGCGCCGGAGCGCCCGGCTTGGGCAATGATGACCGCCTCCTGCTCGTGGTACTTGGCGTTGAGGACGTTGTGCGGGATACCGCGCTGCTTCAGCAGCCGGGAGAGCCGCTCCGAGGTCTCAATGGCGGTGGTGCCCACCAGAACGGGCCGCCCGGCCCGGTGCAGCGCCTCAATTTCGTCAATGACGGCGCGGAATTTCGCCTCTTCGGTCTGGTAAATGACGTCGTCCAGGTCCAGCCGCTGGTAGTACCGCTCTCCCCGCCCGTCCTTGCTCTCGTAGACGGTGACGCGGATGTCGTCCCGCCCGTTCAGCACCCCGGCGAAGGTGACGTCCTGCAACTCCCTCACCGGCACGGGACGGGCCACCAGGTCGCCGAATATCGCCCGGTATTCCACGTTGGTGGGCAGGACAACGACGTCCACGTTGTAGATTTTCTGGAACTCCTCCTTCTCGGTGGCCGCCGTCCCCGTCATCCCGGCCAGTTTCCTGTACATCCGGAAGTAGTTTTGGAAGGTGATGGTGGCGTAGGTGAGCATCTCTTCCCGGACGGCGACGCCCTCTTTGGCCTCAATCGCCTGGTGGAGCCCCTCGGCGTAGCGCCGACCGTACATCAGCCGCCCGGTGAACTCGTCCACAATGATGACCTGGCCGTCTTTGACGATGTAGTCTTTATCCCGATGATAGACAGCGTAGGCCCGCAGAGCGTTATCCAGATACGGGAGCATGTGGGCGTGCTGGGGGTCGTAGAGGCTTTCTCCCGGCCCGATTTCCGGGAGCATGGACTCCATTTTGTGGATGCCCTCCTCAGTCAGGATGACGTTGCGGGTCTTCTCGTCCACTTCGTAATGGACGTCGCGGCGGAGGTGGCGGACGATTTCGGCGAAGCGCCGGTACAGGTCGGAGGACTCCTCGGCGGGGCCGGAGATGATGAGGGGGGTGCGGGCCTCGTCAATCAGGATGTTGTCCACTTCGTCCACGATGGCGTAATAGAGTTCCCGCTGGACGCACTCGGAGAGGTCGCGCACCAGGTTATCCCGCAGGTAGTCAAAGCCGAACTCGTTGTTGGTGCCGTAGGTGATGTCGGCGTTGTAGGCCTCCCGACGGGAGACGGGGCGCAGGTTCAGGTAGCGGTCGTCGGCGGAGGGGTAGTCGGGGTCAAAGAGAAAGGAACTCATGCTGGGGTCCGCCCCGGCCGACTGGATGACACCGACGGACATGCCCAGGGCATAGTAGATGGGCCCCATCCACTGGACGCCGAACTTGGAGAGGTAGTCGTTGGGGGTGACCAGATGGACGCCCCGACCGACGGGGACGCCGTCTATGGGGACGAACTCCCAGCGGTCGGGGTCTTTCCCCCAGCGGCGGCGGGCCAGTTCTACCCAATCCGCGTTCAGGGAGAGGCCGTTGAGGTAGAGGGGCAGGGTGGCGACGAGGGTCTTGCCCTCACCGGTTTTCATCTCGGCGATTTTGCCCTGATGGAGGACGATGCCACCGATGAGTTGTACGTCGTAGTGACGCAGGCCGATAGTCCGTTTGGAAGCCTCGCGGACGGCGGCGAAGGCCTCCACCAGGATGTCGTCCAGGGATTCACCCTTCGCCAGGCGACGGCGGAACTCGGTCGTTTTGGCGCGCAGCGCCTCATCGGAAAGGGCCTCGTAGGCCGACTCCAGCGCGTTAATCCGCTCCACAAATTTCTGCAGGCGGGCAATTTCCCGCTGATTGGGGTCTCCGAAGAGACGGTCAAAAAGGCTCATCGTTGCTCCTCACATACCACATTCAGAAAAGGCCAGCCATTATCTCTTCTGCCCAACGGACAACGTTTTCGGCGATGACAACAGCTTCTTCGTACTCCTCATGCGTTACTGGTTCCGCTGGTCCGGGATAGCGGGCCTCTACCGCATAATCCGACAACAGGGCTGCTTCCCGCACCTGTACGGGAACGGAATATCCGGCACGCTCTACCAGAGAAAGCGGGTTGCCAGGTCATGGGTATGTGGGAAATGAATTCCCAAAGCAATCAGCACCCCCTTCAAGGCTTTCTCTGCAGCCTGCTGAGCCTGAAAACAGAGGTCTTCCAGGTAAACTTCTGGTAGCCCAATACCACCCTTGGCCTGAGATAGGTTACTCCTGGCGCGACGGAGCCACTCCCGAGGGTCATTGGGAGTCCGTTGCTCTCTGTTCATAAACGACCTTCCCCTCCCGAAGTGCAGGTTCCAGAATGAGGCCAACGGAATCACCGTACCGCTCAATATCCTCCGGGGTAACCACAATGATATCTACCGGGAAGCCGACCCCGATGAGGTGGCGATAGATGGTCTGGGCCAGCCGCCGCCGGTGGACCCCGGACTTGACCACCAGGAGGTCTAAATCGCTATCTGGCCCTCCCTCCCCCCGAGCGGCGGAGCCGAACAGGATGATTCTCTCCGGTTGGGCCACCTCCACAATGCGGCGGATCACTTCCGCCAGCACATTTTCCAGAGCGCTCTCTTCTTCGGGGATACCCTTACCCATGCAATCCTTTCAATTGCTCTTCACCACAGAGTCGCAGAGGGCACGGAGAATCACAGAGAAAATTTAAAAAACTTCGTGTCCTTTGTGTTGTCCTTTGCGTCCTTCGTGGTAAAGAAAACCACCTCTGTCAATTGCTCTTCACCACAGAGTCGCAGAGGGCGCAGAGAATCGCAGAGAAAATTTTAAAAACTTCGTGTCCTTTGTGTTGCCCTTTGCGTCCTTCGTGGTAAAGAAAACCGCACCTGTCCCCGTCCCTCCCGTAGGGCCGGTTAGCCCACCGCCGGGCTTCCTCGCATCACCACTATCCCCCGGCGCAGGCTCTCCGCCAGGGTCAGGATGGCGAGGAGAGCCAGGGCAAGGGCCAGGTGACCGGTGACCCCTCCCAGCATCATCAGAAACAGCCGCACATCCCGCTTGGCCAGGATGCCATCTCCGAAACGCGGCGTCTCCCGAAAAGCGCCTTCGTAGCGGGCTTCGGAGTACGAAATCATCAGGGTGCCCGCCAGCCCCAGGAAGCCCAGGGGCCAGACCCAGGGTTGTTCCAGGACGCGCCAGGCGCCCCAGGTCATCCCACCGATGAGCAGCGCGTCGGCCCAGCGGTCCAGCACGGCGTCCAGCCACGCCCCATGGGGGCTGGCCATCTGGCGCAGGCGGGCAACCTCCCCGTCGCAGCCATCCAGCACGGAAGCGACCTGGGCCAGCAACCCGGCCAGAACGACCGGGATGCCCGATCCCCAGCCGAACATCATCGCGGCGACTACCGAAAGGATGAAAACCCCGAAGGTGATCTGGTTGGGGGTCAGGAACGTATGGCGCACCAGCCAGCGGGAAACGGGGATGGAGAGCCGTCGGTTCAGCCAGCGCGCGACGATGCCATCGCGAGGCTTCAGGAGACGGTTCTTCATGATCTCCCGCGCTCGGGCCAAGTCTTCGGGGGTGTCCACATCCATCCAGAACGCCCCCTGGCAGTCAAAGATGTGCAGGATATGTCCCTGAGCCACCCAGCGGCGCTTGACTTCGTTGAAGGTCCCCACTCCGTCGGCCAGGCACTCTTCAATGAACGGGAAAATCCGCTGCGAGCAGATGAAGAGGCCCGTATCCACGTACTTATACTCGGTCAGGTCTTTGCTCAGGGCGACAACGTGTCCCCGTCGGCTGCGCGCTTTGGTGGCCTCGGTGATATCCACAAAGCGAGGGTTGGAATCAAAAACGCCTACGAAATCGCCGCGCACCTTCAGAAACCCCTGAAGCCCACTGGGGTCAAAGAGATGGTCCCCCATCACCACCACAAACCGATCATCGGTCAGGTAAGGTCGGGCGGCCAGGATGGAACTGGCGTTCCCCTCCTGCCAGCGGTCGTTATAGACGACGCGCAGGTCCATCCGCCGGTGCAGTCCCTTGCGAAGGATGAACTGCTCTATCTCCTCCCCCCGGTAGCCCCCCACAACGATACAGCGGGAGATGCCCAAGGAGGTCAGCGTGTTCAGTGTGTGTTCCAGCAACGTCTGTCCCCACAGTTCCATCAGGACCTTCGGCGGGCCATCGGGGTTGTTCATCCGGCTCCCTTCGCCTGCAGCCAGTATGATCCCCGTCATTGTGCACCTCCTTTCGCTAAAGCAGGCAAAATGGGAGTGTGCTGAATACTTTGATTATACCCGCCATGGCATTAGAGGGCAAATGGGCCAAACTGAAGTTCGGACTTGAGTTGGGACAGGGTACTCCGGCAAACCATCTTGCGGGTTTTCCAGCTCCGCCCGACGCTAAACCGTCGGGCGGAGCATACCCTGTCCCAACTCAAGTCCGAACTTCAGATGATATGCCCCCCCAACTGAAATACATCTCTGGTGAGCAATGGCTACCAGCATCCCTTTCATTTGCCGAATCGGAGGAATTGTAGGAAAATATGGTCGTCCTATCCTGCCCAGGGGAAGCAAATGAGTCATCAACCCATAGATATAGACACCATCCTGGCTCAGGTACGAATGGCGTTGGCGGCCGGTCAGTGGGATCAGGCTGTCGCGCTGATAGAATCCCTCCGTCCACCGGATCAGGCCGACCTGTTCGGCGAACTGCCGCCCGAAGAGCAGGACGCGCTGCTGCCGCGCCTGGATGTGGAGGACTCGGCCGCGATTCTGGCGGAACTGGAGGATAGCGAAGCGGCAGAACTGGCCTCGCGCCTGGATACCGAGGAACTGGCCCGCATCCTGGATGAAATGGAACCCGACGAGGCCGCGGACGTCCTGGGGGATATCCCCCCCGCCCAGGCCGTCCGGGTTCTCTCCGCTATGGAGGAGGCCGACGAAGTAGAACCCTTGCTGGCCCATCCGGATGAGACGGCTGGGGGCTTGATGACTCGTCCCACCATCACTCTCCGGCAGGAGATGACCGCCGAAGAGGCCATCACCTATCTGCGTCTCCTCGCGCCCGATTCGGAAACCGTCTACTATCTCTTCGTGGTGGATGAGGAGGACCGGCTGGTGGGAGTCGTCTCTTTGCGACAATTGATTGTCGCATCGCCCACCACATGGATTCGGGATATCATGGAGCCCGAGGTCATCCACATCCACGTCGGCGCGGACCAGGAAGAAGCGGCCCGCCTGATGGCCCGCTACGACCTGCTGGCCCTGCCCGTTGTGGATGACGATGAGCGCCTTCTGGGCATCATCACCCACGACGACCTGGTTGCTGTGCTGGAAGACGAGGCCACCGAGGACTTCCAGCGGTTGGGCGCTTCGGAACCGTTGGATGAGCCGTATCTGGACACTCCGATTCTGAAAATGTTCCGCAAGCGTGTCGGCTGGCTGTTGCTGCTCTTCGTGACCGAAACGCTTACCGGAAGTGTCCTGCGGTTCTTTGAACACGAGTTGGCTGAAGCCATCGCACTCACGTTCTTCGTGCCGCTGCTGATCGGCACCGGGGGCAACGCGGGAAGCCAGGTCTCCAGCGCGGCCATCCGCGCTCTGGCGCTGGGTGAGGTGACCTTTCGCCACGTTCTGTGGATCATCTGGCGGGAAATTCGCACTGCCCTCCTGTTAGGAGCCACTATGGGAGCGGTCGGTTTTATCCGGGCCCTCACCTGGCAATCCCCTGCTCCTCTGGCGCTCACCGTCGGGGTCAGTTTATGCGCCATTGTCGTCTGGGCCGCTGTCATCGGCGCGACTCTGCCCCTTCTGGCTTCCCGTTTGCGCATTGACCCAGCGGTCATCTCCGCTCCGGCGATGAGTACTCTGGTGGATGCTACGGGACTGGTGATTTACTTCCTGATCGCCCGGGCCATTATGGGGCTATGAGCGAACCCTCCTCTCCGTCCTGGATGCTGATCGCCACCCAGGCCGACCTGGATCGCCTGGTCTGGACTCTGCGCGCACAACCCGCCGTTGCTGTGGACACGGAGTCCAACTCCCTCTACGCCTACTGGGAGCGGGTTTGCCTGATCCAGATTTCCATCCCCGGCGCCGATTACATCGTGGACTCCCTGGCCGACCTGAGCCTTTCTCTGCTGGGGGAGATTTTCGCCGATCCGGGGATTCAGAAGGTCTTCCACGCCGCGGAGCAGGACATTGCGGGGTTGAAGCGGGATTTTGGTTTCCGATTTGCCAACCTTTTTGACACGATGCGGGTGGCGCGCATCCTGGGATGGCCCCGGGTCGGGCTGGCCGACCTGCTCCAGGAGCGTTTTGGTGTTTACACCAACAAGCGGTTCCAGCGGCACAACTGGGGGCTACGTCCCCTCAGCCCCGAGGCGCTGGCCTATGCCGCGCTGGATACCCGCTACCTGCTTCCCCTGCGGGACATGCAGGTGCGGGAGTTGGTGCAGAAAGGCCGGATGCGGCAGGCTGCTGAGGCCTTTGAGCGGCTGACCCGAACTCCTCCGGCGATCCCCCATCATGGCCCCCAGGCCTTCTGGCGCGTCCGAGATGTCTACTCGCTGGATGAACGGGAGCGAGCCATTCTCTGGCAAATCTACTTGTGGCGGGACCAGGTGGCCCGGCAGCGGGATTGTCCTCCCTTTCGGGTTATGAGCGATGAAGCGCTGGTCCACTTGGTGCGGGCCCGTCCCCATACACCGGCAGAACTGGCGACAAAAGGGCGTCTTCCTGATCCGCTGATCCGTCGCCACGGACAAGCCATTCTGGAAGCGATCCGGCGCGGGGAACGGAGCCCCGCCCCCCGGCCGCCGTGTTTGCGCCATCCCGAAGACGTGGCCAAGCGATACCAGGCCCTGCGGGCGTGGCGTCGGCGGGTAGCCGAGGCGCGCGGCGTGGACCCCGATGCCATCCTGCCCAGTACTGTCCTCTGGGCCCTGGCGGAACGCGCTCCCCAGACAATGCGCGATCTGGAAGAGGTGGACGATCTGGGCCCCTGGGCGCGCCAGACCTGGGGGCCGGAAATCATAGAAGTACTGCGTCAATGCGCGGACGAAACTCTTCAAGAGGAGGTGATGTGATGCCGATAGCCAATCTCTGGCGAGAACTGCCGCCGGGACCGGACGTCCCCCACGTGATCTACGTGGTCGTGGAAATTCCGAAACGGTCCCGGAATAAGTACGAATACGATGAGCAAGGGGGGTTTATTAAACTGGATCGGGTGCTCTATTCGTCTCTGCATTATCCCGGTGACTACGGCTTCATTCCCCGCACTCTCCACGACGATGGCGACCCGTTGGACGTGCTGGTGATGACCAACGAGCCGACCTTTTCCGGATGCGTGATTGAGGCCCGGCCGTTGGGGATTTTCCACCTACAGGACCGGGGTCGCCTGGACGATAAAATCCTCGCCGTTCCCCACACGGACCCGCTGTTCAACGGTTACCGCTCCCTGGAGGATGTTCCGAAGCATTTCCTGGACGAAGTCACCCATTTCTTCAGCGTCTACAAGGACCTGGAGCAGGCGGAGGTAAAGGCGCTCGGATGGGAAGGACTGGAGCGAGCATACCAGGAGATAGAGCGGGCCATTCAGATGTACGTAGACATGTTGCGAACGAAACGGTAAGAGATCGTCCCCCAACCGTTTGGGGCGCGCGTTAATTCCCGCAAGAAAGAGCATGGGGTTTCGCGACGGGCGGTCTGACCGCTTGCCGTAAATTCTTTTAGTCTGCACAACGTCATCAGAATTGGGGGACAGATAGCACTAACCGGGGTGGCTCCTTCTGGGTATACTAAAGCCGAAGGAGAAGGAGCCGTGAGACGGATACGGGTGCTGATCATTGACGACCACGATGCCGTACGCCAGGCTCTGGAGGCTCGCCTGAGTTCCGCCGAAGGAGTAGAGATCGTTGGATGCACCGGTTGCTGGCAGGAAGGGGTCATGCTGGCCGTAGAGCAGGCCCCCGACGTGGTGTTGCTGGAAACCAAACGGTCCGATGGGCAGGGAATGGCTGCCCTGCGTCGGCTTAAGGCGGAGTGCCCCGGCACCTGTATCGTGGTTTTGACGTCTTACCCGGATGCGGAGGAACGGCGTCAGGCCCTCCAGGCCGGAGCATCCCGCTACTTGCTAAAGGAAATCGGTTCCTTCTACTTGGTGCAGGAAATTTACGCCCTCTCGCGCCCCCAGGCACCGATTTAACTGCTGGCACGGTTGCCCGGTAGGCACTCCCCATAGTAGTGATAATTCCGATAGGTCAGGAATTTCTCCTAATACCAATTGCTCGTAAAAGTGTCATATTTCGTAACTATCTATTCAGCCTCCGCCCGACGCGAAACTGTCGGGCTTGTAGGGCGAGGCATGCCTCGCCCCTACAATGGGGACCGTTATGTGCTGCTCTGCTTCGCTTCGTAGAGGGCGATCACGAGGGTCACCCCATAAAGGGCAACCGCAAGGGTTGCCCCTACCGAACAAAATCAAAAATTCCGTGGGGTTCTGTGTGCTTCTGTGGCGGAATAGTTCCGGGAAATTCACCCCTTTGTCCCCGTCAGCGCTACGCTCTCCAGGATGTAGCGCTGGGTGAAGAAGAAGACGACGATCAGCGGGATCATCGTCAGCGCCGAGGCGGCCATAATCAGCGGCCAGGGCTGCACCCGTACCTGGGGATTGATGAGGTTGGCAATCACCACCGGAAGGGTGTACATTTCGGCCCGCTGGAGATAGATGAGCGGAGCCTGCAGGGAGTTCCAGTGGGCGACAAACAGAAAGACGCCGATCGTCGCCAGCGCCGGCCTGCAGAGTGGCATAATGATATGCCACCAGACCTGAAAGTGGTTGGCTCCGTCTATCAACGCCGCCTCGTCCAGTTCCCTGGGCAACCCCATCATAAACTGACGGAGCAGGAAAATATAGAGCGCCCCGCCCGCAAAAAATCCGGGAATAGTGATGGGATTGTATGTCCCTACCCACTTGATCTTGTTGAAGACCACGTACTGAGGCACCAGGGTCGTCTGCGGCGGGAGCATCAGGGTGGAAAGCATCAGGAAGAAGAACAGGTTACGCCCCGGCCACTGTATGCGGCTGAAGGCGTAGGCGACGGCCGCCACCGAGGCCAGCGTGCCCGTAACCGCCAGCGCGGTGACAAAAACGGAGTTGGAGAAATACAACAACCATTTGTCGTCCGCCAGAACCTGGACGTAAGCGTCCATCTGGGGTTGCGCCGGCCACCAGGTGATACGCGGCGAGTTCGCCTCTTCCATCGTCTTCAGGGAGGTGGAAACCATCCAGAAGAGCGGGAAGACCATAAAGCCACTCCCGGCCAGGAGCAGCAGATAGACCATCCCGTTGCTGAAGGCCTGCCGGACTTTGCGGGGAATGAACGGTTGTTTGGTCGGTTTCTGGGCCATTGCCATCCTCACGATTCGTATTCGTAATAGACCCAGCGGTTCGCCAGCCGGAACTGGATCAGGGTGAGGATCAGAATCAGCACCAGCAGAATCCAGGACATCGCCGCGCCGTAGCCGATTTTGTTGAACCGAAAAGTGGACCGCCACAGATAGTAGGCAACGAAATAGGTGGACTGGGCCGGCCCGCCGTTGTCGGTGAGGACATAGGACTGCTCAAAGATCTGCAGTGTGGCGATAATCCCGACCACCAGGTTGTAGAAAGTGGCGGGGGAGATCATCGGGAAAGTGATACGCCAGAACCGCTGCCAGCCGTTGGCGCCGTCCACCAGCGCGGCCTCGTAGAGGTGCTGGGGTACGCTGCAGAGGGCTGCCAGGTAGATCATCATCATCGCCCCGGAACTCCAGACCCCGATGAGAATGATGGCGGGCTTGGACCACAACTGGCTCTGGTGCCAGAGGGGCATCGCCTCCGGGCCCGGCAACCCCCGCGCCAGCGTCTGCTGGAGCAGTGTAAAGTCCCCCCGCTGAAGCCCGATGAAGGCTGCATTGGTGACCTCGGTGATCATCACGACCACCTGGCGGACGACCACCAGCGGGGGAACAGCATCCTCTATCACCCGGATCACTGTGTTCAGAATCCCGTTGTTGGGGTTCAAAACCAGCCGCCAGGTGATGAGCATCGCCGCGTTGGCCGCCAGCATCACCGGCAGATAGTAGATCATCCGGAAGACCTGCTCGCCCGGCAGTCGCCGGTAGAGCAGCAGGGCCAGCCCCAGGGCCGTTGCCAGCTGGAGCGGAAGGCCGAAAAATGTGACATAGAGGGAGTTCAGAATAGAGACCCGGAACTGGTCATCGGTCGTCAGCAACTGGATGTAGTTCTGAAGCCCGATCCATTGGGGTGGGTCGGGAAGTTTGAAACGGGTGAAACTCCAGTAGAGGGAAGCCAGCGTCGGGCCGATCACGAAGATGAAGTACCCGACGATCCAGGGGGAAGCGAAGAAATAGCCGGCAAACGTGCGGGATTGGTACAGGCGATTCCCGCCCCGCCGTCGGACGATGGCCTTTGCCACCGCGGCGACCGCCAGGCTGGAGAGGATGATGAAAATGACCGTTCCGATAGCCCAGAGGAGCGTGTAGAGTTTCGGATTCACGGGAACACTCCTTCGGCAACGGGTGGGGGCCCTTGCGGGCCCCCACCCGTATGGGGTCCGGCGCACTCTACGGCAACCGCCCGGCGTCCCGCAGCACCTGGATGTACTTGCTCTGGATGTTCTGCAGCGTCGTGTCCAGGTTCTGGGCGTCGGTGAAGTAGAGAGGCATCTCTGCCATCAGGATATCGCGGAACTGCGCCGTCTCCCGGATGTCGGCGAAGCCGACGCCGTACTGGCCCATCAGTTCGCCCATCTTTTTCATGACCGCGTCCTGCTCCACGTAGCCGAACCAGGCGTCTTTCCGCGGCGGGAAGGAGCCGAAGTGGGAGTTGTAGGTGTTCAGGTTCTCCGCGGAGCCCAGGAACTTGAGGAACTCCACCGCTTCGGGGATGTGCTTGGAGTAGGACGGGATGGCGAGCCAGTCGTTGAAGACCTGGACCACCGGCTTGCTGTTGGGGAAGTCGGGGTGAGTGAAGCCGGGGAAGAGTTCGATCTTCTCCCAGATGGGGTCGCTGGTGGCGGGAGCGCCCCACAGGTTGCCCCACTGGCAGGCGACCAGGTCCGAGGCCAGCAGTGCCCCGGTCGTCTCCGGCAGGCCGGCGATCCCCTCTTCGGGCAGTACGGCTCGACGCCGATTGTACATGAACTCCAGCGCCGCGCGGGCTTCGGGGCTATCAAAGTTGGGGGTGCCGTCCTCTTTGTAGATGGAGCCGCCCAGCGTCCAGATGAGGGAGATGTACTCCTGCCAGTCCTCCAGCGGGACAAAGCCCTGCCGCTGGAGCGCGCCCTCCTTGATGATGGTGGCGTCGCCCGCCAGTTTGACCATCTCCTCAAAGGTCGCCGGGACCTTCTCCCAGCCGACCTCTTTCAGAATGTCGGTGCGGCACATATAGGCGCGGGGAGCGGTCAGCCATGGCAGACCCCGCGGCTCGCCTTCCCACATTACCGTGTCCAGCGTGCCGGGGATGAACTGCTGCCAGTCGGGCCAGTCCTGGAAGTACTGCCCCAGCGGCGCCAGCCGGTCGCCGTACTCCGCCACGTACTCGGAGCCCAGGTTCAGGATGTCGGCTCCCTCATTGGCGGCGAAATAACCGGCGATCGTCTCATCCAGCGTGCCCCAGTTCACGTAGACGAACTCCACGTTGATATTGGGGTGATCCTTCTGGAAGGCCGGGACGACCTCGTTTTCCAGCCACTTATCGGTCTTGTCGGGGATGTAGTCCACGACCATCACCCATGGTGACCTTCTCGGCCGCGGGTGGCTGGGCCGGGGGTTGGGTCGGCTGGGCGGGGGGTTGCGTCGGCTGAGCCGGGGGCGGCGCCGTGGGCGTCGGCTTCGGCCCGCAGGCCGCCAGGAGAACCGCCAGCACACCAACAACACTCAAGAGCAACCACATTTTTCGGGACATCTCTGTTTCCTCCTTTGTTGTGATGGGTATGATACACGCACAGATAGAACGGTTCAAGCCACCCTGCGCATCCTTCCCTGTAACCACCTCCTTACCTGCGTATTGCGTATTGCGTATTGCGTTTTACTTTTTACGCCAAACTCACTACGTTCCCTATCACCTCCTGTGCAAATCGGTCTATGAAACTCCGAACATAGTCCCCCACATCCCGGTCGGGGTCCTCCATCAGCGGGGTCAGGTCCATCGCGAAGGTCGCCCCGGTGAGGACGTCCACCTCGTGGGTGGCGCTATAGGTGGCGTGGGCCCGCCGCCGCCCCATCGTCGCCAGGTCATACCGTTTCCCCCCGGCAACCTGCGAATCGTGCACCCCCAGCAGGGCCATCTGGAGATTCTCCCGGGGGGAGACGTCCAGGACCACCTTGTCCGCATCGGGCAACCAGTCCAGATCCCGCCAGACCTCGCAGCCGTAGAGGCGCCGAGGACGTCCCTGTACGGGGAGCGCGCGCAGGGCCTGAATCGTCCGCAACGCCACGGCGACGTGAGTGGGGTGCTTATCGGCCAGGTTGTGGGTGTAGACGACCTCCGGCCGGGCGGCCCGAAAGACGGCCGTCAGATCCGCCACCGGCCCCTCCTGCCGACCGTCCTTCACCACTGCGCTGGGGTAATCCAGCAGGACCAGCGCGCCGTATTCCCCCACGACCGCCGCCTTTTTCTGCTCCTCTATGCGGACGACGCGCATCTCCTCATCGGTGTAGTCCTGATACAGACCGCTTCGGGGGGAGCCGCGCCCGTCGGTCACGACGACGGCACAGAACCACCGGTCGGAGCGTCGGAAGCACTCCAGAATGCCGTGGGCGGCCAGAATTTCGGCGTCGTCCTGATGGGCGACGACGGCCAGATGGGTCGTCCGCGCCAGAGCGGCCTCCGGGGGGAGACCGTCGGGCACGAAAATCTGCGCGGTGGGGTTACGGAAATTCATCGCGCCTCCGGTTTCGGGATGACCGGGAGGCTGGCGGCCGCGACCGCCTGCCCAACCCGGCGGCTGCGCTCGTCGGGCAGGTGAAGGTGCAGGCGCTCCGCCAGATCGGGGAATTCCCGACGCAGCACTTCCTGCGCCCGTTCCAGCAGAATCCGCCCACCGCTCCCCGACGTGCACCGTCCCAGGATGAGGACGTGTTCCATTGGGTAGAAATCGGCATAGTGGGCGATGGCGTAGCCCAGATAGACGCCCATCGTCTCCCATATCTGGATCGCCCCTTCGTGGCCGCGCTCCAGGTAGTTCTGGACGTGGGCCAGTTTCTCCGCTTTAGGGACGTTCTCCGGGATGGCAATTCCCACCCGGGGGGCCAACCGGAAGACGGCCTGCTGGGAGAGGTACTGGGAGCCCACCCCGCGGTCGCCAGACCATTCATCGGTCGGGGCCTGGGGATGATAGTCAATGGGCGCGAAGGCCAGTTCGTTCAGCCAGTCCGTCAGTAACCCCTCCGGGGTGACGAACCCGGCGGCCTCGCTGGAGCCCAGGGCGATCCCCAGCAGGGCCGTCGTCTCCAGCGACATCGCCCCGGCCAGCGCGGCCACTTCGCCGTCGTTGACCACCACCAGTGGCACCCCCAGCGCTTCGCCGATACGCAGGAAGAGGGAACGCACCTGGTCAAACCGTTCCGGCGGCACTCCCCGGAAGAGCGAGGCCACGCGCACCTGGTTTTCCACATACACCCCGGCGGCGCTTCCGCCGACCGCGTCCACCCGGGGAAGGTGTGCCGCTGCCCGCCGCAGGCCGTCCAGTATCTCCTCGTAGTGATAACGGGGGTCGCTCTGCGCGGTCGGCTCCCATACGACCTCTTCGGTGAAGACCGCTTCGCCGTCTATCACCGCCGCGACCTTTCGGTCGGACGCCCCCAGGTCAAAGCCGATCCGGCAACCGTCCAGATGTCCGCCCAGCGCCTGCCGCTTCTCGTTCTCCGGTGGCACCTCGTCGGGCCGGCAGAGGGTGATGGTGAAGGGACGGTCGTACACCGTATGGCCCATAAACTGGTGGTCAAACTGGCGCGTTCCCTGGGGCGCGTAGCGGGCCTGAAGGTACCGCCCGACGGACTCCGGCCCGCCCACGCAGGCCCGGAAGCCCCCTTTCTGCCAGAGCAGGAACTTGAAGAGCCGTTCCGCGTACCAGAAATTGGCGCTGGCCTGGGGATGGTTTTCCGGCAAAAGGCGCGTCTCCAGCCGGGAGACGCTTCCCCCCGGACGCTCCAGAGATAGCACCAGGGGCTCACCGCCGCCGGCCTCCTCCACCGCTGCGCGAAAGGCGCGGTTGACCACGGCCGCGGGCGAGAAATCCGGGTCCAGGGGGGGCACAACTTGAGGCCTGGGCGAATGGAAAGGCATTCTCCCTCCTTCCCACAGAGCAGGGGGAAAACGCCCCCTCTCCCGCTGGGAGAGGGGGCGCGTCGCCGAAGGCGACGCGGGGGTGAGGTTATTTGACCTCACCCTCTCCCCCACCCATAATTACGATGAGCGTTTCTCTGCGAACTCTGCGAACTCCGCGGTGAGCCATTTCCCCGGAAGGTCACATTCGCAGGGGGCCGAACAACCCCAGCCGACGGGCCAGAACCAGCGCGGAGGCGCCCAGGATGACGATGTCGTCGGGCCCGATGGCGGAGAGGTCTATCTGCACCTCCCGGGTGACCCGTTCCAGGGCTCGGGAGCGCATCTCCTGGCAGACGACCTCCAGCAACGGGGGGCCGAAGCGGGCAATTCCCCCGGCGATGACGATGTGGCGGATGCCCAGTACACTGACCAGCGTGGCGACTCCGTAGCCCAGGTAGCGCCCCATCTGGAAGACCATCTGGCGGGTCGCTTCGTCGCCGGCCTGAAACGCTTCGTAGATGATGTCCACAGAAATCTGGTCGGGGGTATCGGCCCAGCGGTGGAGGTGGGAATCGGGGCGGCTCTGGGCGATGGCGACGGCCTGACGGATGAGCGCGCGGGTGCTGACGACCGTCTCCAGACAGCCGGTATGGCCGCAGCGGCAGGGTTCGCCACCGTCCACAACCCGCAGGTGCCCGATTTCTCCGGCGCCGGAGGAGTCACCGGAGAGGAGCCGTCCGCTGAGCAGGATGCCGACTCCCAGGCCGCGTTCCACCTTGACGACGGCGAGGCTTTCGGCCCGGCGCCGGGAGCCGAAGTAATATTCCGCCAGCGCCGCGGCGTGGCAGTCGTTGGCGACGTAGACCGGCAACCGGTAGCGCCGCTCCAGAAGCGCCCGCAGGGGCAGTTCCCGCCAGTCCAGATTGACGGCCTGATGGACAATTCCGTGGACGGCGTCCACCAGCCCGGGAGTACCGATGCCGATGCCCAGCAGCGGGCGGTCGCTCTGGGCGACGAGGCGGTCAATCGCCTCTTGTACCAGTTGCAGTGCCTGTTCGCCGTCCCGACTGAGCAGGGGGAGGGAGATGCGGTGCTGGACCTGGCCGCGCAGGTTGACCAGGGCGCCCCGGAAGGCGTCGCTGGCCAGGTCCAGGCCGACCAGGTAGCGGGCGTTATCCACCAGACTCAGCAGGATAGGGGGTTTCCCACCGGAAGAGGGTTTAAAGCCCGACTCCTCTACCAGCCCCTGTTCCATCAGCCCGGCGACGACATCGGAGACGGTGGTACGGGTAAGCCCGGTGACGCGAGCGATATCGGCCCGGCTGAGCGGGCCGTGCTCGTAGATGGTGCGGAGGACCAGCCGGGTGTTGTAGGCCCGGGTCTGCTGCCGGGTGGCCTTGGGCCAGCGGGGGATACCTGTGCGGGTGGGATATTCTTCTGTCGCCATTTTGAAAATCCAGTGGACTTACAAAAGGAAACGAATAAACGGGAATCCGTCCGGATTACCCGGTGCATATTATACCACAACCCCGTTAGTTTGTCAAGTATACTTACAAAGTTGCGCGCCAACTCGCTCTGCATGGGAAAGGAGTGGGGTAAGTCTGCGGGAAGAGAGGCAAATTTGCGCTCCATCACCAGGCGCATATAATACCTTCTACTCCAACCATCTCATTTGCACGGAGGCCCAATGGAAACCCTACCCCGATGGGATGTCAGCCGTCTGTACCCCGGACTGGATTCGCCAGAATTCCGCAGCGCGTGGGACGAACTGGTCCGCGCCATAGACGACCTGGTGGCCCTCTTTGACCGCCACGGTGTGGAACGACGGGAGTCTCCCCCACCCCTCCCGGAGGCGGTCGCCGCCTTTGACGAGGTGCTGACCCGCTACAACGAGGTGCTGCGCCAGGAGCACACCCTGGGAGCCTACATCCAGAGTTTCCTCACCACCGACTCACGGGACGCCCTCGCCCAGGCGTCCTGGAGCGAGTTCCAGCAGAAGACGCTCCCGCTGAGTTTGCTGAACATGCGGCTCATCGCCTGGATCGGCTCTCTGGACACCGACGCGCTGCTGGAGCGTTCGGCCGTCGCCCGGGAGCACGAATTCGCCGTCCGCAAGGCGCGGGAGTGGGCCGCCCACCTGATGAGCCCCGCCGAGGAGGCGCTGGCGATTGAACTGGACCTCACCGGCGGCGCGGCGTGGGCCAAACTGTACGACACCTTCGCCTCCCAACTGATGGTGAAACTGGTGCTGGACGGCGAGGAGCGCGTCCTGCCGATGAGCGCGGTGCGCAACCTGGCCTACGACCCCGACCGCACCGTCCGGCAGCGGGCGTACGAGGCAGAACTGGCCACCTGGGCTCAGTCCGCCGTCCCTATCGCTGCCGCGCTCAACAGCATCAAGGGGCAGGTCAACATCCTGACCCAGCGCCGGGGATGGGCGTCCCCGCTGGACGCCGCGCTCTTCATCAACAACATTGACCGGCCCACCCTGGACGCGATGATGGAGGCGGCCTGGGAGTACTTCCCCCACTTTCGTCGGTATCTCCACGCCAAGGCCCGCCTGCTGGGCCTCCCGCGGCTGGCCTGGTACGACATCTTCGCCCCCGTCGGCCAGTTCCGCCGCCGATGGACCTTCTCCGAAGCACGGGATTTCATCCTCCAGCAGTTCGGCACCTTCTCCCCCCGACTGCGGGCGATGGCCGAAAGGGCCTTCGCCGAACGGTGGATTGACGCCGAACCCCGTCCGGGCAAGCAGGACGGCGCCTTCTGTATGTGGCTCCGGGACGACGAGTCCCTCGTCCTGGTCAACTATCAGGAGTCCTTCGGCAAGATGAGCACCCTGGCCCACGAACTGGGGCATGCCTACCACAACCTGAACCTGGCCCGCCGGACGATGGTTCAGCGGCGCACCCCGATGACCCTGGCGGAGACGGCCAGCATCTTCTGTGAGACCATCGTCAAAGAGGCCGCGCTGGTGGAGGCGGACGAGGCTGAACAACTGGCGATTCTGGAGGGGGACCTGCAGAGCGCCTGCCAGGTGGTGGTGGACATCACCAGCCGCTTCTTGTTTGAGTCGCGGGTCTTTGAAAAGCGCCTGCAGCGGGAACTGACGCCGGAGGAACTCTGCGAGATTATGCGGAACGCCCAGCTGGAGACCTACGGGGATGGACTGGACCCCGAGGCGCTCCACCCGTATATGTGGGCGGCGAAACCCCACTACTACAGCGCGGACCTATCCTTCTACAACTTCCCGTACATGTTCGGCCTGCTCTTCGGGCTGGGGCTCTACGCCCGGTATCGGGAGGACCCGGAGGGGTTCCGCGCCCGCTACGATGACCTCCTCTCCTCCACCGGGATGGCCGACGCGGCCACGCTGGCCGGCCGCTTCGGGATGGACATCCGCTCACCCCATTTCTGGAGGCAGGGCCTGGAAGCGGTCCGAACGGACATTGACCGGTTCGGGGCCCTGGCGGATAAAACCGCAGGCGCCGGTGGGCCACAGTGAGGGAATCCGGGGCGGACGATGGCGAAGCCATCGTCCGCCCCTTCTGTTGGGAGCGCGATGAAAGGCGAACGTGAGGCCACATGGCGGGCCGCCGTGGCGACCGTCGCCAGCACCCTCCTGCTGGTGGTGGATAGTTACCACATCTTCTGGGGAGACCGTCTGCTGACCCGGACGGTGCTCTATCTGCTCATCCCGCTGGGGATCATCCTGCTGGTCTTCCGGGAAAGCCCCGCCCGCTACGGGGTCCGGTTGGGGGACTGGCGGGCCGGCCTGCAGTGGACGCTGGGGGCGTGGGCCGGGCTGGCCGTGCTGATGATGGGGGTGGCCCGGACGCCGGCCTTCCGGGAGTACTACGGCACGGCCGCCTCCGGCCGCCTCTTCTGGCTGGCCGACGGGGTGGAACTGCTGGGGTGGGAATTCTTCTTCCGTGGGTTCCTGCTCTTCGCCCTGTATCGGGCCTGTGGGCCGCTGGCGCTCGTCCTCCAGGCCGTCCCCTTCACCCTGGCCCACATCGGGAAACCCGAACTGGAGACGCTCAGTTGCATCTTCGGCGGCACCGCCTTCGGCTACATCGCCTGGCGGACCCGCTCATTCCTCTACCCCTTCCTCATCCACTGGTTCCTGGCGTCTTTCACCGCGCTGGTGGCGGGGATGCCCCATTAAAGACCGGTCCGCCGTATCTGCCGTAAGAAGACCCCGGTGCGGACGTCCTGCTCCAGGTGGTAGGTGAGGTAGTGGTGCATCGCCCGCTCCACCTCCGCCAGCAGGGCCGGGGGGACGGCGAGTTCCCGCAGGCGGGCGAAGGGCAATCGCTGGCAGGCCCGCAGCAGCCCCAGCGCGGCGGGGGAGAGAGGGACCACCCATGGCCGCGCCGCCAACGCCTGAAAGCACTCCGGGCACAGTGCCCCACCCCGCTCCGGGTCCAGCCCCAGCGTCGCCTTTCCCCGGACTGGCAGCGACTTCCCGCAGAGACGGTCCTCCCGCTCCCCCACACAGCGGCCCCAGTCGGGGCGGAACCCCACCAGCGTCAGCAACCGCTGCTCGTAGGCGCGCACCAGGAGATCCAGCGCCGGGGGCGGGGAATCTCCCACCTCTATCTGGCCCAGATAGTCCAGCGTACGGCAGAGCAGGTCGTAGAGCGCCGGCCCTCCTTCCTCTTCGGCCACAAATCGGTCATAGAGTTCGGCAATGTAGCGCGCGTACGTCCCGCGGACCAGGTCCCCCCGCAGTTCCGCGTGCAGTTCCAGCGCCTCCGCCTGGCTGACCACGTCCCAGGAGGAGGGACTACGGGCCACCACCATCTGGACCCGGGCGAAGAGTTCCAGATGGCCCGCCTTGCGGCTGCTGACCTTGCGCGCGCCCTTCGCGATGACGACCCGTTTCCCCTCCGGCGTGCAGAGGGTCAGCACCCGGTCGGCCTCCCCCTGATCCCGCCGCCGGATAATGATCGCTTCGGTGGTGTATAATCGCTCCATGGCGTATCGCGAATCGCATATCGCGTATCGCGTATCGTATCGCCGAATCCCCCGCCCTACGGACCACGAAATACGGAGTACGGAGTACGCAATACGCAACTTGACTCACCTATCGCGTGTCGTATCACCAGAGCCCTCGCCCTGCAAGTTACGGAATACGGAATACGCGCTACGCTCCACCTGCTCCCTTGTCTCCTCCATCGTCCCATCGGTGCGGATGACGACATCGGCGCGGGCGATTTTCTCCTCCTGGGGCGGCTGGGCGTTCACCCGTCGCTCCGCCTCCTCGCGGCTCAGGCTCCGGTCGGCCATCAGCCGCCGGATCTGCTCCTCCGGCGAGCAGGTGGTCACCCAGAGGGAGTTGCAGATGCGGGCCATTCCCGCCTCTATCAGTTTGATCGCCTCCACCACGACGACGGGCGTCGGCGCGGCGGCGATACGGCGGGCCACCTCCTCCCCAACCGCCGGATGGACGATGGCCTCCAACCGGGCCAGGGCCTGGGGGTCGGAGAAGACAATGGCGCCCAGGCGGGCGCGGTCAATCTCGCCGTCGGGGCGGAGAACGCCTTCGCCGAAGGCCTCCACCACCGCCCGATGAACGGGGGTTCCGGCCCGCATCACCTCGTGAGCCACCCGGTCGGCGTCAATGACCGTCGCGCCCAGTTCCGCCAGCATCCGCGCCACGGTGGACTTGCCGGTGGCAATGTTGCCGGTCAGACCAATGAGATACCGGACGCGCGGCCGGCCCTCGCCGCTTCCGGGATGCTTTTCCGGTGCGCTATCCCTTGACATAGAAGAACATCTCGCAGATCAACCCGTCTTTTTCCCGAAAGATACCCACCCCCCGCAGATGGCCCTCCCCTCCGTACATCCCGTACAACTTCCAGCGCAGGACGCACCGCTCCCCGAACCCAAAGGCCTCTTCCACCTCCGCGCAGGCCGTGGGCGACTCCCGGAAGAGGTCCTGCCAGAATTGGGCGATCGCTTCTTTGCCGGAGTACACTGTCCCATCGGGCGGGGGCGCCGCGCTCTCAAAAACGCACGTATCGCTCACCCGTCGCACCATCCCGGCGACGTCGTGGCGATTGAGGGCTTCGGTGAAATCCAGCGCCGCGCGCAGCGCAGATTCTATTCGGGCCATCCGGGTGGGGCTCATAGATTCCTCCCTGCGATGCGTCTGCCGGGTGTTTTACCGCGGAGAACACCGAGTTCGCAGAGATTTTTCTTGACTTTTCGGCGGTCTCTGCGGTTGAAAAGGGGTCACTGCTCCTTAAACAACACTCAAGAGGGGGACCACCCGCCATAAAACCGGTCAATTGCCCGCCGCAGGAACTCCTCATCCAGTGCCCCCAGCGGCGACGGGGTCTCCAGAATCCGGCCGGGGATGCGCAGACGGGCCTGGTCAAAGCCCTCGCGGGTTTTGAAAGCATGCTTGCGGCGGAGGATGTCGGCGCCGAGGCGGGCCAGGTCGTCGGGCGAACGCTCTATACCTGCCACCGCCAGGGCCCGTTCCACCACCTCCGGCGTGTAGACTCCACGGGCAAAGAAGCAGACGACCAGGCTCGCCAGCACCTGCCGCCATTCCTCCTCCCGGCGCAGCGCGTCGGCCACTCCCTCCGGCGTCAGTGCCTCGCCGCGGGACGCGGCCCGCTGGTCCAGGCTGTACCCGGCGCTGTCCAGATGGCTGTGACGCGCGCCGGTCAGGTAGGTCAGGTGGGCGGCAGGGCCGGTGTGGTAGCCGGGCATCTCGTTTCCCCCGAAAGCCAGGGCGAAGTCGGCCCCGCCGTAGAGGGACGCGGCGTACTCTACCCCCCGCCCCAGGGCGCGGTAGAAGTCGTTGGGCGGGTCCACGATGCGCCGGACGGCCCCGATGTACGTCTCCCAGTCGCTCCAGGCCAGGCTCAGGCCGTCCGTCTCCTGCAGAGAGATGATTCCCCGCTCCAGCGCCTCCGTCGCCCAGGCCAGAGCAACCCCCGTGCTCATCACGTCCAGCCCCACCGTCTCCGCCTCGTCCATCAACTGCAACATCCCCGATACGTCGGCAATTCCCAGCATACTGCCCATCGCGTAGATGGGTTCGTGGTCGTACCCCAGCATCACCGTCTTGTAGAAGTACGGGTCGTTGGGGTAGGGGATGCGCAGCGCTGCCAGGTGGATGCAGGCGACGGGACAATGGGCGCAGGCGACCCGTCGGCCCAGGTAGTTGGCCGCCAGGGACTCGCCGGAGATGGCCTCCGCGCCCTCAAACCGCCCCGATGTCAGGTTCCGGGTGGGGAGCGCGCCGACGGCGTCCAGCGGCAGGACGTTCATCGCCGTCCCTAACTCGTGGTACTTCTGCATCAGCGGGGACTCCGTCGCCGCCCGGAAGATGGCGTCGTAGGTCTCCCGATAGAGGCGCGGGTTGCTCACCGGCAGCGACCGCTTCCCGGCGACGACCAGTCCCTTCAACTTTTTGCTCCCGAAGACGGCACCCAGCCCCAGCCGACCGAAGTGGCGGTAGGTCTCGGTGATGACGCAGGCGTAGGTGACCATGCGCTCCCCGGCCCGGCCGATGCGCATAATGGTGCGCACTCCCGCCCCGCGCTCCTGTTCCCGAATGACCCGCCCGACGGTGTAGGCGGAGCGCATCCCCCATAGGGCCGACGCGTCCCGGAAATAGACGTCATCGCCGTCCACGACGACGTAGACGGGGGTGGAACTGTCGCCGCGCAGGACGATCGCGCCGTACCCGGCCATACGGATGGCGACGGCACTGCGCCCCCCGGCATGGCTCTCGCCCAGGTTGCCGGTGTGGGGGGATTTGAACATCGCCACGGTCTTGGATGCGATCGGGAAAAGACCCACCAGCGGCCCGACGGCGAAGATGATGGGGTTCTCCGGCCCCAGCGGGTCGGCGCCGGGCGGGCATTCCTCCTCCAGGAGGCGAATTGCCACCCCGGCCCCGCCCAGTCCCGCCTCAAAGAGGTCGGGGCGCTCTTCCACCATGAAGCGGCGGTGGGCCAGGTCCACGATGAGCACCCGGCGCAGGGGGTCATCCAGTCGCATCGGGCACCTCCTCCAGGGCAAGGACGTCGTAGGGGCAGTACGACGCGCAGTAGCCGCAGTAGACGCAGATCTGGGGCTTGTGCTGGCGGGCGTCCCAGAAGACGGCGCCGAAGGGGCAGGCCCGGACGCAGTTCCTGCAGCCGATGCAGCGTTCGGCGCGCAGGCGGACGCCGCCCGGCGGCCGGAGGGCCAGAGCGTCGGTGGGGCAGACGCGCGCACAGGGCGGGTCGGGGCAGGCGCGGCAGACCACGACGACGAAGCCCCGCCGGATGCCGCCCGCGGAGCGAACGCCGATGCAGGCGCCCGCCAGGCCGCCTTCCCCCAGCCGTCGCGCGCAGGCGAACATGCAGGACTGGCAGCCGACGCAGCGGTCAACATCTATGACGGAGAGGCGGTTGGGCATAGCGGCGTATTGCGTATTGCGTATTGCGTATTGCGTAAAGCGTAAAACGTAATGTGTGAGAGATTGTACCACAGGTTGGGGGGTGTGCCAATTAGGGGGCAGGTTGGGGGTTGTACAGCGAATCCTTTC
>FWPU01003159.1_pt1 | contig 42510 bp, 41 predicted proteins | sample 2228361 | NCBI WGS metagenome assembly FWPU01 (sample SAMEA103939777, study PRJEB20133) | metagenome | reverse complement strand
GGGCCCATAGCGCAGTTGGGAGCGCGTCTCAATGGCATTGAGAAGGCCGGGGGTTCGAATCCCCCTGGGTCCACTCAAGAAACGAGTTGTTGCAATGAGGCACGGCTCGTTTTTTGAAAGGCCATGGCAGGAGTAGTAAACCATCCGCCAGCGAGTCGGGAGAAAGAGGTGTGAGCCCGGCAATGTGCCAACGGAGCGCATAAGGTTGAACTCGCCTGCCAGCTCGCTTTGAGCAGGCCGTAACGGTGAACTTTCAGTAGCCGTTGCCGGGTTCGCCCGTTAGCGCGTTCTGAGAGGTTCGGTGTTCTTCCACCGGGCAATCAGGGTGGTACCGCGGAGCAACCCTTCGTCCCTGTCTGGATGAAGGGATTTTTGCTTAATCACATAGAGGAGAGAGGTATGAATTCATCACCGATACCGGCGTACAATCCGGGAGAAATTGAAAGTAAATGGCAGCAGCGTTGGGAAAAGGATGGTCTATATCATTCGAATATTGATCCTGCCAGGCCCAAACACTATGCACTGACCATGCTTCCTTATCCTTCCGGCGATTTGCACATCGGTCACTGGTATGCGATGACCCCTTCTGATGCGCGGGCGCGCTTCATGCGCATGCAGGGCTACAATGTGCTCTTTCCGATTGGATTTGATGCATTTGGCCTGCCAGCCGAAAACGCAGCCATCCAACGCAACATTCATCCCAAAGTGTGGACATATCGCAACATTGAAAACATGCGCCGTCAACTGCGCAGTATGGGCGCTATGTTCGATTGGAGACGGGAAGCGATCAGTTCAGACCCGGAGTATTATCGCTGGACGCAATGGTTTTTCCTGAAATTGTATCAGCATGGCATGGCGTATCGAAAAATGTCACCTGTGGATTGGTGCCCTCACTGCAACACGACACTGGCTCGTGAGCAAGTGTGGGGAGAAGACCGCCACTGTGAACGCTGCGGTACGCCGGTCATTAAGAAGAATTTGGAGCAGTGGTTTTTCAAAACGACCAAGTATGCGGAAGAATTGCTGCGGTACGATGGCATTGACTGGCCGGAGCGGGTGCGCACCTTGCAAATCAACTGGATTGGGCGTTCTGAAGGGGCGGCGGTTTATTTCACGACCGAGCATGGCGATCTCCTGGAAGTGTTCACTACCCGGCCAGATACTTTGTGGGGAGCAACCTTCATGGTGCTGGCCCCCGAACACCCACTGGTAGAGAAATTGACCTCGGATGAACAACGAGCCGCGGTTGAGGTTTATGTTCAACAAACCTTGCGTCAGTCCGATATTCAACGTGAAGCGGCGGATAAGGAGAAAACCGGGGTATTTACTGGCGGCTATGCCATTAACCCGGTAAATGGGCGGCGTATTCCGGTATGGATTGCTGATTATGTGCTGATGACCTACGGCACCGGGGCAATTATGGCCGTACCGGCTCATGATGAACGCGATTTTGCCTTTGCCTTAAAGTACGGTTTGCCCATTTTGCCTGTCATTGCCCGGCCGGATGGCATGGCGAAATCCTTTGCACCGGCTGGTTCGATGCGGTCTGGATTTACCGAAGCACTAAGCCATGTGGGGATCGCCTTTGTGCAGAAGGAGAACGGGGTCTTTGTGACCCTGAACTCCGCGCAAATTGATTTGTACCTGAACATTGCCAAAGAACACCTGAACAACGGTTATTGGAACGAAATTGTCGGCTCGCGCTGGGTGTTCATATTTGAAAATGGACTTTGGGAGTGGGAATCCCCTGAAGCCGAAGCGCGGATACTGGCACGATGTAAGGAATTGCAACCAGCAGCCCAGCCGGCACGAACTTTGATGGAGATGTTATGGAATGTGGAGTTCTACCGGGATGTGCTGTTCCATGCCGAGTATGGGATGATGATCAATTCAGCGGAATTCAGCGGCACTCCCGGTGAGCACGCCAAAGCCGATGTCACCCGCTGGCTGGAGCAAACCGGCAAAGGAAAGTATGCCGTAAATTACCGTCTGCGAGATTGGTTGATTTCTCGTCAGCGCTACTGGGGTGCCCCGATTCCGATCATCTACTGCCCGACTTGTGGAATCGTGGCGGTGCCGGAGGATCAACTGCCGGTACTGCTGCCCGAAGATGTGGAGTGGAAGCCAACCGGCGAAAGTCCCTTGAAACTGCATCCGACCTGGCGAAAGACCACCTGCCCGCAATGCGGCGGTGAAGCCGAACGAGAAACGGACACAATGGATACCTTCATGTGTTCATCCTGGTACCACCTGCGTTATCTCAGCCCATGGTATCACGAGGGGCCATTCGATCCGAAAGAATATGATTACTGGATGCCGGTGGATACCTATACGGGTGGTATTGAACATGCTACCATGCACCTGATCTATACGCGCTTCTTTCATAAAGCCTGCCGCGACATGGGCATTACCAAAGGTGATGAACCTATGCTGCAATTGCGCAATCAGGGAATGGTGCTGGGGGAAGATTCTGAAAAGATGTCCAAAAGCCGTGGCAATGTGGTCTCGCCGGATAATCTGGTGGCGGCTTATGGGGCTGATACGGTGCGTGCCTATCTGATGTTTTTTGCTCGTTGGGACCAGGGCGGCCCCTGGAGCAGCGGTGGAATCGAAGGCACCAGCCGATGGCTGCGGCGACTATGGTCCCTGGTGCTGGAGCCGGCTGCTTCCAAACCGGTAGAGGAAAATGTGATCCGCAACCTGCGTCGCAAGGTTCATCAGACCCTACGGGCGGTCACCCGCGATTTCCGTGAATTTGAATTCAATACGATTGTCTCAGCGTTGATGGAATTGCTCAATGAAATGAGTAAAGCCAAGCAAGCCGGGGCATATGGCACACCCGCTTGGGAAGAAGCCGTAGATATTTATCTGCGAATGCTGGCACCGGTTGCTCCTCACATTAGTGAGGAACTGTGGGAGAGATTGGGAAAACCCTATTCGGTTCATACCCAATCGTGGCCGGTGGTGGATGAGGAAGCCGCCCGCGAGGAAGAAATTACTCTGGTGGTGCAGGTCAATGGGAAAGTGCGTGACCGTATTCAAGTTCCGGTGGACATTTCGGAAGAGGAAGCCAAAGCCAAAGCACTGGCTACTGAGGGCGTTCAACGTTATCTGGAAGGACGCAGCCCACGTCAGGTCATTTTTGTGCGCGGCAGGCTGGTCAACATTGTCATTTGATTCTATCGGCTGAAGGAGGAGAGCCTTTTTATTCTGTGGCAGCGAAGCGTCCGGCTTCGCTGTCGCACTTAACGTAGTTCCCAGGAAAGAAGGTATACTCAGAGGATAATCCCGTGCTTGAGGAGTCAATATGAGGTTAGAAGATTTGAATTGGATGGATGTGGAAAATTACCTGAAGCAGGAGGATCGTTTGATGCTGGTTTTGGGGGCATGTGAACAGCACGGCTACCTCAGTCTGTTGACGGATGTGCGCATTCCGCTTGCACTGGCAGATGCTGCCAGTGAGCGGACAGGTGTGCTGGTGGCACCGCCCCTCAACTTTGGTGTCTCTCCATATTTTTTGGATTACCCCGGAACGATTAGCCTGCGTTCCAGCACATTGATACGGGTGGTTGAGGATCTCATCCACTCGGTTTACCGCCAGGGATTTCGCCGCCTGCTGGTATTGAATGGGCACGGCGGAAACGATGGCGCGCGTAATGTGCTGGTGGAACTGGCCAATCAACTGCCGGAATTAAAAGTCGCCTGGTATGCATGGTGGAAATCGCACAGTGTGGAAGCGGTGGCAGAGAAGTACGAATTGAAACCGGCCCATGCCAACTGGCTGGAAGCCTTTTCGTTTGTTCAGGTAGCCGAACTCCCGCAAGGCTCCAAAGTGCCGCCAGCTTACCAGGGATTGCCCAACGCCAAAGAAATGCGCCGGCTGTATGGGGATGGCAGCTTTGGCGGGGCTTATTCTGCCCGGCCAGAAATCATGCAGGCATTGTTCGAAGCCGCCCTAACGGATATCCTTCTACTCCTGCAATTTGATTAGCGGGGAGTAATCTCTCTACAACCGATTCACTTGTAGGAAGGTGATCTTCAATCCTGTGGATAAGTCGTTACGCAGGGCATTCTACGCCGTTCGAGAACAACTTGCCGCAGGACTGTGGAAATTTATAACCTCAAAAATGTTTTCAATATTAAAAAATCATGTATAATGTGTTAAGAAATTTGAAACTCCCTCAGCCCGGTATGATTGAGGCAATGGATGAACATGGCAGTGGCGGGGAGGTACCGTTTGTGTTTGGATTTGCTCTCTCCGATGGGGAGAGTTGAGGAATTTGCAGATTAGCCGGAGAGTGAAATCGGCTCTGAATTCGAGGTGGAAACCCTCCAAGAGGGGCGTTTACGCAGGAACAGTGCAATTTGGCCGGAGGCTGGATCGTGTGAAGGTCCAAAAATGTTTTTGGTTTCGGTTTCGCCTAAGCCTCGTCAGGGATGAATACGATTGGATCTATTGCATAAAATCGTCGCTCCCGGTGTAATCTCCGCATTCAATCTCTGCACAAACTGGTTCTTCTCAGGCTGCGCCGGGCAGGCTGGTGTTGATTGAACGCGGAACGCAAGATAACAGCATTAAAGGTACAAAAGCGAAATCCGAATCGAGTAAATGTTTATCTCGATGGGGAATTTGCTTTCGGGCTTTCTCGGATTGTGGCAGCCTGGCTGCGGGTTGGGCAGTCGCTAAGCGAAGAAAAGATACGTTCTCTTCAACAGGAAGAAACCCGTGAAGTAGCCTTTCAACAGGCGCTCCATTACCTGAGTTTTCGTCCGCGTTCCGAGGCGGAAGTCCGCCGCAAACTGCTGGAAAAAGGGTTTGATCAGCCGCTCGTCGAGGAAACTATTGAACGATTGAAAGCACAACGCTGGCTGGGGGATGCTGAATTTGCGCGATTATGGATAGAAAATCGCGCCACTTTTCGACCTCGTAGCCGCCGTCTGTTGCGTTATGAACTGAGGCAGAAGGGAGTTTCGGAAGATCATATTGAAGAGGCGCTCCATCCTTTAGCGGAAGAGAGTGAACTGGCGTATGAGGCTGGCATTCGTTATGCGCGAAGATTGACCAGTCTGCAGCCGGATGTGTTTCGCAAGCGACTGACAGCGTTTTTAGCGCGCCGCGGTTTTTCTTACGGAATCATTGCTCCGGTTGTGCACCGCATCTGTTCCGAGCAAGAGGTGGAGCAGCCCAAAACCTGACTCGGGAAAGAGGAATTGGAACATGGGACAATTTGGATTCGAAACTTTGATGTTGATTTTGCTGGTAGATGTGGTGATTTTAGCGGGAGTGGTGTATTTTCTGACCCGCTATTTTGCCGAAAAATTCAAGAAAGATCAGCAAAATAAAGCGGATGCCCTGCTACTGCAGGCCAACGAAAAAGCACGCGAGATCGAATTGGAAGCCAAGGATCGAGCCTTGAAAGCCTTGCAGGAAGCAGAGGCTGAAATTAATCGTCGTCGTGCGGAAATCAACCGCGAAGAAGATCGTTTGCAAAAACGAAGGGCAGAACTTGATCAGCGATTTGAGCGTCTGGAACAGCGTGAACAGGCGGTCAATAAGCGTCAATCAACAGTGGATAAACGACTCAACGAAGTTGAAAAAATGTACGAGCAGCAGATGGCGGAGTTGCAGCGCATTGCTCAAATGTCGGTAGAGGAAGCCCGTGCAGTATTACTGCAGGAAGCGGAAAAGGAAGCCAGGGCAGATATGGCGCGGATCATCCGTCAGATTGAAGCCGAAGCTCGTGCGGAAGGCGAAAAACGCGCTCGTGAGCTGATTGCCGAGTCCATCCAGCGAGTGGCTTCGGATCATGTGGTCAGTGTGACTACTTCCGTCATTTCCCTGCCGAATGAAGAAATGAAAGGGCGCATCGTTGGCCGCAATGGACGCAACATTCGCGCTTTTGAACAGGCTGCCGGTGTGGATGTGATTGTGGACGACACTCCTGAAGCAGTGACCATTTCTTGTTTTGATCCGGTCAGGCGGGAGGTTGCCCGGCGAGCGTTGGAACGCTTGATTGTGGATGGGCGTATCCATCCGGCTCACATCGAGAAAGTCCTTGGAGAAGAACAAAAAGAAGTAGATAAGAGCATTATTGAAGCCGGTGAACAGGCTGCTTATGATGCCGGTGTAACTGGTCTGCACCCCGAAGTCATCAAAGTGTTGGGGCGTTTGAAATACCGCACCTCCTACGGTCAGAATCAACTGGCCCATGCCGTTGAGGTTGCCAAACTCTCGGCGGTTCTGGCAGCCGAGCTGGGGGCGGATGTGGATATGTGCCGGATGGGCGGCTTGCTGCATGATTTGGGCAAAGCTATGGATCACAATACCGATGGCACTCATGCCATGATCGGCGCTGAGTTCGCCAAACGCTACGGCGTACCGGCTAAAGTGGTTAACATTATTGCTTCTCACCATCATGAGGTTGAGCAGGAATCTGTTGAGGCGATTATCGTCGAGGCGGCGGATGCAATCTCCGGGGCCCGACCGGGTGCCCGCCGCGAGGATCTGGAACAGTACATTAAACGCTTGCGAGCGTTAGAAGAGATTGCCAATTCCTTCAAGGGCGTCAGCCAGAGTTATGCCATTCAAGCCGGGCGAGAAGTTCGTATCATTGTCCGTCCAGAGGATATTGACGACCTGGCTGCCACGCGGCTGGCAAGGGATATTGCCAAGAAGATTGAAGAAACCATGCAGTATCCTGGTCAGATTAAGGTTACGGTAATTCGAGAAACTCGGGCTGTTGATTACGCCCGCTAAACCCGCCGCTCATGAAGCAGTTGCTGCAAAACTTGCGCGATGGCAAAGCCGTTGTAGTAGAGGTGCCGCTTCCGACACCAAAGCCGGGTTCGGTGCTTGTACGCAATGCGGCTTCGTTGATTTCGGCTGGTACCGAACGAATGGTGGTGGACTTTGCCGGAAAAAGTCTGCTCGGCAAAGCCCGCTCCCGCCCGGATCTTGTCCGCCAGGTGCTGGATAAAGCCCGCCGCGAGGGGGTGTTAACCACTTTTGAAGCGGTTTTCAACCGATTGGATCAGCCAATGGCATTGGGCTATTCCTCGGCCGGTACGGTGGTGGCGGTTGGTTCTGGTGTAGAGGGATTTAAACCCGGTGACCGGGTAGCCTGCGCCGGCGGGGGGTATGCAGTCCATGCCGAGTATGTGGTTGTCCCCAAACACCTTTTGGCAACCTTGCCGGAGCAGGTGGATTTCGAGAGCGCCGCCTTCACCACCCTGGGTGCCATTGCCTTGCACGGCTTTCGACTGGCTGAGGCTCAAATTGGCGAGCGAATTGCGGTCATTGGTCTGGGTTTGTTGGGGCTGCTCACGGTTGGAATTGCCCGTGCGGCAGGCTGCTCGGTGTTTGGCGTGGATTTAGACCCCCGCCGGATTGCACTGGCAGAGCAAATGGGTGCCATCGCTGTGGAACGGTCAGCAGCAGAGGAAAGCGGCCGTTCGTTGACGGAGGGGCGTGGTTTTGATGCAGTGCTGATCTGTGCCGATACGCTCAGCAGCGATCCGGTTGAATTAGCTGGAACGCTGGCGCGCGATCGCGGCAAGGTTGTTGCGGTTGGTGCGGTAGGACTTTCATTACCGCGCAAGGTTTATTATGAAAAAGAGCTGCAATTCATCGTTTCGCGTTCCTACGGACCGGGGCGCTATGACCCGCATTACGAGGAAGGCGGTGTAGACTATCCTTATGGATATGTCCGCTGGACAGAGGGGAGGAACTTGCAGGCAGTTGTGGATTTGCTTGCCAGCGGGCGATTGGATGTGAAACCTTTGATCACCCACCGCTTCCCCATCGAGCAGGGCGTGGCGGCCTATGAATTGATAAGTGGAAAGAGCGGTCAACCGTTTTTAGGTGTTCTGTTGACTTATCCTCAAAGCGAGGAATTGACTGTGCCGGACCGCCAAGTCGAGGTGAAGCCGAGGACAGCCCCGCCGCTGGAAGGACTGCCGGGGCTGGGTGTGCTGGGTGCCGGCAATTATGCAACGGCAGTTTTTTTGCCGGTGGTGCAAAAAACCGGCGGAGTCCACAAAGTGGGGATCGCTACCACCAGCGGATTGAGCGCTCGCTATGCCGCCGAACGTTACGGCTTTGAGTTTGCCAGTTCCCAGGAAAGTGATATTCTGGGAAATCCGCGCGTAGAGATTGTGGCAATTCTGACTCGTCATCAGCACCATACCCGGCAGGTGATGCAGGCTTTGCAAGCTGGTCAGCACGTGTTTTGTGAAAAACCACTGGCGATCACCCCGGAGGAGCTGGATGCCCTTCAAGAAGTGCTGATGCAGCAGCCACCTGCCTTGCTGACGGTGGGTTTTAACCGCCGATTTGCCCCGTTTTCCCAAAAATTGGCGGAATTTTTATCGAACCGGCATGAACCGATGTTCATTCAATATCGGGTCAATGCTGGCTACCTGCCCTTAACTCATTGGTTGCACGACCCGCAGCAAGGCGGTGGACGGATCATTGGTGAGGGATGTCATTTTGTTGACTATCTGACCTTTTTGGTGGGTAAACCGCCCGTACGGGTGCGAGCATTTGGCTTGCCAGATGGAGAACGCTACCGTCAGGATAATGTATGTATGATCCTGACCTTTGAAGATGGCTCGATTGGCACGATTGCCTATCTGGCGAATGGTGATAAAAGCTTTCCGAAAGAACGAGTGGAGGTGTTTTGCGGCGGGCGGGTGGCAGTATTGGAGGACTTTCGCTCCCTTGAATGTGTGCAAAATGGCCAGCGTCAGACTTTCAAGGCTCACCTGCGGCAGGATAAAGGGCATCAGGCCTTGTGGCAGACATTTGTGCAGGCGGTCCGAAAAGGTGGTTTTCCCCCGATTCCCTATGATCATCTGCTGGGTGTAACCAGAACCACCTTTGCGGTGATGGAATCTCTCCGCCGACAAGCGGATGTGGAGATTCGGCTGGATTAGTCTGTGGGTGAGCATATCCGACGTGAGGACCAAAGCGTTTTGGCTGATAAAGGAGCTGGGACTCTCTTCCCTTTTTTATTTGGCGGCTTATCGCTTCGGCATTCGGAGCGGTTACTATCGCTGGCGGATGCCGATTGGCGGCAGAAAATTAAACCAACTCCCCGAACTTCGAGCCGATATTTTCGTGCTGCCCGATCCGCCTCAGATTGAAGAGTGGAATCGCTTGCGGGGTGAAGACGGTGTTGTTGAAGCGGAAGAGATTCTCTCCGGCAGGGTCAGGTTATTCGGTGCTGAACCGCAGCCCTTGAATCTTCAGCCGCCTCACCCCGACCGCCATTGGAGTCTTCTACATGAACAGGACGTGGCAGGGGATATCAAGCAAATCTGGGAGCCGGCCCGCCTGGGATGGGTCTTCCCATTGGGCAGGGCTTACCGTCTGACCGGCGATGAGCGCTACCCTCAAACTTTCTGGAATTACCTGGAGCAATTCATCCAGCATAACCCGGTCAATGGCGGTGAAAACTGGCTTTCGGCTCAAGAAGTGGCATTGCGATTGATTGCGCTTGGGTTTGCTGCGCAAGTCTTTAGAACCTCTCCCCACACGAATGAAAATCGGCGGCAAAACCTGGCGCGGCTTGTCGTTTACCATGCCCGGCGGATTGAAGCCACTCTTTCGTATGCGCGCGCCCAGAACAACAATCACCTGTTATCCGAGGCAGTTGGCTTGCTGACGGCGGCTCACCTTATACCGGGGTGGCATGAAGCAAACCGTTGGAGGAAAACCGGCTGGAAGTGGTTTGAGTGGGCAATTCTTCACCAAATTGAAGCCGATGGGGAATATATTCAACATAGCGTCAATTATCACCGCCTGATGCTAACCCTGGCGCTGCTGACGTATCGAATTGCTCAACTGGAAAAACATCCCCTTCCACAAAAACTTCTGGAAAAATTGTGCCTTGCGGCAGGTTGGCTGCGTGGAGTGATGGATGAAACAAACGGTGAAGCTCTTCATTTGGGTCATCATGATGGAGCGTGGCTGATTCCATTGGGAGGTGGGATCGAGGACTATCGGCCGGTTGTTCAAGCCGCGATGGCGGCTTTTGCCGGGCAGCAAGTACTGGTTGCAGGAGGTTGGGATGAATTATCCTGCTGGTTGGGGATTATTCCTGCCGGCCTGCCCCGTGTGGTTGCCCCCCCGCGGTTGAATGGCATCCAACGATTGGGCAATAGTCGTGAGTGGGCCAGTCTTCGGGCGCACACCTACACCAGCCGTCCGGCGCACGCTGATCAGTTACAAATGGAACTATTTTGGCGCGGAAAACGGTTGGTTTGTGATGCTGGCAGCTATTCTTATAACTTGCCAGCACCGTGGCAGAATGCACTGGCGCGAGCCGAGGCGCATAATGCACCCTTATTCAATCATCATCAACCCATGCTGAGGGCGGGAAAATTTTTATGGCTGCAATGGGATCAGGCTCATTTTGTGGATGAGCCGACAGGTCAAAAGATGGTTATGAAAGCCGTGCGGCATGGTTATCACCGATGGGGTGTTCATCAGGAGCGACTGGTACAGTGGTTGGAAGAGGGTCGCTGGCGAGTTGTTGATCGTTTGTTGCCCTTAGGCACTGGCCGCATTGCCGGTGTCATAAGCCTGAACTGGCTGCTGCGTGATGGCGAATGGCATCTTTATGATGAAGAATTGGTGATAGAGTATGCAGAATGTCGTTTACGGATTTGGTTAACAAGCCAACCGCGTGAGTCTATCAAGATGAAAGTGGTGCGGGCTGGCAAAGTCCTGAGTGGGGAAGGAGAGTGTGGACTGGAAACCCTGCTGGGGTGGTTTTCGCCCACTTATCTGGTGCGCGTGCCGGCGATTTCATTTTGGATTGAAACAGGCACAACACTCCCCTTTGAATTGCAGACAGATTTTGAGATTCTGCCCAAGTGAGACTCCATAAGTGATTATTCCATAATTGGTAACAAGGTAGCTGAACAGGCAGGATGAGTGATCAGGCCGCTGGCATTTTCCCGGGGTTATGCCGTTAAACCAATTAGTCTTCCCCGGTAACATTATCTTTTGACTTGACAGGGTGTTTAATTTCGAAACGCTCCGGCGTACTTTTCACAACCCATCAAAACCCAGCCCCCGTTCTTTGAGAGACACATACCGCCCTCTGCCGATCACCAGATGATCCAATACTTGAATATCCAGCAATCTTCCAGCCTGAACAACCGCACGTGTCAGTGCCACGTCTTCCGGACTGGGGGTTGGATCTCCGCTGGGGTGGTTATGCACAACCAGAATGGAGGCGGCATTACGAATGATCGCCGCACGGAACAGCTCGGCCACCCGCACCGTAGAGGCATTCAAAGACCCTTGATACAGTCTTTCAATGCTCATCACCCGATTGCGCGTATCGGTCAGGATGACCCATAAATTTTCCTGCACCAACCCGGCCATATCATACATGACCAGATCAGCCGCATCGCCGGGTGAATGAATGGCACGGCGGTCGTCTTCACCACCATCATCCCGCAGCCGCTTGCCCAATTCAATGGCTGCCTTTATTTGAGCTGCTTTGGCTTCCCCCACCCCATGCTGAGCGCGCACCTCACTGAAACTGGCCCGGTGTAGTCCTCTTAACCCGCCAAAGGTATTCAAAAGCCGCTGACCTAACTGCACTGCATTTTCACCCGGCAGACCCGTACGCAGCAAAATGGCCAGCAACTCCGCGGTAGTTAACGCCTGCGCGCCCATTTCAGCCAGCCTTTCTCGGGGGCGTTCACTGGCTTCTAAATCGGTTATACGATAATACACCATTTGCTCGCGGGTTTTGTGAATACGCTGGCCTGCCATAAATCCTCCACATTGGACGTAAACCTGCCTTATGAAAAATACTATAGCGGAGACCACCAAATCCAGCAAGTCGAACCGGCAGGGATTAAACCGCTCCCGTGCTATAATTTTTTCATTGGAGTTGACCGCATGGATACTGCCACACTTGGGAATCTTGCTCTTGTCGCCGCAGCCTTTGGTGCTGCATTTTTAACGGCTCTCTGGTTCAGTCTGATCTTGTGGACTTACCGCGATATTCGCAGCCGCAGCCGTGACCCTTTACTTCGCATTCTGGCGTTGCTGGTTGTTGCGGTATTATTTCTGCCCGGCATTCTCATTTACCTGATTCTGCGCCCTCCTCGCACTCTTGAAGAAGAATATCAACGAACTCTGGAAGAAGAAGCCTTGCTTCAAAACATTGAAGATACCCCCCTTTGCCCGGGATGTACCCGCCGCATTCAGCCTGACTGGCAAATCTGCCCGAATTGCCACACCCGCTTGAAAAAAATCTGTCATCACTGCGGCAGGTTAATGGAATTACCCTGGAATTTGTGTCCTTATTGCGGCACACCAGCCCCAGGAATGCGCCGCGAAGCAACCAGTATCGAGGATGCACTTCAAAGTCTGCCCCTAGAAGATATTGAGGGAAACCGAACGGTTAAGCCCGCTCCTGCACCGTCAGCAGGGATTGCCTTTTCCAACCCTGCTTCTGAGGAGGTAAATTTTCACGAAGAGAATGAATAAATTCTATGGTCTATGGGGTTGATGGCTTTGATATAGAAATGTTTTATTGGGGTCAAGGTATAATTTGATTATGCAAATTTATCCACTGCAACCTGTTGATTATCTGGTAATCGGGCATGTAACCCGCGATTTGACCCCTGAAGGGCCACGGTTAGGCGGAACAGCCGCCTATGCGGGTCTGACTGCCCGAGCGTTAGGTTTGAGGGTAGGGGTTGTCACTGCCTGCGATCCCGATTTGCCTCTTTTCGAGCTTAATGATTTAGCGTTGGCTATCCGCTACGGTGAGACTACGACTACTTTTGAAAACATATCTACCCCATCGGGTAGAATACAGCGTGTCTTTCACCCTGCCACCCCTCTCGATTTGAGTATGGTGCCGGAGGTGTGGCGAAACACTCCTATCGTTCATCTCGGTCCCGTTTTGCAGGAAGTTGACCCCAAATTGGCGCGCGCCTTCCCAAATTCGTTTGTGGGGGTAACTCCTCAGGGCTGGTTGCGTTCAGCAACCACCGATAACCGCGTTGTATTTTCAGAGTGGCCGGAAGCTCGCTATGTCCTGGAAACTGCCAATGCTGCGGTACTGAGCATTGAAGATGTACGGGGAAGCGAAGATCTCATTGAAGAGATGGTTTCTTCCATTCGCGTCCTTGCTGTGACCGAAGGAGCCAGCGGGGCCCGGATTTACTGGAACGGTGACGTGCGTTATTTTCGCGCGCCGGTCACGCAAGAAATTGACCCAACCGGAGCCGGTGATATTTTTGCTGCGGCGTTCTTTGTTCGACTTTTCCAAACCCGCGATCCCTGGGAAGCCGCTCGCTTTGCTACACAACTGGCAGCAGCATCCGTAACCCGCCCGGGTTTGGGAGCAATCCCCACTCCCGACGAAGTCCGACTGCATTCTGTTGAAATCCTACCCTGAGAAGTGACCATGGCGAAGATTTACACTTTTGTCAATCAAAAAGGGGGGGTTGGTAAAACCACCTCGGCAATTTCGCTGGCAGCCTTTTTGGGTTACTTCGGGCAGAAAGTCTTACTGATTGACCTTGATCCTCAGGCGAACGCAACTTCTTCACTGGGAATTGACAAACGCAGCGTTCGGAATGGCACCTATGAAGTACTGATGGGCACTCAGCCGATTGGACCACACATTTTGCATAATCCGCGTTTCCGGCTTTCCATCCTGCCCTCTTCACCGGCTTTGGCTGGCGCAGAGGTGGAATTGATTCAACTTCCCAACCGTGAACGCCGCCTGCTGGAAGCCTTAACCCCGGCTATGGATCGTTATGACTATATTTTGATAGATTGCCCTCCTTCCCTGAGCCTCTTGACCATCAACGGTCTGGTGGCTGCCCGCCAGGGAGTTATTATTCCGGTACAATGCGAGTATCTTGCCCTGGAAGGGCTTGGACAATTAACCCAAACCATCCAGCGGGTGCAAACCTCTCTCTTCCCTGAATTGACTATTCGGGGTGTGATTTTGACTATGTATGACGGACGCACTCGTCTGGCGATTGATGTAGTGAATGAAGTTCGTAAATACTTCCCCGATAAAGTCTTTCAAACCGTGATTCCACGCAGCATTCGCCTGGCAGAAGCACCTTCCTACGGTTTACCCATCTCCATCTTTGCTCCCGAATCAACCGCTGCCCGTTCTTATGCTCAACTCACCCGTGAATTGCTGGCCGGTGATGGGGTGTTCATCCCAGAATTTGTGAAACAGGATCAGGTATGACACGCAAAAGTGGTTTGGGCAAAGGTTTGGATGCGTTAATTCCCGGCAATCAGCCTTCTGCAGGGGAGGGAAACATACAGCAAATCCCCATCGAGGCGATTAGCGCCAATCCCTACCAACCCCGCCACGAAGTTGAAAACCAACACCTCGAAGAACTGGCCGAATCCATCCGCCAGCATGGCATTCTTCAACCGATTATTGTCACCCGCGACCCATTCAGCGGTCAATATGCACTGATCGCAGGGGAACGCCGCTTGCGGGCAGCTCGCCTGGCGGGATTGGAACGTGTGCCTGCCATCGTCCGACTGGCCAGTGAACAGCAACGACTGGAACTGGCTTTAATCGAGAACCTTCAACGGACGGATCTGGGTCCGCTGGAAACAGCACAGGCTTATCAGCGTCTGTCCGATGAGTTTGGCCTTTCTCATGAGGAAATCGCCATCCGGGTCGGTAAAAGCCGGGCGGCGGTAACCAACACCCTGCGGCTGTTGAAACTCCCTGAATCAGTCCAAAAAGCACTGGCAAACGGTTCGATCAGCGAAGGCCATGCACGGGCGTTATTGCAGCTGCCCACGCCCCAAGCTCAAATTGCCGTCCTGCAAATGATCATTGAACGAGGTTTGAGCGTCCGCCAAACGGAAGAACTGACCCGCAAATACAGCGGAGAAAGGCCTCCTCGCTCCGCACCACCGGATCCAATGCCCGAAATCCGCTCGCTGGAAGAAAAACTGCGCCAGCATCTGGGAACACGTGTTACCTTACAGCACGGTAAAAAAGGCGGGAAATTGATCATCCACTACTACTCCAACGAAGAACTGAATACGCTGCTTGATCAGCTTTTGAGGGACTGAAGTTGTATTTGCTTGTGAATGCTACTTTTTATACATTCAATCCGGCGCAGCCAACCGTTCAAGCGCTGGCAATTGGTAATGGGAAAATTTTGGCTGCCGGCAGCAGAGAGGAAGCAGAGGCAGCCTTACCACTCAATGCAAAGCGGATAGACCTCCACGGGCTGACCGCCTTACCCGGTTTGACAGATTCCCACCTCCATCTTCAACATTTTGCACTGGGATTGCAATATGTGGATTGCGAGACCCTCACACGGGAAGAGTGCTTACAACGGGTAAAACACAAAGCCGAAAACACGCCTCCTCATACCTGGATTCGCGGCCATGGTTGGAACCAAAACGTCTGGGAAGAGGGGTTTGGAAATGCCAATTTACTGGACGAGATTACGCCAAATCATCCAGTTTACTTAACCGCAAAATCACTTCACGCGGCGTGGGTAAATAGTCTTGCCCTGCGCCTTGCCGGTATTGACGAAAATACTCCTGACCCTCCCGACGGGCGCATCCAGCGGGATGAAAATGGTCAACCAACCGGTATACTTTTTGAATCCGCCATGGCATTGGTTGAAAAAGTCATCCCGGAAGCCACTTTGCCTCAAGTCCGGCAGGCAATTGAATCGGCTCAACCCCATCTTTGGAGTATGGGTTTGACTGGCGTCCATGATTTCGATCGTCGTTTGTGCTTCCTGGCCTTACAGGAGTTGGAAGAAGCCGGTTACCTGAAATTAAGAGTGGTCAAGAGCATTCCCTTAGAAAATCTGGAAGAAGCCGTAGAGGTCGGTTTGCGCAGCGGATTTGGCAGCCCATGGCTGCGGATTGGTTCAGTAAAGTGCTTTGCAGACGGCGCCCTTGGACCGCAAACCGCTGCCATGTTACAGCCTTATGAGGGAAGTCTCACCGATACGGGCATCCTGTTTCTGGACGCAGAGGAAATCGTCGAAATCGGTCAGCGCGCCGCAGCCAGCGGACTGAGTCTTGCCATTCATGCCATTGGTGACCGCGCCAATCACGAGGTAATCAAAGCCTATGCTCAATTGCGGCGGTTTGAACACGAGCAAAATCGTCCTCATTTACGTCATCGAATCGAACATGTGCAGGTGCTTCATCCTGACCATGTGCCTCTGCTGGCACAACACGACATCATTGCTTCCATGCAGCCCATCCACGCCACATCCGATATGGACATAGCCAACCGATACTGGGGTGAGCGAGCTCGCTTTGCCTATGCCTTCAACAGTCTTGCAGCCCTTGGCACCCGATTGACATTTGGTTCGGATGCCCCCGTAGAATCCCCTAACCCGTTCTGGGGCATCCACGCCGCAGTGACCCGGCAGCGCCATAACGGTCTCCCCTCCCCCGAAGGATGGTATCCTCAAGAACGCCTCTCCCTGCATCGGGCTCTGGAGGCCTACACGGTGGCCCCGGCTTACACCGCCGGGCGTGAAAAGGAGTTAGGGAAGCTCCAACCCGGTTACTACGCCGATTTAATCTTGTTGGAGGAAGACCCCTTCCAATTACCCCCTCAGCGCCTGTTTGAAATACGTCCCCTTAAAACAATGATTGCCGGAGAATGGGTTTGGGAAAGGTGACCCCATGAACCAAACGGTCCCTCAAAAAAAATCAACCCTCACACCGGAAATTTTAGTTCCCCGCCTGGGGGACTATCTGGTTGAGCGGGGTCTGATTTCTACCGAGCAATTACAAGCCGCTCTTCAACAGCAAGCCGTTTTACGAAAAACGCGGGAGGAAGTTCCCCTGTTGGGAGAAATCCTGGTGCAAATGGAGATGATTACCCGCGCTGATTTAGAAACTGCCATTACCGAGCATGTTTTACAATTACGCAACGCACTTCAAGAGACAAACCGTCAATTAGAACAACGCGTCCGCGAACGAACCGCCGAACTGGAAAAAGCACTGGAAAAACTGGCTGAGCTATCCCAGCTTAAAGCCAATTTCATCGCCAACATCTCACACGAGTTACGCACCCCTCTCACTCATGTTCGCGGTTATCAGGATTTGTTGCTGTCGGGAGATTTGGGAGAATTAAACACCGAGCAAATCAACGCCTTACGCACCATGCAGCGCTCTACCGACCGGCTAGAACGGCTGATTGAGGACTTAATCCTGTTTGCAACTGCCGAACGAACTCAACTGCCCATCCAATGGCTACCGCTGGATTTACGTGCCCTTTCCAGTGAGATCATCACCCAAATTCATTCCAAAGCCCGGGACCATCAACACGAAATCCGGTTGATCTCACCTGCGGAGGTACCAATCGTTTACGGCGATCAGGAAAAAATCGGTTGGGTGATTCACCAGTTCCTGGACAATGCGATTAAATTTACCCCGCCAGGAGGCAAAATCTCCGTTGAACTGATTCCCGATGAATTACATGTAACCGTCCGGGTGAGTGATACCGGTATTGGCATCCCACCCAATCGGATGAGCGAACTGTTCGAACCCTTTCACCAACTGGATAACAGCCCCACCCGAAAATACGGTGGAACGGGGCTTGGACTCTCTCTTGCAAAAAAAATCATCGAGGCACACGACTCATCCATTCAAGTCCTTTCAGAATTGGGAAGAGGCAGCCGTTTTTCTTTTGCTCTCAAGCGGAAACTGGCGCCTTTTAAGGAGGCTGAGACGGGATGACGAATAAAGAGACCCCCATGAAGGACCTCGATGCGGAGATTTTCTTCCAGATTGGACAAACTTTTTGGGAGATGAAATCCTGGCGCGAGTCGGCAAATCAGCTGGTCAAACTGATTCGCCCTTATTTCATTTTTGACAATCTGGTAATTTATCTGCTGGATCCGATGAATCTCACCCTGGAGGCAGCCTTTGCCAAAGCCACCGGACGAGGTAAATCCGCCGAGGCGGATGTCGCCTGGGGTGAAATGATAGCCACGCGAGTGATTGAATCCCGTCAAATCGTGCTGCAAGAACCGGAAGATGTGGATCCGCTTAACCGCTTGAAACAGCCCTACACCCTGGCGTTACCGTTGGCTTCCCCAACCCAGATGTATGGCGCGCTCGTGTTCATCCGTTTTGGCAGCCCCCCTTATTCAGCCGAGCAGATCAAATTTGCCCACCTGATTGCACGGTTGCTCTCCCGCCAGATACAATACGAATATCTGAAACGCGACCGCGACCACCTTGAATTTCAATATCGGGTATTTCAGGTTCAGGAAGATTTTATCTCAACCGTCTCGCACGAATTGCGTACACCGTTGGGATTCATCAAGGGCTACACAACCACCCTGCTTCGCACGGACGCCAACTGGGATGAAAAAACCCAGCGCGAGTTTTTATCTATCATTGACAACGAAACCGACCGCTTGCAGGATCTGATTGCCAATCTGCTGGATTCGGCAAAATTACAAGCCGGCCAGATCGTGATGAACTTTCAACAGGTGCGCCTGGAATCACTGATCAACGACCTGCTCACCCGCCTTGCCCTCCATCATCCCGGCCTGATCATTCATACAGATATTGAACAACCGCTCAAACCGATCCAGGGCGATCCCCGCCGTTTGGTTCAGGTATTCGAGAATCTGCTCACCAATGCCGAAAAATATGCACCCGCCTCACCGGTCTATATTACAATCAAATCGGTAAAGAATGGCGTGAAGGTAGAAATTCGCGACGAAGGCCCGGGCATTCCCGAAAAGTACCAGGAACGAATATTCGACCGCTTTTTCCGCGTCCCCGACCAACAAACAAACGTACATGGCTCCGGGCTGGGTCTTTTCATTTGCCGTCAGATCATTCAGGCTCATCACGGTGAAATCACCCTGACATCCAAAGTTGGAGAAGGCACCACTTTCCATATTTTCTTACCCGAAACGATTGATTGAAACCCCACACCCGCTGGCGACGGGTGAGAGCAACCAAAGGAGGATGAAAAATGGGCACCCGAATTTTGGTGGTTGATGATGAACAATTGTACCGGCATTTGTTGCGGGTCAATCTCGAAACCGAAGGTTATGAAGTCATTGCAGCGCGAGATGGCGAAGAAGCCATTGAACTGGTGACCTCCCGCCAGCCGGACCTGATCATTTTGGATGTAGCCATGCCGCGCCTGGATGGATTCAGCACCTGTGAACGTATCCGCCAGTTCTCTGATGTTCCCATCATCATGTTGACTGCCCGCGGAGAAGAACAGGACCGGGTAAAGGGTTTAAACGTGGGCGCTGATGATTATGTGACCAAACCTTTTTCGGCCACCGAGCTGGTCGCACGGGTGAGGGCTGTGCTTCGACGGGCAAAAACACCTCAACACGGCATTCAAAACCGTTACTTCACCCATAAAAATTTACGCATTGATTTTGCCCGTGCCGAGGTGTGGAAAGATGACCGTCAGATTTACCTCTCCGCCACAGAATATCGCTTGTTGATTCAATTTGCTCAACATGCCGGCCGCATCTTAACCGCTGAAGAACTGCTCAGTGCGGTATGGGGTGAATCCTACCGGGAAGATAAAGAAATTTTATGGGTGAGCATTGCCCGTCTACGCCAGAAATTGGAAGATGACCCTCATAACCCTCAGCACATTGTTACCCGTTCCGGTTTGGGTTACCTGATGCCGGCACCCGATCAGCCAGCCCATTCCTGAAAGAAAGGCCATAACCATTATGTTTGCAAACTTTGAAGAAAAGGGAAAGATATTTACACAGGTTGTCACCAAAGAACCGGTTGATGTCATTATCCAGACTCCGACCAGTTGTATTTACGGACGGGTTCATGTCCGTCCTGAAGACCGTTTGAAGGACGAATTAGACCGCACCACGTCCTTCCTGGCGATTACCAATGCAAAAATTTTCGACCGTGAGGGTAAAAACCTCCTCTACGAAAGTGCTTTTGTCGCTGTCAACATTTCCAATATCGAATGGGTGCTGCCCCAAAGTGAATTGAAACAAAACCAGGCAGGTGAACAATGAACCCGGCCTTTCCATCCCAACATGCGGCTGAACTTGCCAAACTCAAAAACCATCTGATTAACTTAATCTCACGGGAACTGGAAAACAACCCCCGTCTGAGCGAAGACCGCCACAAAGTTGTATCACAACTTCTTCATCAGGCTTATAGCGGTCTGAAAATCAGCCTGCCAACCACCCTGCGCGACCAACTCTTCCGCGAAATCATGGACGAATTGCTCGGGTTTGGTATCCTTCAACCCCTATTGGATGACCCGGAAATTAGCGAGGTGATGGTCAACGGCGCAAAAAAAGTCTACATCGAAAAAAAAGGCAAAATCATCAAAACGAACATTGCTTTTGAAGATGATGCCGCCGTCATGCGCATAATTGAAAAAATCATCCTGCCTTTGGGACGGCGGATTGATCCGGACAGCCCTACCGTGGACGCGCGCTTGCCGGACGGCTCGCGGGTGAATGCGGTCATTCCGCCTGTGGCCATTGACGGTCCCACCATTACCATCCGCAAATTTCAAAAGGAGAAGCTGGCCGTCGAAGACTTAATCCGCTTTGGTTCACTTACCCCAACCATGGCTGAGTTTATCCGCGCCTGTGTGATGGCACGCCTGAACATTATCATTTCGGGCGGGACCGGCTCCGGAAAAACCACCCTGCTCAATGTTCTCTCCGGCTTTATTCCCGAAGAAGAGCGAATTGTCACCATTGAAGATGCTGCCGAATTGAAACTTCAACAGGAACATGTCGTCCGTTTGGAAACCAAACCGCCGAACATCGAAGGAAAAGGTGTGGTAACCATCCGCGACTTGGTACGCAATGCCCTGCGAATGCGCCCCGACCGAATCATCGTCGGCGAGGTACGCAGCGGAGAAGCGCTCGATATGCTGCAAGCCATGAACACCGGGCATGACGGTTCTCTGACTACTTTACACGCCAATTCACCACGAGATGCTATTTCACGCCTCGAAACCATGTGCTTGATGGCAGGTATGGATTTACCAGTGCGGGTCATCCGCGAACAAATTGCTTCAGCCATTGACGTGATTATTCAACAGTCACGCCTAAAGGATGGTACGCGAAAGGTGACTTCCATCACCGAAATTGCCGGCATGGAAGGCGACACAGTCGTAATGACGGATATCTTCAAATTCCAGCAAACCGGCATTGACCCGGATGGCAAAGTGATCGGCGAGCTCAAACCGACCGGAATTCGCCCGCTCTTTATGCCGCGATTGGAAGCCGCCGGGTTTAAACTGGGTCCGGAAGTTTTCGGAGCTGATCTGAGCAGTATGCTGGGACGACGCAGGTAGAAGATTTTTTGCGGGCAATGCTATAATGAGTTGAACGATTCGTTCATCCCGCATCGGTGAGGTGTTTCATGAAAACCATCCAGCAGGCAACCCAATTGAGAACCCGAAAACTGGGTTTGTTGATTTACGACGCCAGAATTTCCCGCAATCGCGGCGTTGAACAATGCGCCAGGGCGATGGGAATGACCGCCGAACAATATGAGCAAATTGAAGCCGGGATGCTTGCCCCCTCCCTGCCCCAATTGGAGGCTTTTGCATACTACCTCGACATACCTTTGGAGCATTTTTGGAGCGCTCAATCCCTCCTTGGGCAAGGGATGCAGGAACCCTTTGAACAATCGCCAGCTTATGTGTCTCTCCGCCATAAAATCATCGGCGCTCGCTTGCGCATGGCTCGCCAGACCCTCAACCTCACCCTGCAGCAAATGGAAGAAAGGACGACCATCCCCAAAGAAAAAATCGAAGCCTACGAATTGGGCGAACAAGCTATTCCCCTGCCCGAATTGGAAATTCTCACCGATCATCTCCAAATTCGCATGGAAGAATTGTTCGACCAGCGCGGGCCAATTGGACAATGGCGGGGAGAAAGAATCGCCATTCAACGTTTTATGGAACTGCCAGAAGAGGTGCGCGAATTCATCTGCAAACCCGTCAATTTGCCCTATCTTAAACTGGCCATGCGCTTGAGCGAACTTTCCGTAGAAAAATTGCGGGCGGTTGCCGAAGGATTGCTGGAAATTACGTATTAGATTAGACTTGCGGTGCAAGGAAATAAAGACCATGTCCGAGGCTGACATCCAGAAAATGACCCAAAAAGCCTGGGAAGCCTACCAGCACGAAGATTATGAAAGCGCTGCCAGTGCCTTTTCTGCAGTAGTGGAGGTCCTTACGGGAGAAAACCAAAAGCTGCAACAGGCGGAAATGAAGAATAACCTTTCCGTTGCTTTGCTGAAAGCCGGAAAACCGCAAGAGGCTTATCAGGCAGCCCTTGGCACCGAACAAGTTTTTGCCGAGGCGGGTGACCTCAAACGACAGGCGATTGCACTTGCCAATTTAGCCAGTGCGCTGGAAGAAATGAACCGCCTGGGTGAAGCGCTGAACTCCTTTACCCAGGCAGCCGCTTTGTTCAAACAAATTCAGGAAAAAGAGATGCGCGCCTACGTCATGCAGCGTATTTCAACCATTCAACTACGTCAGGGCAAACAGATTGAATCCCTCATCAGTATGGATGCTGCCCTGGAAGAAAAGACAAGATTATCTTTCAAAGATCGCTTACTGCGTAATTTGATGAGAATTATTCGCCGTTTGAGCGGGATTAATTAAACCTGATATCCTCCAAACCGGTTTTATGTCCGAGCAGATCCAAATTCGCCGAGCCACGCCGCAGGATCGTCCGAAACTTTCGATAAGTCTCGATCACGCCGATCATGTCTTTTACCACCTGGACTGGTCTTCACCATTAGACTGGGTTGGTAAACAACCCTTTTGGGTGGCTGAGGACACATTGGGGATTCGTGCAGCGCTTGCTTTGATCGAAGATCCCGCCAGTGTTGCATGGCTGCGGATTTACGCCTGCCGGCGGGGTGTTTTACCAGATGAACATTGGAAAACCCTTTTTGCCAAAAGTCTGGCAGATTTTAATCCCAATACCCTACCCACCATTGCCGCTCTGGGATTGAAAGAATGGTTGATCCCGCTCTTGAAGGATGCCGGATTCCATTATTATCAAGCCGTTGTCACTCTCTATCGGGAACTGGAAGGGAGCGAAAATATCCTACCCGTCCCTCCCTTTATTTTTATTCGCCCGATGGAAGAAGAGGATCTGCCCCAGGTTGCGGCAATTGACCAGCAGGCATTTGAACCGATCTGGCAAAACTCTCTCTCTCAGATTGAAGTTTCCTTCCAGCGTGCCCACTATGCCACAGTGGCCGAAGTAGATGACCAGATTGTCGGCTTTCAAATCAGCACTTCGAACGTCTTTTCCATTCATCTCGCCCGCCTTGCGGTTCATCCTTCCTACATGCGGCGGAAAATCGGATACGCACTGGTAGCCGATCTCATCCAACGTTGCAGGCGCGACCAATACGGGGAATTATCGGTCAACACCCAGGATAACAACCTGGCTTCCTTGTCCCTCTACCAAAAAATCGGTTTTCAACAAAGTGGGCAGAATTTCTCGGTATGGATCTATAAAGCAGCAGATTTGCAACAACTGGACAAATAACACCATTTATGGCAAAATTTGTTCAATATTAAACGATTTTATCCATCTACGGAGGAAAAATGCCCGCTAAAGCCAAAGAATCCAGCCGTAAAGTCGCCCTCCGCGAACAGCGTCGCAAACAAGAGCAACGCAATCGCATTATTCTGATCAGCGTAATTTCGGTTCTCGCCGTTGCCATCGCGGTTTTTTTGATTGTATCCAACCAACCCGCCAGCGCTGATCGGATTGCTCAACCAGAGATCATCAACCGCCCGCAAGTGGACGGTCAGGCTATTGGAGACCCCAACGCCCCAATCAAAATTGAGGAATATTCAGATTTCAAGTGCATTCATTGCCGCGATTTCTGGGAAAGGTCCGAAAAACGTTTGGTTGAGGAATATGTCGCCACCGGCAAAGTGTATTTCAAGTACGTGCCACTCAGTTTTATCAGTCCGGAATCGTACCGGGCAGCCGAGGCGGCTTATTGCGCCCTTGATCAGGGCAAATTTTGGGAATACCACGACTACGTCTTTGCCAATTTTGGTGCAGAATTGAATGATGCCATGCTCAAAGGCATTGCCCGCCAGTTGAATCTGGATACTACCGCATTTGACCGCTGTTATAACAGCCGGCAGTATCAACAGCGGGTACTGGATGATGCCCGGTATGCCAGCGGGTTAGGTGTGACCGGCACGCCGACATTCAATGTAAACGGTCAGCTAGTAGGTCAGGGAGAACTCTTTGATACCATCGAACAGGAATTGGCAAAACTAAATCCCTGAAATCAATAGATCCCCAACGATTGCATCAACACGACCATCAAGGGAGCAATGACCAGCGCCGGCAGAAAGTTGCCGGCGCGAATTGGCTTAACCTCCAGCAAACTGCCAACAGCAAACGCCAGTAAGATCACCCCGCCGGTAGCATTTAATTCCTGCATCATCGCCGGTGTAATCAACGCTTGCAGTTGGGCTGCCAAGAGGCTGATCCCACCCTGGTAGCCAAGCAACACCACCGCTGAAAACAGCACACCTACTCCCAATGTAGAGGCAAAAGCCAGCGCACCAAATCCATCCAGAATGGCTTTGACCGCCAGCGTTTGAAAATTACCAGTCAACCCATCCTGAATTGAGCCAAGAATGGCCATCGGGCCGACACAAAAAACGAGCGAAGCGGTCAGAAACCCACGCACAAAGCGATTATCCTGTGCCGAATTACTGCTTTTGGTAAAGTGCGCTTCCAACCAGCCGCCAATACCCCTTAATCCATCCTCAATCCGTAGCCACTCACCGATGACCGCTCCGAGTAACAAACTGATGAGAACAACCAGCGCATTTTGGGTATCCAGAAACATTTTCAACCCAAACGCAAAGGTGAAAAGACCCAAACCGGCCATCACCGTCTGGCGCAGCCTTTCCGGCAGGCGGCTGCCAAGGATCAACCCCAGCAGGCCACCGGTCAAAATGGTTACTACGTTAATTAAAGTTCCTGTCATGGTCTGGTTTGTTTTGCCAGTGTTGGGCGAGCCTTTCCGTGAATTTGAGTTTCATACAATTCCAGCACAAAGCACAACGAAGATAAACGATTTAGATAAGGAATAATGAAAGGATTGCCAAGGCCTTCTTGCTCGTTCAATTCTACCACCCGTCGCTCTGCTCGTCGGCAAATGGCACGCGCCAGACTGAACGCCCCCGCCGCGGGGGTATCTCCCGGTAAAATGAATTCGCGCGGCAGCTCAATGGCCTCACTCAGGTGATCGGCCTGTTGTTCCAGCCACCGGACATGTTCAGCGGCAATGACCCGAAACTGACCGGCGTTTTCGGGGGTTGCTGCCATTTCAGCCATCAACTGGTACAATTCGCGCTGAATCTGAAGAACCACCCGTGCAATCTTTGGGTCCACGGTCAGGCTACGGGCAAAACCCAACGCCGCCGTTGTTTCATCCAGTGAACCGAGCACTTCTATACGCAGGTGATTTTTAGAAACACGCCCTTCTCCCAAAAGACCGGTTGTGCCATTGTCGCCATTGCCGGTAAAGAATCGTCTTCTGCTCATTTGTTTTTTCCCTTTCCCGTTTTTCGATAAAGATACCAGAAAGTTGAAGCGGGAAAGCGCTCCTGTAAATTCTTTTGCCAGACAAACTCGCCGGCTTGGCTGATCGAGCGAAGCATTTCATCACCGTTATGCAGCATCGTTTTTTCTTCGACAGGCACATTGCCGATTTCTGAATTCAAAAGATGCAAAATTACCCGGTTTCGCACATGAAAGGCATAATCCGCCGGTAGAATTGGGTGGTTTTCTTTTCCCAAATCCTCCAGATAGCGCAGCCAAAGCCTTAAACGCTGATTCCATTCTTTCCTGCTCTTATTCAGCCAGGCCGATTTCCATTGCTGGCGTATATTCTCAATCTGCTTTAAAGTAGACGCCAGTGATGCATCCGAAAAAGCATCATCTCCTAATCGAGCCAGACTGAGCAACAAATTACCCGGCGTCAGTTGATCGGAATCACCGCCCAGCCCGGCTCCATTTGTGCGCTGAAGCGGCCAGAACAAAATGTCCGAGAGCAGGTAATCTTCCAGGTCCGCAGCAGCGGCTTGAATGAAGGCTGCGTCATACAAAAGGATATCCATCCTGACCTTTCCTGTAGATTTTTAGGGAGTTGGGGTTATTGCTGCCGGGCGGCTGGAGAGGTACCACTCCAACAGGGTAGCAAAACGATCACTGCTTTCCAGCAAAGGCCCCATCCGCACTCCCTGCACCTGACGGTCCACCCCATAATTATAAACAGGATAAAACAAGGGCAGAGCCGGCAATTCTTCGGCAAAGATCACTTGGAAATTGCGGTAAAGCCGGGCTCGCTCAGCCAAGTCCAAAGTAATGCGAGCCTCTTCCAGATACTCGCTGGCAATTTTATGGTCCCATTGGGTATAGTTTTGTCCACCGGTTGCCTGAACAGAATCCCAGAAGGGATAAGGGTCTGGATCAGGGGAGCGGGTAAAATTCAGATCCACCAGCGCAGCCTGATAATCCCGCGGGGTCAGATGCTGCTCGATCAGCTCAGGATAGGGTAGATACTCCAAAGTGACCTGCACATTCAGCGCCGACCAATCCTGTTGGATGGCCTCCGCTAAGGCGCGGGAACGAGGTGTATCCGGCACCAGCATGGTAAATTGAAGTGCGTCCCCCTCCTCGCCAATGCGCACCTCTCCGCCTTCGGCGGGCAGACTGTAACCCGCGTCAATCAGGATCTGACGCGCCCGCTCTGCGTCGTAGTTAACCCGCGGTAAACCGTCGTAGTACGCCCACGTCCCCGGAAAAATCGGGCCATCTGCCAGAATAGCCTGCCCGCCCAGAATACGGTCCACCAGATACTGGCGGTTGATCCCCAGATACAGTGCGCGCCGCACTTCGGTTTTTTGTAAAAAGCCCACTTCCGGGTTCTTAAGGTTGAAAAGAATCAAACTGAGTTCCGGCTTCCGGCCAGTGTAAATGGCCAAATCCCGCTCGGCCAGCGCCGAGGGAAGCACATCTTCACTGATTGAGCTGATTCCCATTACCCGGTCACTTTGATAGGCCTGTAAGGCTGTTGCCGCATCTGGAAAATAGCGAAAAATCACCTGCGGGATAAACGGTTGTTTACCGTAGTAATCTTCAAAAGCCAGCAGGGAAACACCCGCAATTTGGCCGTCCTCGACAATCAACTGGTCAAAACGGTAAGGTCCGGAACCGATGGGTTGAAGGTTGAATTGCATATCTACAATCTGGTCAATCGTTCGATTGCCCAATAAATGCTGGGGGACGATCCCAAACGTTAAGTAGTCTAAAAATGGAGCAAACGGTTCCGGGAGTTTGAACTGAATCAACGTATCACTTAATTGAACCACCTCAATATCACGCCAGAAACGCTGCAAGTCATCTGGGACAATCTCACCGCCATTGCGCAACATATCAATTGTAAACACCACATCCGCCGCGGTGAGTGGTTGACCATCATGCCATTTGACATCCGGGCGTATTTCGAAGTTGTAAATTGTCCCATCCTGCGAAATTCCCCAGGAAGCGGCCAAATCCGGTGCGGGAATGCCGCGTTCATCGAAGGAGAGGAGACGGCTGTAAAGAAGGCGGTTAATGTCACGGTCAGCCGGATTATGAAAATCGAGCAAGGGGTTCAAGCGCTGCAAAGAACCGATCAACGCTTCGGTATAAAAACCGCCCGTAACCGGTTCCGGCACAATTTGAGTCACCCCTTCCGGCTGCTCACTGAGCAGCAAAATCCCAACTACCAGACCGGTAAGAAGAATGATAAGAATTTGCCAGCGAAATTTTTTCATGTTCAGGTAAACCTAAAAGGGCGATCTCCCCAGAAAGGTGCCAATCGCCCTTAACTGTATGGATTAAATCCTGACCTGAAATCCCTGCTACTTAATTCAGGAACCAATGGCTACCGAAAGGAGGGTGAGGATGACGAACAGAATAGCCAATCCAATGGTGATCAGGAAGATGGTTTTTTCCAAACCGCGTCGAGCCGTGAATACCTGACTGCTGTCTGCACCGGTCAAGCCGCCCAGCCCGACCCCTTTGTTTTGAAAGATCACGCTCGCAATCAACGCGATTGAGATTATAATCAAGGCAATATCTATGTAATTTACCACGCTCGTTCCTCCTAAAATCTGAACGAACCGATTATACCGTTTGAGGGCGGAAATCGTCAACCATCATGCACGAACTGGTCACGAATTTGCACATGCACACCCGTTATTCCGATGGCAGCGGCCTCCATGCGGATATTGCCCGTGCCGCTCTCGAAGCAGGTTTGGATATTGTCATCGTAACCGACCATAATGTGCTGGTTCACGGCTTTGAAGGTTACCACCGTAAAAACGGTAAAACCCTGCTCATGCTCATCGGCGAGGAGGTTCACGATCAGGCACGCTTACCTCAAAAATCGCACCTGCTAGTGATTGGATGCAGCCGTGAGATGGCTCGTTTTGCTGATGATCCTCAACGCCTGATTGATCGCATTCGCGAAAACGGCGGGCTTTCCTTCATTGCTCATCCCCGCGACCCGGCTTTACCACTCTTCCACGAGGATGATATTTCCTGGGAGGATTGGCAGGTAACCGGTTTTACCGGCATTGAATTATGGAATGGGTTGAGTGAACTCAAAAGTCATATCAAAAATTGGGCGGATGCCATCTTCTATGGTTTTTTCCCCCACTATCTTGCCCACGGCCCTCACCCGGAGGTACTGGCGCGCTGGGATGATCTGCTTGCGCAGGATCAAAAAGTTGTTGCGATTGGCGGCTCGGATGCGCACGCGCTGAACATTCGGGTTGGCCCAATCCGCAAAACGATTTATCCATACGAATTTCATTTCCGTTCCATCAACACTCATCTCCTCACTCCCCATCCGCTCAGCGGTGATTTAACCACCGATCGGAAAATGATTCTTCAGGCTTTTCAACAAGGGCATTGTTTCATTGGATATGACCTGCCAGCTTCAACCCGCGGTTTCCGCTTTACCGCCCAAGGAAAAAATGGCAAGGCAATCATGGGGGATGAATTGATGATGGACAGTGCCATCACGCTCCAAATTAAATTACCGATGAAATGCGAGTGCAACCTGCTAAAAGACGGGAAGATCATCAAAACCTGGACAACCCACGAGGTTTGTACGCACATCACACGCGAACCGGGTGTTTACCGGGTAGAATGCTACCTGAATTTTCTGGGCAAACGGCGCGGCTGGATTTTCAGCAATCCAATTTACCTGCGTCCACCACGCTGGCGAACTAACCCATTTAAGGGTTCACAATGGTCACAAATAACGTTACCCGCCTTCTAACGGCTAAAAAAATTCCTTTTGAAGCCTTCGAACTTCCCAATCAAAAGATCAGCGGGATGGAAACTGCCCGACTATTGGGTGTTAACCCGCAATTGATTTTTAAGACAATTGTTGTCACACGAGAAAAAGGCGGAAAGCCCATCCTGGCCGTGATTCCCGCTCCCAATCAAGTGGACTTGAAGGCATTGGCAGCCTTCCTCGGGGAGAAGAAGCTGAAACTTGCCACCCAACGCGAAGCCGAGCAGTTAACCGGCTTACAGGTCGGGGGTATTTCACCGCTGGCTTTATTGCAGCGCGGCTTTCAGGTCGTGCTGGATGAGGCTGCTCTGCAGCACGAAAAAATCCATATTTCTGGCGGGCAACGGGGGCTGAATATTCGCCTGCCGGTGAAAGCATTGATCGAATTGACCCACGCCCGGACTGCCGCCATCAGCAGCCTTGGCGTAGAAGAAGGCGATCAGGATTAACCCTTGATCACAATCACAGGCCGCAGTCGGGCAACTTTTCGGGCAATTCCTGCCCCACTGACGGTTTCAACCACTTCGTCCACATCCTTGTAAGCCATCGGTGCTTCTTCCGCCAGACCCGACATCGAGCCAGCCCGCACATGTATGCCGGATCGTTCCAATTCATTCCGCAACCGCTCGCCGCGAAAGTCTTTTTTCGCCTTGTTGCGGCTTAGTACCCGCCCTGCGCCGTGACAGGTAGAACCCCACGAACGTGCCATGCTGTCTTCCGTTCCAATCAACACCCAGGAAGCCGTTCCCATACTGCCCGGAACCAACACCGGCTGACCGATGGGCTTGTAAGCATCCGGCAGTTCGGGGTGACCCGGTCCAAAGGCACGGGTTGCCCCCTTGCGATGAACACAAACCTTCATCTTCCGACCGTTGACTTCGTGAGTTTCCACCTTGCCCATATTGTGAGCAATATCATACACCTGATGAAACTGCCAACGCAGACCACTGCCGGCAAACACCTCCTCAAAGGCACGCCGGGCATGATGAGCCAGTATTTGCCGATTACAAAAAGCGTAATTTGCCGCCGAGCGCATGGCAGCCAGATAACTTTGACCCTCCGGGCTATCTAAGGGTGCGCAAACCAGTTCCCGGTCTGGCAATTGAATACCATACCGCCTGACGGCTGCCTGTAAATCCTGCACATAATCGGTACAGATTTGATGACCGAAACCGCGCGAACCGCAGTGAATCATCAGGGTTAACATTCCTTCCTGTAAACCCATTGCCGTAGCAGCCTCGCCATCAAAAACCTGATCAACCACATCTACCTCGATGAAGTGATTGCCCGCCCCAAGTGTTCCCAGCTGAGCCATCCCGCGTTGTTTTGCACGCTGACTGACCTTTCCCGGATCAGCCCCTTCCAGGCAGCCGTTCTCCTCGGTACGTCGTAAATCTTCCTCGCTGGCCATGCCCTTTTTTAATGCCCAGCGCGCACCCTGACGGCAAACCGCATCCAATTCAGCAGTGGTCAGGTGAATGGATCCCTCACTGCCTACACCACTGGGGCAATAATGATTGAGTGCATTCGCCAGATCATCCAGTCGGGTTTCAGCGGCTTCCAATGGGATGGTCGAAGCCAGCAAACGCACCCCACAGTTGATGTCGTACCCAATTGCCCCCGGTGAAATGACCCCGTTGGGATAGCGGGTCGCCGCCACCCCGCCAATTGGAAAACCATACCCCTGATGCATGTCCGGCATGACCACTACCGGCTCAACCACCCCCGGCAAAGTTGCCGCATTGATCGCCTGTTCAATGGACAAATCCTGCAACGCCGCTTCCAGCAGGCGGCGGGTGACAAACAGCCTTACGGCTACGCGCATATCCCGTCGAAACGACTTGGGAATCTCCCATTCGTATTCACTTATTTTATTCAAATCCTGTATGCGAATCATGGTTCACCTCGCTATACATCAAACACCAACCGGGCTTCCAATCCATCTTCGCCGCGCTGCACGACGAGATTGTGAAAGGTAACCGCCTTGATCGGTTTTTCGATGCTGCGGATTGGTTTACCCCATAATTCGGCTTCCAATATGTTGCCCTTTAATTTTAATGGAAAATCTTCGAAACCAATCCGGTCAATTTCCAGATAAAATAAAATTTCATTCAAAAATGAAACCAGCAGACTTTCATCGTCCTCAGCCGTCAGGTGAAAATCAACGCAGCGAACCGGCCCTTCCTCCAACTTCAAACCCATCAGAGTGTTCATCCCAATGGCAGCCTGTCGGAACAGTTCATCCCGATCAGGCGCCCAAACTCTCAATGCCCAATCTGCAGTATGTTGGAGTTCCTCAAATCCTGCTTTATTCATCTTCATTTCTCTACTGGTCTTATAATTATAAAGTATGAAAACACGCCTTGATGAAATCGAAGCCCGCCTCAAAGATTTGATCGAAAATCGGCTTGCGGCGCTGGCATGGCGCCGGGATCATCCCAACCTTGCTTTCCAAATCGTGGAAGCCTTGCGGGAACAACTGCTGGCGGAGAATCCAGATGATCAGCCCCTCCCCAATGTACTCGTTTTCGCCATGCACCCGCAAGAAGCAACTGTCTGGCAAAACAACACCACATGGCTGACCTGGCTTAATCAAACCCTGCTCGAAACCGTTCGCGAAGCAGGCGCGTCCTTCGCTGCGCCTCCTGTGATTCAGGTGGTCGGTGACCCTCGCCAACCACCTGGTAAACCCCGCATTACCGCGGCCTATCAGGATACCCAACCGGGTTCAACGGCGGTACTGCATCTCTCAAACGAAATGGGAGCCGATGCAACTGCATCCATCAGCCGTGCGTACTTAATTTTACACGGAAGCCAGTTTTTCCCATTGGATCAACCGGTCATCAACATTGGCAGACGCGGAGATAATCATCTGGTTATTGAAGACCTGCGGGTTTCACGCGCTCATGCCCAAATCCGCCGCACGAAAAACCAGACCATTTTATTCGATCTCAACTCTTCTGGCGGGACTTATGTCAATGGTAAGCGGATCACCCAAACCACCCTCTTCCCCGGAGATGTCATTTCTCTGGCAGGTTTCACCTTGATCTACGGTGAAGACACCGGTGATTCTGCTTCCCCGGGCGATACATCCCCTGCCCAACCTCCAGTATAATGCCAGCATGAGCGGTATTCTCGTTCTCATTCTTCGAATTTTCTTTACCCTCTTACTGTACGCATTTTTGTATTGGGCGTTTAGTGTCATCTGGCGTGATCTGCGCGGGAAAACCAAGGAGCTCACCCACGATTCCATTCCCGCCTTGCTCATCACCCCGCTGGATGCAGCCACGGAGGAAGTTGTGCGATTCCAGACCAGTGAGGTCATCCTGGGACGCGATCCGGTTTGTAATTTGTGTGTACCCCATGAGACGGTTTCCGCCCGTCACGCTCGTTTTACCTTTCAGCAAAATCAATGGTGGGTGGAGGATTTGAATTCAACCAACGGCAGTTTTCTGAATGGGGAGCGCTTGACCACTCGCGCCGTGATTGTTCCCGGTGATGAACTGCGCTGCGGTCAGCTCACCTTCCGAATTGAGATGGAACCAAAAAAATCGAATTAAGCAAACGGGAGATAAACATGAGTCAACAAGCCATTTTGGGAATCATTGGTGGCTCCGGTCTGTACCATTTCGAAGGGCTGGAGAACGTCGAGTCCATGGAAGTCACCACACCGTTTGGCAAACCCAGTGCACCCATCCTGATAGGTAGCCTGGCAGGCAAACGGGTTGCTTTTCTTGCTCGACATGGGATCGGTCATCACATCCTCCCATCAGAGGTAAATTATCGCGCCAACATCTACGCGCTGAAACAATTGGGAGTGCGTTTTGTGGTTGGCGTCAGTGCCTGCGGCTCATTGCGACACGATTACAAACCCGGTAATTTTGTCATCCCCGATCAGGTGATTGACTTCACCCGCGATCGGAAACGCTCTTTTTTTGGAGAGGGGCTGGTCGCTCACATCAGCACGGCTGACCCTTACTGCAGCAGTCTATCCCGCCAGCTGTATGAAGTCGCTCTCAGCACGGGTGTTGAAACCCACATGGGAGGGACTTTCATTACCATTGAGGGACCGCGCTTTTCAACCCGCGCCGAGTCTCATCTCTTCCGCGCCTGGGGCATTTCGATCATCGGCATGACCACCTGCCCGGAAATCTTTTTGGCTCGCGAAGCAGAAATGTGCTACGCCAACCTGGCTCATATCACCGATTACGATGTCTGGCATCTGGCTGAAGAACCAGTCAATGTCGAGATGGTCATTCGCACTCTATCCCAAAACACGGCGGCAGCCCAGCAGGCCATTCGCACGTTGGTAACCCAATTGGATGAAAACACCGATTGCGAATGCAGTAACGCGCTGGAAAAAGCCCTGATTACCGACCCGGCACGTATCCCGCCAGAAACCCGCCAAAAGCTTGCCCTGCTGGTGGATAAATACCTCAAACCGTGAACATCTTCTTTCCTCCGGCTGCCAGCGTGCAAAATTTTCTAGAACGCCGGTTGATGGGGCTTTCTACGCTGGCGGTGACCCTCTCCAGCTTGATTCTGACCCTTTCTCCGGCGGTCAGACTGCATTCTTTTCAAGTCGAGTACCGCTGGATACACTGGATTGGCTGGGCTGGCTGGCTGGTTCTGTTCAGCCTGGCCTATCGTCTCCTCAATCGTCAAATGGAAGAACACGATCCCTACCTGTTACCCCTCACGAGTCTGTTGAGTGGGTGGGGGTTGATGACCATTTACCGATTGGATCAATCACTGGGTTATCGCCAAACCCTCTGGCTTGGTGTGGGTATTTTCCTGCTGATTCTGATCGGCCGCTCTCCGCGGTTGTTCATCTGGCTGCGCCGTTATAAATATCTCTGGTTGACAGTTGCGCTTTTACTGACGGGTTTGACTTTTTTACTCGGTACTTACCCGGCGGGTGAAGGCCCGCGCCTTTGGCTGGGCTGTTGTGGTTTGTACTTTCAGCCCTCCGAACCGTTGAAATTGTTGCTGGTAGTTTATTTGGCTGCCTATCTGGCCGACCGAATTCCCTTCCGCTTTCGGCTGCCGGAGCTGCTTGCCCCTACCCTGATCATGACGGCTTCGGCAGCCCTGATGCTGGTGCTTCAACGCGATTTGGGTGCCGCGACCCTGATCATCGGCATCTACACCTTTGTGATCTTCCTCGCTTCCGGCAGAAGAAGGATACTCATCATCAGCGGTTTATTTCTGCTGGCAGCCACAGTTGCCGGGACTCTGGTCTTCGACATTATCCGCTTGCGAATCGAAACCTGGTTGAACCCGTGGGCAGACCCGGCCAACCGTTCTTTCCAGATTGTGCAATCATTGATCTCGACCGCGGCTGGGCGCTTGCTGGGAACGGGGATTGGGCTTGGCAGCCCGGCGTTGGTACCGGTAGCCCACTCCGATTTTATTGCCGCTGCCATCGCCGAAGAAAGCGGTTTAGCCGGCCTTCTTGCATTGATCGCTCTGTTTGCCCTCTTGACCTATCGTTGTTTTGCCATCTCGCTGGCCGCACGCACCACCTTCCAGCGCTTCCTATCGGCAGGTATTGGGGTTTATTTTGGCATTCAAGCCATTTTGATCATGGGTGGTAATCTGCGCCTTTTGCCACTCACCGGTGTTACTCTGCCATTTGTTTCGTATGGTGGCTCTTCTCTGGTTACCAGTTTTCTTGCCATTGGAATGCTGCTGTGGGTCAGCCTGCCGCACGCCGACCCACCGTTACCGGTCCAGCAACCAGGGGCTTACACCTGGATTGTGGTTCTCTTTCTGGCCGGTTTTGCTGCGCTGGCGTCCATAGCGGGCTGGTGGAGCATTGTCCGCGCGGATGCCTTGCTATCCCGCCCCGAAAACATTCGCTGGATGGTTCATTTGCGCTTCGTCCCGCGCGGTGATTTGCTTGACCGACGTAATGAGGTGATTGCCACGACCACAGGCGAACGAGGAAGCCTCAACCGCGTGCTGCTTTATCCACCCTTGGGGAACACCATTGGCTACATCAATCCTCGCTATGGGAAAGCTGGTCTGGAAGCATCCCTCGACGGCTACCTGAGCGGCTTACAGGGTAACCCTGCATCACAAATCTGGCTGGCGGAATTGATTTACTCCCAACCACCCGATGGGCTGGACGTGCGCCTCAGCCTTGATTTGGGATTACAGCGGGCTGCCGATGAACTGCTGGAAAATCACCGCGGGGCAATTGTCCTCCTTAATGCCCGCAGCGGTGAGATTTTGGCAATGGCTTCTCATCCCTACTACGATCCCAATCAACTGGATGAACGTTATGTGGAATGGCTCAACGATTCCACTGCACCTTTTGTCAACCGCGCTACCCAGGGCCAATACCCCACAGCAACCATCGTGGGACCGTTCTTGTATGCCTACTTAAGTGAAAAGGGCAGTCTACCGGTGTTGCCGCTCAACCTCTCGTATATCCACGAGGATCAAGCGTTGACCTGTGCCCGTCCCCCGCGAACACCGCTCAGCCTTGAAACGGCCATCGAAGCCGGATGTCCAGCTGCGCTGGTAGAAATGAGCCGCTCGATCACCACCGCCCAAATGCGTGAACTGTTCAATGCCTTAGGATTTTTTACTGCACCGAATATCCGATTGGATGTCGCTCCCCAATCTCAGCCGGATCAACTGGCCAGCAGCCGTTTGGCCGCCATTGGCAGGAGCGAGATTAAAGTAACTCCTCTGCAAGTGGTGCAAGCCGCTGCTGCACTGACCAACAACGGTTCCCGCCCCAATCCGCGCCTTGCTGTATCGGTGGAAACGCCCCATCAAGGACGGGTGATCTTACCGGCTGGCAGCCCGGTTGTGGTTTTTGGTAATCAGCAATCTGTGTCCGCGGCTGTCAATCGCCTTGCTTCTCAGAATCTTCCCATCTGGCAGGCTGTTTCTGCCCAGCAGTACGGTTCAACCGCTTACACCTGGTATATAGGAGGAACACTTCCCCAATGGGGCGGAACACCCCTGGCCATTGCCGTCCTGTTGGAAGAAAACAACCCTCAACTGGCACAAACTATTGGTGAGACCATCCTGCAAAATGCCCTCCAACCGGTCAGTCCTTAATCAGTAAATCCCGCAGGGCTGCTTCATGCCCCGCAAACTGAAAAGTATAGCCGGCTTCTATCAGCCGTTTTGGAATGGCTCGCTGACCTTCCAACACCAGTTTACTCATTTCTCCCAACACCAGTTTGAGGGCAAAGGCAGGTACTGGAAGCCAATAGGGTCTTCGTAAAATACGCGCCAGGGTTTTTCCAAAGGCGGCATTTTGAACCGGTTCGGGTGCGCTTAAATTATAGACACCGCTGAGGTTGGGATCTTCAACCAGAAAATTCACCGCTCCGATCACATCCGCGATATGAATCCATGGCAGCCATTGCCTGCCATCACCCAATGGCCCCCCCACAAACAGGCGAAAGGGCAGTATCAAACGATTCAGCACCTCGGCTCCTTCAGCCAGCACAACGCCGGTGCGCAGGACAATCCGCCGCACCCCCATAAATTCGGCTTCGCGGGTTGATTCTTCCCAATCCACACATAAACGAGCCAGAAAATCCTTGCCCGCTGGACTGGATTCATCCAGCACCCGATCGCCACCGTCTCCATAATAACCAACCGCTGAGGATTGCACCAGCACGCCCGGTTTTCGGGCCGCCTGACGCATGGCTTCGATTATTGCTTTACCAGACTCAATTCGGCTGGAATAAAAACGCTGCTTGCGCTGCTCCGTCCAGCGCCCTGCCCCCAGGTTCTCGCCGGTCAGGTTGATGACCACATCCATTTCATTCATCAAGTCACCCCAACCATGAACGGATCGGGCATCCCATACCACCCCTTTAGCACCAGCCGGTAAAGTCGCTGCCGAGCCGCGCCGACTTAAGACATAAACTTCCTGTCCCTTGGCCAGATAGTACCGGGTCAAAGCAGAACCAATCAGACCCGAACCGCCTGCTATGAGGATTTTCACTGTTCACCTCCATCAGAATATCCTTTTTCAATATTAACACTTCTTAACCCATTTCTCATAGCGATTGTAGAAAGGTGGTGCTATAATTTTGCAGGTGAGGTCGCGATGGCGGATAATGTGCTGGTACTCAACGCCAATTTCGAGCCAATCAATGTCTGCGACTTACGCCGTGCGGTTGGTTTGATTTTGACACATAAAGCATCCATGGTGATGAATGGCCGGGGGGAGATTCACACCGCTGGATTATCATTCCCGCGTCCCTCAATCATCCGCCTGCAACATATGGTGCACCGACCGCGCCCCAAAGTCAAACTGACCCGCCGTGAGGTTTTCCGTCGTGATAATTACACCTGCCAGTACTGCGGTAAACGCACCGGTGACCTGACGATTGACCATGTCATCCCGCGTCATTTAGGCGGTCAACACATCTGGACAAATGTGGTAACGGCCTGTCCGCAGTGCAATCACCGCAAAGGGGGACGCACGCTGTCCGAAGCCGGCATGCAATTACTACGCCTCCCTGCTGAACCACCTGCCTCGGCTTTATATATTTTCGGCCGCCATCTCACCGAATATACCGAATGGGAACCATTCCTGCTTGGCTGGTGATTCAAACCTATCCTGTCAGGTCAATTCCCATAAAATCTTCACAAACGAAAACATCACCATCGAAGGCAGCCTGCGCTTCCTGCAGGAGTTTTTCTCTGGTTATATTGGCCGGGTAATGAATCAGGTACAGGCTTTTCACACCGGCTTTTCGGGCTACTTCACCGGCCTGCCGGGCTGAGGAATGGCCAATCGAATGACCTGCTGACTCGTGAATCAGCACATCCGCCTTCTCCGCCAGCCGCACAACTGACTCGCAAGGCTCAGTATCGCTCGAATAAACGACTATTTTTTGAATATCAGAGAATGTGATCCGTATCCCTATGGTTGGCAGCAAATGCCTGACGGGTGAGGAAATAATTTCCAGCCCATCCAGTTGAAGAAGGGCAGCCCCTTCCACTTCCGATATAATCCGGTATTCCAGCGGGAAAAATCCCGGCCAGCTGCGCCACTCATACAATTCCATCATAGCCTGCAAGCGGCTGAGGGTATGTTCCAGTCCATAGATGAACAACGGTTTTTTACGCCCCAAAAGCCATAAATCCATCAAGAACAATGGAGCACCTGATACATGGTCGGGATGAAAATGGGTCAAAATTAAATGATTAATTTGTTCAAAATTGACTCCGCCTCGCTGCAAGTGAACAATCGGGTTTGCCGCACAATCCACCAGAATGGCCTCTTCCTCATGGCGGATTAACAGATGCGTGTTCTCCCGGCCAATGGCGGGAATGGCGTTTGCCGTGCCAAGAAAGATAATTTGATCCATGCCGTTCCCTGTTCAGAAAGAATGATTTGAGTAAATTAGCCAAAAAAACGCAGGATAATCAGAGGCGTAATCCAGGATTCAATAACTGCTGCAATGAGCAGCAAGGGTACAACCAACCCCACCATTACCTGCATCCAACCAGCAATCGCCATCAGAAAGACCTCACCAACCGTTTTGTCCTTCATGGGTGTAGCCAGCAAAAAACCAATCCTTAACACCGCCGCCGTTGAAAGCAGGATGGCCGGCACCTCCACAATTCCATGAGGCACAACCCCTGAAAGGATGATTTGGGCAGCCGGTAATTGATTGACTTCCATAATACGGGTGAAATAGCCCAGCAATCCAAGCGTTGCAAAGAGGGGCAGGGTACCCAATACCCCGAAGGAAAACAATCCCAGCAATAATCCCACAATCAGCGCGCGCACATTTTGGAAAAAGATTTGCTGGACACTTCCGACTCCGCCCACAGGGAGATTGACACCCAATTCGCGAACGCGTTCCTGAAATTCCCCCTGTGGCAGGATGAGCAGAAAGCGATCAGCCTGCTGAGCGCCCAAATAAATCACAATCACCGCCAGCAGGACGGCTGCCAGTAAACTGCCGCGCAATTCGAGCAAGGTTTTACTCAGCACGTTGCGGTACCAATCCAGCAAATTACCGGCACCGCCGTGGAAATTGCCCCAGAAGATTCGCCAGATCCAGCGGACATTAAGCACATCAATTTCTCTGCCCAGTAATTCTTCGCGTTGAAAATGTGCCAGTCCAATCCGAATGAGAAGAACAGCGAGAACCAAAAGCCCAAATACAATCCACCACAAGGAAAGCGTATCACGGCCCCAAAACATGACCACCGCCTCGGCCTGAATCAGCAATGCCATGGGGATGATAATAAAACTGGCAAGTAGATTTGCCGCCCGTACCGAAGTAGCCTGAGTAGATACCACCACCGCGCCACTCACCATCACCACCGCCTGAGTGATGGTCAGAACAATGATTTGTAGCAGAGTTTCAGCATCCGGCAAGGGAATGCGGTTGATGACTAATCCGCTAACATAGACCGACATCCCCAAAAAACTACCCACCAGCGGCGGCACCGTTGAAGAAAGTAACTTACCCAGATAAAGCTGCCAATCAGCCAGCGGCGAAGTGAGCAAAGGTTCTATGCTGCCGCGTTCTTTTTCTCCCACAAAACTTTCCAACGCAATCACCAGCGAAACACTGATCGGGAAAAATCCTGTAATCAGCAGGAGAAATGGAATCAGACGTTCTCCAACCAGTCCTGCTCCGTATTGATTGACAAAATTGAGCAGCTGGCGGGCAGTGAAATTCATCAAAAACGGGAAAAACAGGGTCAGAAACACGATTGGGAAGATGATGCGCCAATCGCGGAATTGATCACGCACCTCACGCTGAGCAATAATCAATGCAGGGCGAATGTCAATTGATTTCATTGCCATCTTCCTCATGCAGGTTGACTGCCCTCAAGTAAGCCTCTTCCAGACTGCGTGGTACAGGCGCACAGGAAAGCACCGGCAATTGTTGGTCCAGTAATCGTTTCAATAGCAGGGGAATTTTTTCTTCGGGTTGATCCATCCGAAAAACATAGCGGCCATTTTCCTGCCTGCTTAACGAAACCCCTAATGGCAGAATTTCGGGTGGAATAGTAGCCCCATCCCGCAAAGTAACTTCGTACTCCTCCGGCCCAAGCAACATTTGCTTAAGTCGTTCCGGCACATCATTCAAAATAATCCGTCCCTGGCGGATGATCGCAATTTGGTCGGCCAGCATTTCAGCCTCGGCAAGGTTGTGGGTACAAAGAATGACCGCCCGCTGATCCGAGCGGAGCGCGCGAATGGCATCTCGCACAATTCTGGCACTTTCTGGGTCCATTGCCGATGTCGGCTCATCCAGCAGCAACACTGGCGGGTTGTGCAGTAAGGCCCGCACCAATGCCAGTTTCTGGCGCATCCCCTTAGAATATTCGCCAAGTTTCTTTTTATGGGCTTCCCCCAATCCAAACTGATCCAGCAATTCCCTTTTGCGCTGAGCGATTAGCGAATCCGGCATACGGTATAGGCGGCCGTAAAAAGTCAGGTATTCATCCGCATTCATCCGACTGTAAAGACCGTGATGTTCCGTCAAAACACCGACCGACGAACGAACCTTTTCGGCTTGTTCAACCACATCATAACCGGCAATACGGGCAGTGCCACTGGTGGGGCGCAGCACAGAGGTTAACATGCGCACGGTCGTGGTTTTACCTGCGCCGTTTGGCCCCAATAAAGCCAAAACCTGCCCGGCCTGTACATTTAGATTAATGCTTTGCACAGCAACAAAATCGGCAAAGTGCTTGGTTAAATTTTCTGCGTAAATCATTTTTCACCCCTCAACACCGCTCAGCCGCATAAGAGCCTATCCAATAACGGATTGAGGCGGTTTACTGCCTTGGCGGTGCCGCCAAAACAATCCAGCCGCCGAAGTGAGGGCGATCACTGCCATTAAGGTTTGATTGACATTCAAACCCGCCATCGGAGAAGGGTCTAAGCGTAAAAATTCCAGGAAAAACCGTCCCACCGGATAAATGATCAGGTAGAGCAAGAAGATGTCGCCTTTTTTCAACCGGTCGCTGAATTTTCGCCCCACCCATAACAGAACCGCCATGTTGAGCATGTTGTAAATCGACTCGTACAGAAACAGCGGGTGATAGTAGGCAACATCCTTAAACTCAGGCAAGCGGTGGATTGGGTCAATAAAAATAGCCCAGGGGAGATTGGTCGGTGCCCCATACAACTCCTGATTGACAAAATTACCCCATCGCCCAATTGCCTGTGCCAATGCCAAACCGGGGGCAATGATGTCGGTCCATTCGGCAAAACTCAGCCCCTTTTTTCGGCAGTAGAGATACAATGCCAACGCGCCGCCCATCACACCGCCAGGAATGCCAAGTCCACCGTTCCAGATGGCAATCGCATCCAGGGGGTGGGTCAGATAGTACCAGGTTGTAATACCGCGTTCGACCATCGAAGCTGGCGGCGTAAAAATATGCCAGAGGCGGGCACCAATCACCCCAGCAATTAACAACCAGGGCAGCATGTCCCACACCAGATCGGGGTTCAGGTTTCGCTGCTTGACCTGACGGGCAGACAACCAGGCTGCCATGATCGCCCCAAACATGATAATGACACCATACAGGTGGATGGTAATTGGGCCTATGTTAAAACTATTCGGCATTCTCTTTACACCTCACTGTAATCTCAAGCTTTTGGCAAGTCTTCCTCGCTGCGGCTCTGCTGATAAACCAGCCATAACCGCTGTAAAGCAGTGAAGTTCGCCAAAACAGCTAAAATCCACAACGCAATCAACGGCTGACCGAGCAAAAGCAGCGGAATGAGAACCAGAAATCGTTCAACCCGCGTCAACAACCCGCCTTTGACCACAAACTGAGCCGCCTCCGCACGCGCCTTGACATACGAGACCATCAGCGAACCACCAGCCGCCAGATAACCCAACAAAACTGGCAGTATTTCGTTTTGTTGTACGTAATAAAACACCAGTCCGCCGATCAGGATAATCTCTGCAAAACGGTCAATGACTGAATCGAGAACGCCTCCAAAACGAGTAGGCTTTCCGAGAAGACGTGCCATCGTGCCGTCCAGAGCATCCAGCGGTGCCGTGACCAACACCACCACGCCGCCCCAAATAAATTGTCCGCGCGCCAGAAAAACCGCTGCAATTAAAATTCCCGCCAGCCCT
>FWPU01003154.1_pt1 | contig 42523 bp, 45 predicted proteins | sample 2228361 | NCBI WGS metagenome assembly FWPU01 (sample SAMEA103939777, study PRJEB20133) | metagenome | reverse complement strand
TTATTACTTTTAATAAGTCTTCGAGAGGATATTTTTGATTTATGTCCATTAATTCAAATCGTCTTTCGTTAATGGGGTGATTTAGAGAAATTGCTAAATTAAATGGTTGTTTTTCGGAAATAAATTTTTCAATGGAGGGTATTACGCCTGCAGTAGAGATGGTAATATGTCTTGCTCCCATATTTAGTCCTTGTTTGTGATTTAATATATGAGCGGATTTTATAACATTTTCATAATTATAAAATGGTTCGCCCATTCCCATAAAAACAATATTGGTGATTTTTTCTCCCCGATATCTGATCATTTTATATACCTGTTGTAAAATTTGCCATGTTTTTAAATTCCCTGTAAAAGGAAGTTTAGCGGTGGCACAGAAAATACAATTCAGACTGCAACCACTCTGGGAAGATATACATCCTGTTTTTCTTTTCTCGCTTACAATCCATACGGATTCAAAAATTCTATTTTGACTTTCCTTTTCAGCCTTATACTCAAATATAAATTTTTCTGTACCTTTATCTTTTGATGTTCTCGAAACAATTTCTGTATCCTGAATCTGAATTTGAGGAAATAAGTTTTGTTCTTCAATAATTTTTCGGATGGATTTAGGTAATTCTGTAAATTCTTCAATGGATTGCGCATGATGTTTATGAATTCTTTCAAAGATCTGATAAGCTCTATATTCAGGTTGCTGGATAGATCTAACAAATTCTTTTAGTGCTTCTAAGTTTGCTTCAGTTAGATTCATTGGTAGTCAATCTAATTTAATTTTTATTACCAGCAACTCTATTAATTTAAATCTTTTAAAATTTGTTTTAAAATCTCAATAAGTGTTTCGTATTGTTCAATATGGGGATTATGACCTGCATTTTCTATTAAAAAAATCTGAGAATTAGGAATGATTTCAGCAAGTTTTTCTCCTACATCTTTGGGGACAATTTTATCATTTTTTCCCCAGAAAAAAAAAGTTTTTATAGGGCAGGGGCTATTCATTAATAATTCTTCTGTAAAAAAAATTTCAGTTTCATTTTCCAATGAATTCTTAACAAGGTATTGCAATCCTTGATGATTCCAGTCCTGTATCAAATAATATTTTATGAATTCTGGAATTTCTGGGGGATTTTCCTGAAATAAATTTTTTAAAAGTTCGTCTAGTTCTTCAATGCGGGAGGGAAAGAAAAGTTTCATATTTTTTTCGCGAATATCCCTACTAAAATGTAGCATTCCCGGAGCAATCGCTATTAGATAACAATTAAACTTTTCCGGATATTCATTTCTGAGGTGAGAATATATGAGCATACGAAATACTATTAATCCCCCCATGCTATGAGTAATGAAAATAGGTTTTTTAATCTGAAGATATTCAAAAATGAAACGATAGGTTCCTCTAACTAATGAGGAAAATCTCCATAATTCTCGAATATAAGGTACACGAGTTTTCCCATGTCCGGGAAGATCTAAAATATAAACATTGTAGTCATTTTTTAAATAAGAAATAATTCTTCTAAACGAATGTGAGCTATCTAAAAAACCATGTAATAAAATGATATCGCCTTTTTGTGGGTTCTTACCTTTTTTAAAATTAGTAAAATAATAAATTTTAATACCTTCAAATTTAACTTTATGTAAAAAATAACCTTCTCTATAGAATCTTTTATCAATTTTTCTTTTGCGAATCGCAAATAAAACTTTTCCCGCTATGTAATATAATTTTTTCAAAAAAGGATTGATTTTCATATTTTTAATCCAACAAAACCAGGCTATGTGCTTCCACAGAGTCTGCTAGAGCTTCTAAGGAATAACCTCCTTCTAAAAAGGAAATAATTCTTCCATTGCAATATTGACTGGCAATGTTTACAATTTGAATTGTCATCCATTCGTAAACAGAAGTGGAAAATTCCAGTCCTCCGAGGGGATCAAGTTTATGAGCATCAAAGCCCGCTGAAATTAAAATTAGTTCTGGTTCATATTCGATGATTTTAGGTAAGACTAAAGTTTCAAATACTCTTTTTATATCAGAATCATCACTTCCTCTTTTCATTGGAATATTTAATGTATAGCCTTTGCCTTCTCCTTCCCCAACTTCATCCATCGAACCTGTGCCAGGATAAAAGGGATATTGATGGGTACTAATGAATAAAACATCTTTTTCTTTATAAAATTCATCCTGAGTTCCATTTCCGTGATGAACATCCCAATCTAGAATTAAAATTTTTCTGAAACCTTTATTTAATGCGTATCGTGCAGTAATGGCAATATTATTAAATAAACAAAAACCCATTCCTCGATTTTTTAAAGAGTGATGTCCAGGTGGACGAACTAATAATAGAGCTCTATGAATTTGATTTTTTAGAATTTCATCGATAGCCTCTAAACCAGAACCAGCGGCTAGAATTGCTGATGTAAAACTATCTCTACTTATAGGAGTATCACCGTCTAAATAGCCACCACCTTTTTTTGCAAGATTTTCTACATAATCAATATATGATGGATGATGAACTAAGGATATTTCTTCTTTTGTGGCATATCTTTCTTTAAGCTTTACAAATTGAGTCAATAAATTTCTATTTTCCAGTCTTTCCTGTATAGCTTTCAATCTTTCTGGTTTCTCGGGATGGTATGTATTTGTTTCGTGTTTATAAAATATATCATGAATAAATATCGCTGTTTTCATATTAACTAAAATAATAAATATTGTGTATCTGGATTTCTTTTTTTAAATCTGATCAAATAAAAAAATTGTTTTAGTTCTTCATAGCAGGCACCGCAAAAAGTAGTTGCTTTTGTTTTTTTAATAATGGAATTTAATGAAGAATCAGGCTTTATTATTTTTTCCAATTTTTCATCAGTGATTCCAGTACAAAAGCATATTTTTCTCATAAATCTAAAATTTCCTTAAGAATTTGTTTTGTAAATTGTATTTTCTTTTGCTCTAATTCTTCAGGAGTTTCTACAATTCTTTCTTCATCGGGCTTGACTTTAAAGATAGGTTGACCTTTGCTTACTACAACACCATCTTGTTTTACCAGAATATCTGTAATTGTTCCAGAAAATTCAGCCTGAATTTTATTAAACATTTTCATTACTTCGATAATAAATAATGGTTTTCCTTCATCAAAATGTGAGCCTACATCTACGTATCTGGGAGTTGTTGGTGTTTCTCTAAAATAGATCATACCCCCCATTGGAGATGCAATGGTATCTGAGGCAGCAATGGGAGGAGGGGATAAATTTTTTATATATTCTTTCTGTATTTGAGGATTATAGAATTCTTCAGGAAAAATAATATGCATTTCGTTATCCAGATGAACATCAAAAACCTGATTGCGAATTCCCAGCCATATAAGTAAACTTAGAAGCTCCAGACCTATTTGAAATCCTAAGTGTGCAGACAGGATTTTTTCTTTTTCTGGATTTCCATAAAAATTCTCAAGTAAATGTTGATGGAGTTCTTCAAAATTGTTAAAATTCAAATTATATTTATCTTGTAGTGTTTTGTAAAAGTTTAAAGCTTCTGTGATAATTTCATAATCGTGCTTCCAGATTTTCTGAGAGGGTGGTGCATCTCTTTCTTCAAGATGCAAATAATCATATAGTTCGTTAAGAATATCGATGGGGTTCAGAATCCATTTAATTTTTTGATTTTGCACCTTAAAGCTACGGTTATAATTATATTTTAACCATCCGATTAGCAGATGATATTCCTGTAATATGATTTTGATGGGGCGAGTTATCAAGGTAAGTTTTAAATCTAATAAATTTAATACTTGATTTCCAAATTTTTTCTTATAGTAATTTTTTATTTCCTCCCATGCAGTATCAATTTCTATTAAATTTGCTTCTTTTGCAAGTTTACCAATTAGGGCTAAATAGGGTAGAGTAATTTTTGTATCCGGTCTTGCCATTTCGTCTAATCCAAGTAAGAAATAACACATTCCCATATGAAACTCTCTATTAGTGGAAAGTTCAGATCCTCTAAGCTCCATTTTTCGCAGAATATTCCCTAATCTTTCTAGATTTTGTTTTCGTGAATTACCCCAGGATACAATCAAAGCTATATTGGAATCATAAGCTCCTGCTAAGTGATAATGTATGAAATCATTGGTATCTGGATTTCGAATACCAATACCCTGATCATCCCTTAATTCATAATCAACTGGTGGAGACCAATATTCAATAATACCACCTGCATGAGGTTGTAAAGCCTGATTCATTGCGTTAAGTCTAACTTCTCCACCTGCCAGATTTTTGAGATATCTTTCAGGGCGGGGAAGTTTTTTGGGATGTACAGCACACAATACCATTGCTTCTACAAGAGATTCGACTTCAAAGTAGTCAGCTGGATTTTCTGGATTTCTAAATCGGAGACCATATACCATTTCAGTTACGCGATGCTCTACCTGAATTCTTGTATTAACTTCCATAAAATAAAAGCCATCGTCAGACACTATACACTCAAAAGTAGAAGCTGAATTGAGTTTAACTGCTTTTGCAAATCTTTCAGCCTGATCTTCCATTTGTTTTAAGAATTCTCTATCTTTTTCTAATCTTCTTGCCCAGTCCTGTTTTCCCATTTGTTTTAATCTCTGGATTTCAAATTCATAAAGTTCATCTGTTATAGAAAGCTCCACTAATTTTTGTTCGTACATTTGAATGCTACAATCGCGCCCCCCCAGAGCAATTGCCCAATCCCCATTACCAAGTAGCTGGATTTCATTATGGCGGGTATTTTCAATGTTCATTTCAATAAGAAAATTTTTATTATCTGATGGGCCCAGTGCTTTTGATTCTGAAAGGACTTCAAATACTGCATCATATACTTGTTCAGGGGAACTTACAATTCGCTGTCCTTTACCACCGCCACCACCTACATGTTTTAGTCTGACTCTTTTCCCTTTATTTTTTTCCAGAATTTTTGTAATTTCTTCTTTTGCTTTTTTTTGTAGTTCTTCTACTGATATAAGAGGAATATGTTTTTTATAACTTTCCTCCAGTATTTTTTCCGCAAGTTCCTCTAATGGCAGGGATTCATAATTAGGGATATTCATTTGATGTTGATTTATAATTTGATAAAGTTCATCTCTGGTTTTATATTTTTCGAGTAAGGTTAAAGAAGTGATATTATCAATTCCGGGAGTAACGGATACTAAATTTGCTTTTGCAATTTTTTTTGCATTATCTTTGGAGCCTGCCATTAAGTGAACATGTGATGATGGTCCAATAAATCCAATACCAGAACTTTCTAAACTTTGAACAAAATGAGCATCTTCTGCCATAAACCCATATCCTGCAAATACATGTGTATAATGGTTATTTCTACAGATTTGAATTATATCCTTTATTCTCTGATTCCTTTCTTTTTGATCTACTCCTGTATAATCCGTTATTCTATGAATTCGCAATGGGTCATTAATTTGGCGAATTTCTGGAGCTAGAGTTTGAGGATAGGTTACAGAATCTTTTTCTGATAATAGAATTCCGTATCGCATTCCCATGGATTCAAAAATATCCATTGCTTCTTTGCGAATAGGACCTCTACAAACAATTAAAATACTAATAGAATCACAGTTAAAACTTCTTGCCCAGTTACTTGATAAATTTAAATATTTGTTTTTGACTGCTAAAGGTTTCATAATTGTCCTTTTTTATATAATTAAATATCAATTTCGATTAAATATATGTTAAAGTCAATTTTTTTCGTTTTCTTTTTTAGTCTATTTTTTGGGAAACAATTATTAATTTATGGATTGGGGGATAGTGATTCTATTATAACAAAGTTATTACATAAAAGTATTTTCAGGAATAAGTATTCTAATTTGTATTCATAAATTTATGTTTTAGATCAAGAAAAAAAAAGAATTTCAATCAAGTTTTTATTTTTGTAAAAATCTAGATTAACTGAATTATTTTAAAGGTTCTGTATTTCTGATTGAATCTTCAATTTCTTTTAATTGTGTAGAAATCCTTGCATCGATGGCTCCCACATCAGTTTCAATTATACATCCACCTCTGTCCACACGAGAATCTTCGTAAATATTAACCTTTCTTAAGGATTCCATCATTTTAATGAGTTCATCTTTGTGAGCAGTTGTCAATTCGAGATCTGCAAAATTTACGCGAATATTAACTCTATCCCTATCTTTAATTCTTCGGAGAGCTTCTCTTATATTGTTCAGGACTACTTCTTTTCTTTCTACAACTTCATCTTTTATTACTTTTCTTGCGATCATTAAAATGATTTCTACCATCTGTTTTTCGGATGCGGCTATTATTTCTTCGCGAATGTCAATAGCCTGTCCGATGATTACCCCCAATCGATCTATTAATCTTCTCACTTCAGATTGACCTTTTTTAAATCCAACTTCTCTTCCTGCTTCATATCCTTTCTGATAGGCTTCATGTTCTATTTCCGCTATCCGAAGTTCTGCTTCTTTTACCATTCTTTCTACTTCTGTTTTGGCTCTCTGTAAAAGTTGTTCTGCCTCTAATCTTGCTTTTTCTATTTCTTTTTTGGCTTTTTCATTTGCTTCCTGAGTCAGCTGAAAAGCAAACGCTCTTCCCTGTTCTTCAATTTCCTTTGCTCTAAGTTGAGCATCTTCAATCATTTTCTTGATTTGTTCTTCAGTTTCCTGTCTATATCTTTGTAGTTCAGCTTCAATTTCTTCTATGGTAGGTCCGTGATATTGTTCAATTACCTGTCCTTCCGCATCAATAATATATTCACCTGTTTCCTCAATACCTTGGAATCTTTTATATTTGTCAGGAATTTGAATAGATATCTTATTATCTGCTTTTGAAATTTGAAGTGGTTTAATTACTAATTTATTACCTGCCATATCTTGTATTAATTTTCGGTATAAATGAGTTTTCAACCTTTTTTTTATTGATTTTTATAGCAATTTATTAAAAAGTGTAATGTGGTTTTATCGGGATTGGAAATAAAAAAAAGATTGGGGAAAGATATAATAATTCAGCCCTATGAGGAAAATTTGTTAAATCCTAATTCTTATAATTTAAGACTTCATAATGAGTTAATGATTTATAAAGAATCGGTGCTTGATATGAAGAAATCTCATCAAACAGAGATCATTAACATTCCGGAAGAAGGGTTAATTCTTGAACCCCATCAACTCTATTTAGGTCGAACTTATGAATATACAGAAACCAGGAATTTAGTCCCTATGATTGAGGGTAGATCTTCTATTGGTAGATTGGGAATTTTTGTTCATGTTACAGCAGGTTTTGGAGATGTAGGTTTTTGTGGATACTGGACATTAGAAATTTTTGTAATCCAGAGAGTAAAAATCTATCCTTTTGTTCCTGTGTGTCAGATTTTTTATCATACCATTGAAGGAAATTTTGAAGAATATAAAAATGGAAAATATCAAAAAAATCAAGGGATACAACCCAGTTTTTTATATAAAGAATTTATAAAGTGAGGCGAGTATGCCAAAAAGAATTTTATTGTCAAAATTTCAATTTTATGTAAATTTATGTGTCTTTCCTTTACTTTTGATTTCTCCGATAATGCTAATTTTCCCTGAAGGCATCAAAGTTTTAAGAATAGACAATGAAGTATTCACTAATAGATATTTTCTTTTTTTTGTAAGGATTTCTGGTTTATTTTTATTTCATTTAGGGATATCTATATATTATTATGCCAGAAAACCTAATAAAAATATTGATTTATTTTTTTTTACATCTCTTTTACTTCTTGGTCTAGCTTTTTTATGGATTATAGCCCCTTTTTTATGGAAGTTTTCTTATTTATTTTTTATTGTTGCTTTATTTTTTTTGGTCTTTGGAATTTTTTTCTTTATTTTTTCTACTAAAAATTTATTAGTAAGAGATTAAAAATTGATTTAATTATAATTTAATAATGAAACTTAATTATTTTAAATTCTTTGAAGTATTTCATTATTTGTGGGAAGATATAAAAGCCATATACAGAAATGATCCTGCTGCAAGAGGTTTGGAAGTAATCCTGTATCCTAGTCTTCATGCTATGATTTTTCATAGGTTAATCTGTCATCCTTTATATGGGTTGCGATTATTCTTTTTAGCAAGATTATTTTCTCAGATATCCCGATTTTTAACCGGACTGGAAATTCATCCAGGAGCGAAAATAGGTCCAGGTTTTTTTTGTGACCATGGAATGGGAGTAGTTATAGGAGAAACAGCAGAAATAGGAAAAAACTGTGTAATGTTTCATGGAGTAACCCTCGGAGGAACAGGAAAGCATAAGCAAAAAAGGCATCCCACAATTGGTGATAATGTTTTTATCGGAACTCATAGTACATTGTTGGGTCCCATCTATATAGGTGATAATGTAAAAATTGGTGCAGAAACAGTAATAGTGAATAGAGACGTTCCTTCTCATTGCACAGTTGTAGGTACTCCAGGAATGATTGTAAAAAGAGGAGAGAAAAAAATTCATCCCCCCGAATCTCTTCCTCTAAGCGAATATCGATTTAAAGAAATGTATTATGAAGAGGAAAATAAAAAAAATTTTAACGAATATTTTTTTTATGGCGATGGAATTTAAAAAAATATTGACTGATAATAAAAAGATATTAATTTGATTTTAAATATGAAATTTATAAAAGGAGACCCAAACTCGCCAGTAGGTTCCCTGATAACCTTTAGTGAAGTTCGTGGTCAAAATCCTATTGAACCTGATGCAAAAATACTGGCTGTTCATATTGTAGTAAGTCCTTTAACTGCTCATAATTATAATTATCCAGTAGTAGTATTTCCTGTTACTGCTTTTTCAGATAAAAAACACTTATTTAAAGTGCTGGATTTTATTGGAAATTGTGATGTAATTCAACTGGAAGATTTTCAGATACCGGATAATCAATCAGAAGAAGAATATTTAAAAAAAAGAATGAAAATGTTAAATGATGTAGTGAAAAAATATGTAGATGCTTTTCAGAAAAAATATTCAGAAATTGTGGAAGAGCAGGATTTGGCTATATTTGATTATTTGATGGATTTTGATAAAATTGTTGGAACCAAAAAAAATCCTTCTTCTAATAAAATAAAAAAGAAAAAAAATCAGTTAGAAAATCCTGAGGATATATTGAGTAGTTTGAAAGGTATTGAACAGTTGCTCCTAAAAAAAGAGAAAGAATTACAAAAAACAAAGCAGAATCAAAGAAAAACAAGGTTATCTTCGAATCAAATAAAAACCAGAAAGAAAATCAACAAATCGATGGAAGAATTCATACCTTATATCAGTTTTATTAAAATGAATCATCCCGAAATAGATATTATTAATTTTGAAAAAGCTCTTCAAAACAATGATTTCCAGCTTGCCAATTTATATTTAAAAAAATACTTTGCAATTATCGAAGAAAGATATGAAACAGCTCAATATTTTCAAAATAAAATAAAAAATTTTGAGCTAAATCAATAAAGTATGATAAAGGGATATTCAACTCGTGAGGGAACAAAGCAATATTATTCACGAATGGAGAGAACCTATCCCAACTTAATAGCTGAATCCTGGTATAATCGAATTGAAGGATTGGATTTTTTCCCGTCGCGGTTGGGTTTTGGTGGTTATAGAATACATTATCAACATAAAGAGCATGTAGAGGCTTTAAGAGAAGCCTTAATTTCAGGAATCAATGTAATCGATACTTCTACAAATTATGGAGATGGGGGATCTGAAATCCTGATTGGAAATGTTCTTAGAGAACTGTTGGAATCATCAAGAATAAAACGTGAAGAGATTATTATTATTTCCAAAGCAGGATATGTTCAGGGAAAAAATTTAAGATTATATCTGGAAAGAAATTTTCCAGAAATGATTCAGTTGGACGAATATTTGTACCATTGTATACATCCGGAATTTCTTGAGGTTCAGATAGAATTAAGTAGAAAAAGAATAGGTTTAGAAACTATTGATGTATATTTGTTACATAATCCAGAATATTTTTTAAAAAAATATCAGGATCAAAAAACGTATCTAAAAAGAATTGAAAAAGCTCTTGATTTTCTTGAAAAAAAAAGATTGGAGGGAATTATACGATATTATGGAATATCTTCCAATACATTGGTTGAAGAACCTCATCATCCCGAATTTACAAATTTAAAGGAAATTCTTAAATTTGCTCCACCAGGTTTTAAAATTGTACAGTTTCCAGCCAATTTACTGGAGAATGGGTATTTAAAAAATTCATTTTTAGACTTAGCCCGAAGTTATAATTTATGGACGATATCAAACCGTCCTTTTAATTCCATATATGAAAACAAGCTTTATCGAATAGCAAGAATGCCGTATGAATATGTAAATGGGGAAAAAAATCCAGAAGCAATTTTTTTACAGTTGGAGGAACAACTCAAAAATTTAGAAAATCAATTAATAAAAAATTTATCTGATAAACATTTCACATTTGACCAAAATTATTGTTCACCTTATGAAACAATTCAATATTATTTAAAATTTATTAATGAGCCAGAAATGGTTTATCCCTTTTTAAGAAGTATAAGTATACCATTTCAAAAAACTGTTTCTTTTTTAAGAATATTAATCTATGATTCGAAATCGGAAAAAATAAAGAAAGTTTACGAAGATTATATTCGAGTTTTGAATTATATTTTAGTTTATCTTTCCAATTATCTTTTTTACAGGAATCATATTCGGCTTGAAAACTTAGAAAAAAAATTACTGGAAAATGAACCAGTATATTCTTATTTACCATTGACATTAAAAATTTTAACCATTCTTCTCGGAAATGGAATTCATACAGTTCTTGCAGGAATGAGAAAAACTTTGTATGTAAGACAACTACAAAAAATTTTTTCTTTACCAATTTTGAACAAAAAAATACTTGTAGATAAAGATTTAATAATAAAATCAAAATTATGACAGAAAAAGAAAAACACTTATTACAACAATACGATAAAGCGTTATTATTATACAAACAGAGAAAATGGAATGAAGCTCTGGGAGAATTTAAAAAAGCTCTGGAAATTATTCCTGATGATGGACCTTCGAAATTATATATTGAAAGATGTAATGAATATATTAAAAATCCCCCACCTGAAGATTGGGACGGTGTATTTGTAATGAAAACAAAATAAAATTGATTGTATTTATTTGTAAAAAAATTCGACTTCATGGCAAAAAAAACATACGGAATAGATGAACATCCCTACGAAACTATTTTTGAAGAAGGCACTTATTTTTCAGGTTTATTAGAATTTGAAAGGCCCTTATTAATAAAAGGTGTTTTTGAAGGCGAAATTCGTACTGCAAGTACTATAATTATTGGGGAAACTGCAAAGATTATAGCTAATATTAAAGCAGGTACTGTTATTGTAGGAGGAGAGGTAATAGGAAACGTAGAAGCTTATCAAAAAATAGAAATGCTGAATTCAGGTAAAATTATAGGGAACATACGCACTGCCAGATTATACATAGCAGATGGTGTGATTTTTGATGGAAATTGCGAGATGTTAGATCAGGATGAAGTTAATGAGTTAAAAGCTTCTTTGTATAAATAAGATGCTTTTTCCCAAGTCCAGTTTTCAATTTCGAACTTAATTTTTTTCAATAGTCGTTTACGGTGTAAATCCACATATTCCTGTAAGGAAATTTTCCATGCATCAATATCAAAAGTAGGAACAAATCTGGCATACTCATCTGCTATTTCTCTAAACACCGGTATATCAGATAGGATCAGATTTTTCCCAAAGCTAATTGCTTCTAAAACGGGAATTCCAAAACCTTCATACATTGAAGGTAAGCAGAAAAAAGCACATCTTTGATAAAGTTGAGATAATAAATCATCTGTAACATTTTCCAATAAAAATACTGTTCCTGTTTTTCCTATGATTTCATCAAGACGATTATAAAATTTTTTTGATTCCCACCCTCTTTTGCCAACGATAACAAGATAATAAGGTTCTTTTGTTTCACTAAGAAAATATTTATAATAGGCTTCAATGAGAGTACTATAATTCTTCCTCGGTTCAATGGTCGAAACTGCTAAAATAAAATTTTTATCTAAAATTGGAATGGAGTTTTTATCAAATTTTCTTTTTTTATCAATACCGTAATATATAATTTTTATCTCTTTTTTAAATTCAGGGAAAATTTTTTTGGTGTCTTCAATGTTATTTTTTGATATAGAAACAATCATATCAGCGTTGAATAGACTATATCGCTGGTATATTCTTTGCTGAATTAAGGCAATCTTCCTCATTGTTTTTGGGTAGAAATATGCAATATAATCATTAATGGTAATTATGGTCTTAATATTTTTATTAAGTGAAAAAGGTATGGTTTGCTGAGGTCCCCAAAAAATATCAGGTTTCATTTTATTTAAAATTTTTGGTAATTCAAAGGTAAACCATAACCCCCCTTTTTTGCCAAATCGTGTTTGAGATTGATTCCAGACTACATTTTCTTGCTCTAAAAGATAATGATAATCTTTATGGCAGGGAAGGTGGGAAAATAGATAAAAATCATAATCTTCTTGGATATTTTCGACAATTTTGCTTATAGCTCTTGAAATTCCAGCAATGGGGAAACTCAGAGGTCTGGCATCTACTGCAATAATTTTATTTTTTCTTTTTCTGGTTCTGCTTTTTGTGGACATTTTTTTTAGATTTTTTTCCTTTTAAAGGAATAATAGTGGATATAGCATGTTTATATACCATTATAAATCCCTTTTCCGCTTTCATTAATATTGAAAAAATATCGAATTTCTGGATTCTTCCTTTTAAAACACTACCATTTTTTAAAAAAACATAAACTTTTAGTCGTCTTTTACGAGCTTTACTTATAATTTGATTTTGCTCAATTGCTCCATATTTTCCTGGCATTTCCATACCTTCTCGATCTTTTTTTTGATTATATTTTTAATTCTATACCTAATTGCAATAACTTTTTTTTTGTCAATTCTATTTCTGAATCTATCTTGGGAATCGAGTTTAGCAATTCTAATATGCTTGCATCTTTAAAAAGATATAAATAATTATAAAAATCTCTTATATTTTCTTCTATAACTTCAAGGACTGTTTTTTCATTAATTCTGCCCACAGAAGATATTTTATAATTATAATAAGGAATAAAACGTGGTTGTAGGCTTATATTTTCAATAGGAATGATTTTACTTCTCTGAAGGGATTCTTTTAGATGCCCCGTTCTTTCAAGTTCAGTTGCTTCTTCATGATTATTGATAATAGTTCTAAGATGGTTAATCATTTTTCTAAAAAAATTATTTGATTTAACAATTATTTTAATAAAATTTTGTAAAATAATGTCTGTTGGTGAACCCTTCATCGCTGTATATAAATTCTGAAAAGATAATACAGCAGTTTTATATTGATTAAGAAAATCTTTAATATCTTTATTGATTTCCGAATATAAGTCCATTTCTTTTTTAAAAACTGAATTTTTAAAAATCATAACATCAGTAGTTTGATTTTTTTGATCATAAATACTAATAGTACTTGTATATAAATTATTAAAATTTAAATCAAAATCTGTAAAAAGAATATTTAATAATTTTTGAGGTTCATTTATATGACTTTGAACCATTTCCCTACCAACTCTCATTTCTCCGTATTGCCTTTTTAATATATAAATGACGATATCATTTAAAAATTCAAAATTGACTTTTCCTTTATCAGTCATAATAAAATATTTATTCTTAATGTAAATTATATCTTTTTTTAATCTTTGTTTTTCATCGATAGTCTGTTGTAATTTACTAATTCTTTGATGAATTAATTGCATTATTTTATCGGGTGCTCTATATCTGTCTATTACAGGGGGCTTTATATTTAATTCTCTGATAAGATCATTCCATTTTATAATTTTCTTTCTTTGTAGCACATAGAAAGATAAAATTATATCTGTAAATTTAGGCCTTCTTTGTTCCATACGAGATAAAATTTTAACTACACTAATTGTATTTGCATAGTAAGGAGCTATATCTTTTTCTTTTTTTAACCATTCTGCAAATTGATTTTCAATAAAATTTGTATAGTCCGGGAATTGAATAAGGTTTGCATATAAAACCTGCATTTTTAAAGTTTTTTGAATAATAAAATCCGGACTGATTTCACTTTTAAATAATGGGTAGATATTGATATATTCTCTAAAAAACTGAAAAAGTGTAACAATAATGTTATATTTTTGAGGCGGAAATTCCATCCAGCCTTTTTGAATAAAAAATCCAAGAGATTTTAATGTATCCAGAATTTGTTTTTCTTCGAACAAATGAAAACTTTGAATTAATTGCTGAGAAAAATTCAAATTAAGGCCAAATAATCCGTGAATAAAAGTCCCTGTTTCTGATCCCCATCGGCTGAGTTCATTTCCACCCAATACTTTTTGGAAGAAACTGCCCTTATTCTTCTTTTGATTTTTTTCTTTTTTAAGAACATTAACAATATTATTATTTTTTTTGCTTTTGTCTATATTGATTTTATTTTGTTTTATTTGTTTTGTAAAAGCTTCATCTAATTCCTGTATTTTTTTAATTCGGATGTATACATCTTTATATTTTTCAATAATTTCATCAACTTTCTGTTGAAGTTCTGGTGGTCTTTGTTTTTTGTAGAGTTCACCAAAAAGTTTATGAGCTTGAGTCGTTGTAATGGGCTCATTCATAGTTCATTTTTTTAAATTTAATGGATTATCTACATTTCGGGAACCAGCCGGAGCTTTATAAGAAAATAAACTTGCCTGGATATTATTTAAAAAAACAATATTAAAAAACCGATAACTTATATAATTCTTTTCTTTATAAAACTGAATTGTTGTGGGGAAATTTTTCTCATTCCAGTAAAGAAGAATTTTTGAATAGGGTTTACCTTCGGGAGGTTCAATAATAGCACTATTCTCTTCAATTTTTCTTGGATAATTCAGAATCCAGTTTATTCCACCTGAAGGTATTATGTCCTGTTTCCCACTAACACGTGTATCAGGATCATATACAAACACTTTTCGTCCATCAGCTGCTAAAATTCTTCCATCCTGAATTTTGAAATTAAATTTTCCCTGCTGATAATGAATCACTCCTCTAATAAGTGAATTGTTATTTTGAATTTCGAGATTAGCTTTGAAGGTTGAGTATTGAAAATTGTATACTACTTTTGAGAGGACATCAGAATATAATTCATTTATTATAAAGAAAAAAAGAAAACAATAAAAATGTTTCATTAATACTTTCATAAAAATCCTTTTTTTAAATTTTTAACTTCGAAAATTCTTTCAACCCCATTTATCTTTTGAAAAGATATGCTAATTTTTTGAATTGTATTTATACAAAATTTTTTCAAGCTTTTACTTAAAAGGTGTTTGCCAGTGTTTATAGATTTCAATATCTCTCTATACATTAGCTAACTCATCTTTATAATTTTCTATTTTTTTTATAGTTTTCAATTATCAGAAATCCATTGAGATGTAAAGCAAAATCTTTTTAAAGGTAAAAAGCCAAGGTTAATTTTCACCTTGACTTTGCAGAAAATTTAGCTGTAAATTTTTTTAATTTCTTCTGTCATAGCGGGAACAATTTTAAAAAGATCATCAACAACTCCATAGGTAGCTACTTTAAAAATATTGGCATCAGGATCTTTATTAATAGCTACTATGATTTTAGATGAACCCATTCCTGCTAAATGCTGAATAGCTCCAGATATTCCGCAGGCAATGTATAGATTTGGAGATACAGTTTTTCCTGTTTGTCCTACCTGATGGCTATGATCAATCCAGCCTGCATCTACTGCCGCTCTACTAGCGCCAAGAGCAGCACCCAGTACATCAGCTAAAGCTTGTAAAGTAGGCCAATTTTCTGGACCTTTAATTCCTCTACCACCAGACACAATAATAGAAGCTTCTGTAAGTTGAACCTTTCCTGTCTCAGCTTGTTGAATATTGGAAAGCTTCATTTTGGTATCTAAGTTTTGTGGAGTGATGGTTTCTATCTTTCTGGGACTATTGTAATTATCCATCACATCCTGAGAATTAGGCCTTACGGTTATAACTGCCGGGCTTTTGATTTTTATATTAGCGTAAGCTTTTCCAGAATATATCGGTTTTTTTAAAAGAATTTCCTCTACATTTCCAGTCAAACTAATTACATCAGCAATAATATTTCCGTTGATTTTAATGGCAACTTTACCAGCATAGTCTTTTCCCTGAATTGAATGGGGTATAAGAATAAAACGAATTGATTTTTCTTTTGCAATTTGATGAATTATATTCGTCCAGACATCAGGAGAATATTCTATGTTATCAACTTTAATAACAGTATCAACTCCGGATTGGAAAAGTTCATTTGCCTGATTTTCATTTCCATTGATGAGGAGACCATATACATCACCCCCTAATTTTTTAGCAGCTGATGCCAGTTCTTTTGATATTTTTTTTAAATTTCCGTTTTTAGTTTCTGCAACAATTAAAAAAGACATAATATTCCTCCTTAAATTACTTTAGCTTCTTCGCGTAAGAGTCTAACTAGCTCTTTTGCCTTAGCTTCTGGGCTTTCGCCATCAATGATTCTTCCTGGTGGTCTTGGTGGTGGTGGTTCAAGAGATACAACTTCTATTTTGGGAATATTAACACCCAGGGAATTGACGTCTATTACCTGTATTTGTTTTTTTTTCGCAGCCAGAATTCCTTTAAGAGAAGGATACTTGGGATCATTTAGTTTTTTGGTGGCTGTTATTAGAACAGGTAATTGAACTTCGACATCAGCTGTTCCTCCTTCAATTTCTCTTGTGATTTTTGCTTTGTTTCCATCAATTTCAACCTTAATGGCATAGTTTACATTAGGAATACCAAGAATTTCTGCAACCAGAGAAGGAACCATTGAAGATTGGGAATCAATTGCAATATGCCCGGTAAGTATAATATCAGGATTTTCTGTTTTTAAATAAGCCGTGAGAATCTGAGCTGTATAGTGAATATCCAGAGTATTGTAAGAATCATCTTTAATATGGGCTACTCTATCTACTCCAAGAGCATAAGCAGTTCTTAATGCTTCCTGAACTCTATCAGGTCCCAGAGAAACTGCAACTACTTCAGCTTTATGCTTTTCTCGAATTTTTAATGCTTCTTCAAGGGCATGTTCATCAAAGGGGGAAACAATCCACTTTATACCCGTTTCATTAATTTGATTTCCATTGATTTTTATTTGTGTTTCAGTATCAGGAACTTGCTTTACTAGGGTAATTACCTTCATTAATATTCTCCTATTAGATTAATTTATTGAAGTAGTTATTTATATTTAAGTGAATTGGGTTCATTAATTTCACTTAAATACAAACATCTACTATATAAGAGTTCAAGATTTATAATAGAATTCTTGTGTCAACTTTTTCAAGCTAAATAATAAAAAAATTTAAAATTCAAAAGTATTAATTTATAGATTTTTGTCCTGGATAAATTTTTTGCAATAATTGAATACTAGCTAAAATCGTAAAAATGGCAATGAACACATTTCCATCTGTTTTTAGTAAAAACAAAGAAAAGAACAGAGGGGTAATGGTATGAAGTAAAACAAAAAACATCCAGGAGAAAGCTACAATTTTCATTTGTTCTGGATTTTTTTCTTTCTGAAAAATTTGATTTAAATGAAATTTTAAAAATTTTACAAATTTATCTAAATGAAATTCCTTATTTTCCATAAAATATTTCTTTAACTGCAGGAAAAAAAATATAATCCCCAATACATTTAATATAAAAAGAGATAGTATAGTTAAATTCATAAGACTAAGATTTTTATTTTAATTTATGTATCGTCAATTCTTTTGTTAAATTCTAAAAAAGGAATGAGAATTTTTTTGACTTCCTCGTATATTTTTGGGAGTTTTTGTTTTTCAGAAGGGGTAAATTCTGAAAGTAAATAATCTGCAACGGTTATGGAACTTATAGGTCTACCTACTCCAATTCGTATTCTTACAAAATCGTTACCACAACGCTCTATAATATTTCTTAAACCATTATGTCCCCTGTGTCCACCACCTTCTTTTAATTTTACAACTCCAGAGGGTAATTCAATTTCATCATGAATAACTATGGTATTCTTTATATGAATTTTTTCTTTTTGAATACATTCACAAACCGATACCCCTGATAAATTCATAAAGGTCTGTGGCTTTAAGAGAAAACATTGAATTTTTTTATTATTTATAATCCAGTAGGTTTCAATACATAAGCCCTTATATTTTTCTTTCCAATTTAAATCAGGGAAAAATTCTTTTTGTAATTGGTCTATTATTAAAAAACCCGCGTTATGTCGTGTAAATTCATATTTTTTGCCTGGATTCCCCAATCCTACAATTAAAAAAGAATTTTCCATATATCTAATTTTTTTATTTCGTTTTTATTAACTATTAATTTTTATTTTCGGATGCTCCTTTATGAAGGATTCAGAATTTTTGATACAGGTAGATTTTGATAATTTAATTTTTCTCGAAAGGAATTGGAAAATTAAAAGTTCTATACAGGGTAGATTGGGAATGTATGTTCCACTAAAAGAGGTTTTGAATTTTTATGTGAAAAATAAAAATTTAAAAGATTTTGATCTATTAAATTATTATATTCCAGATATTATGGATATTCAGTCTCTAAGAAAAAAAGATTTAGTCTCCCTCAGTAATTTTAATTTTCTGGAAAAACAAAATCTACTGGATGCCCTCATTAAACATAAATTACGCGGTAGAAAAATTCAAATTATAACACTATTTGTAAGCGATTTTATTAAGCAATCTATACTAGGAAAGTTTGATACTAAAACAAAAGATTTTCTGGAACAAATTCAATGGATTTCTTATTGGGATGATTATAAAAATTATGAAATACAGACCAATGATTTTCCTCGTTTTATAAAATATCTTTATATTCAAAAAAAAATTCTGAGAAAAGGTGAAGAGAATTACATACTTACGCCTAAATATAAAATCATTTATTATTATTCAACGGATCTAGCTGTGATACATCAATTGAGCCAATTTTTGATGGAAAATCAACACTTCTTTGAATACAAAAATAACTCGATTATAAGCTATTTTTTATACCATCAAATCGACTAAAATGAAGCTTACGTTATCATTAGCTTTTCTGTTTATAGATTGAGAAACGAGATATTGAGAAGTAGATTCGAGATTATTCCATTGAAAACTCTCCTGTAATTCCTCTTCTGTAAATAACTCCCATAAGCCATCTGAGCATATAAGAAATTTATAATTTTTTAATTCTATTTTTTTTATAAATATTTTATCTATTTTTGTTTTTCCATCTCCAATTATTGCGGATGTAATTATATTTTTTCTGGGATGATTCCGTGCCTGTTCTCGAGTTAATTTACCTTGTTCTATCAGTTCTTCTAAATAGGAATGATCTATGGATACACGATAAATTTTATTTTTTTTAAATAAATAGACCCTCGAATCTCCCACATTGAAAATTACAATTTCAGGAACATTAATAAAGATACCTGCTATTACGGTGCCCAATCCCAAAGAATATTTATTTAATTCAGCGAATTCATTAAGTCTTATTTTAGCACTGGATAATGCGTTCAAAAGATCATTTAAATTCTGAATCTTTTGATTTCTTAAAAAATCCAGAACTAAAAAGCTAGCTACTTCTCCTTTTGTATGTCCTCCGAGACCATCAGCAACTGCCAGTAAACATTTTGATGTTTCTATCTGTAAATAAGAATACGTTGAAAAATTATCCTGATAAATTGATTTATCGATTAGGATACAGTCTTCGTTATGATTTCTAACAGAGCCTTTATTTGTATAGAAATAAAGATTTATTATCATAAATGTAAAGAAGCCAGATTATCTGCGATTTGATTTTTTTCTCTGGGTATATGTATAATTTTATAGGCGAAGAAATCTTTAAGTATAGATTTAATTTTTAGGTACATTTCTTTTAGATGATGATTTTGAATTTTATATAATCCCTGTAATTGTTTGGCTACCAGTTCTGAATCAAGATAAATTTCAATTATAAATTCATTTAAATTTTTGCTGGATAGTTTGTTTTTTATTTCTTCCAGACCGCGAAGCACTGCTCTATATTCTGCAAAATTATTGGTTGTGTTCCCGATAGCTTCACTGATTTCAATGATGGTAGTTCCATTTAAATACCCGATTGCTCCAATTCCTGCCGGTCCGGGATTTCCTTTTGATGCTCCGTCGCAATAAAGTTGAATGATTTTCTCCATAATTAAAAGAATTTGAAATATTGTTTTTTTGTAAAATAAAATTTAAACTCTTCGAAAATATTATAAATGATAGAGGAAATTATTAAAAAAAAACCTTATCTAATAGAGTATTTATCTGGGGCATCTGAGAATGAATTTCAAATTATATCAGCAGTTAAAGGAGGAAAATCTATAGTTTATAGAAATATCTTTTTATCTTCGAAATATGATCCTTTACAGGAAGCGCAAAGGATTATTCATAGAATCAAATTTCAAAAACATAAAATTATTTTTATCTTTGGTGCAGGTAATATTCATTTGATTCAAAATATATTAACAATTCGGGAAGAAAATCAAATTACTATTTTAGTTGAATATAATAAAAATTTAATAACCTTTCTGATAAAAAATTCATTAGAATTTATAAATTTTCTTAATCAGAAAAATTGTCATGTATTTTGTAATGAAAATTTGCATCTTCTCTGGAATTATATAAATAGTCTCAAAGTGGAATATTTGAAGGGTTATATTATAATACCACATCCTTTATCTCTTACAATGAAACATAAATTTTATCAAGAACTGGAATTCAATATACAGAGAATCTTTAAATCAAATTTTTCGAGCTTATTAACTCGATTTGAATTTGAGACTTTATGGTTTCGTAATATTTTTATTAATATGAATTTATTGCATAAAGATGAGTTTAGAAATCGCTTAATATTCTATAGAAATAAATTTTTCCAAATACCTGTAACAATTGTGGGAGCGGGACCTTCTTTAAGCAAATACAGTTCCATCCTTAAATACCTTAGTAAAAAAACTTTTATGATTGCTACGGATGCTAGTTTAAAACCATTAATTAAAATGAACATTAGACCTCATGCAGTTCATATTCTGGATGGACAGCTGCATTCTTATTTCCATTTCAGGGGAGAAAGTTTAAAAGATATCATTATCTTTGCGGATATGGTAATTCATCCCTTATTAATAAAAAAACTAAAACCCAAAATGTGGATTTTTTCATCTACTGCAAAATATTATTTTGATTATGCAGGTAATCCCGTAAGAGAAATGACACCGGGTATGAATCTGGTCCAGAAATTGATAGGCGAAATTGGTTCATTGCAATCAGGTGGTTCAGTGGCTACTTCTGCATTTGAAATAGCTCGTTTTTTAGGAGCAGGTAAAATATTTCTTATTGGAGTTGATTTATCGTGGCTAAATCGTCAGATTCACTGTTGGGGCACTTATCATTATGAAAATTGGATTTGTCTGATAAATAGACTTCAGACTCTCGAAAATATAAATGAAAAAATATTTCAAAATCGTATTAAAGTACCGGTACCCTCTTATTCAGGAAATTTAGTCTATGGCGACCATGTTATGAATTTATATCGTTTCTGGTTCGAAGAAACCTTATCTCAAATTCCTATACCTGTATATAATATTAATTCATACGGAGCACGAATTGAGAATACCATTTCCGTGAACAATCCATTTGAGATTCAGGATTTTGGTTTGATGGATTTAGAAAATTTTATAGAAAAGAATATTCAGGTTTTGCTGGATAGTTATAAACATAAATTTTATGAACACAAGGAAAATACTAACATCATTCGTCAACTTCAGGATTTGCTATTGAGTGATAACAAAAAATTTTATGAAAGTTATTTAGATATAATCAATCAATATGAAGATTTAAAAGTATTTTCTCATAAACTTGAAACATATATACAGAGAAATTTATCGAGACTTACTGAAGATAGAATAGAACGACTTAGATATTCCGAAATCAAAAGGGAAATACTTTTATTTATAAAATTTTATAATTCTTTTAATACTTCCCTAATCCATTGAGCTGTATTTTCGGGATATATGGATCTTGTCGCTTTAATTTTTTCAATAGTCTGGCGAATGATTTTTTCTTTGTAGCCCAGATGAATTAATCCCTGTACTGCATCTTCTATAACGTACAATTTTTTTAGTTGATTTGAAGGTTGACCATCTATAAGTTTTAAAAATTCTTTTTTCTTTCGATTGACTTCAAAGATAATTTCTTCTGCAATGTTTTTTCCTATGCGGGGAATTTTTTCCAGACTTTTTATATCATTGTTTTCGCAGATTTCTAAAAGTCCTTTGGTATCCAGATGAGATAAAATACTTAAAGCAAGGCTGGGACCTATACCTTTGAGTTTCAGTAAAGTTCGAAAAAGTTCTCTATGTGAAAATTCCAGAAATCCAAAAAGTTTTTCTTCATCAGCTTGGTAATAATGATAAATAAAAAGTTTAGTTTTTTTATTTCTTGTTTGATTTTTTAAAAATTCAAAAACGCTTAAAGGAACATAAACTTCGTATTCAATTGTTCCAGTATCAATATATACAGTTTGGAGTCCCGTTCTTAAGATTCTGCCTGTAATTCCAGAAATCATAGAATGATTGGGAATTTGATTTCTTCAAAACATAAGGCAATTGCAATGGCATCATATACATCATCAATTTCGCATTCAATATTGGGTGAATGAAAATTTTTTTTTATAAAATATTTAATATCATTTTTCGTAGCTTTTGCAGTATTGATTAAAGATTTTTTAATTTGTGTGGGTGTATATTCTTTAATTTTTAAATTATACTTACCTGCAACAGAAAGGATAACTCCTCTTGCCTGTAGAACTTTTTCTGAATTTTTATTGATTTTTGAATTTGAAAAAAACTTTTCTATGGATAAAATATCGGGATTAAATTCTTTGATAATCTTCTCGAGTTGTTCATAGATCTGGTTTAATCTCAGAGCAATAGAATCTTCTAAGGTAGTTGTGATTAAGTTTGCTTTCATAATGTTTAAAGGTTGAGTTTGAACTGCTGCCCAGCCTGTTCTTTCCAATCCGGGGTCAATGCCGAGTATTTTCATTAGATTAAAACTTTTGCTAATTCATCACTAAATAACATATTATGATATACGGATTGAACGTCGTCGTGATCTTCAAGAGCCTCCATAAGCTTGATAACTTTCTGGGCTTTTTCCTGATCTACTGTAATTTCTGTTCCTTCTACCGGGATAAACTGTATACCCGATTCTTCAATGGAAATTTGATTTTTTTGTAAAGCTTCTACAATTCTACTAAAATCTTTGGGATCACATAAAATTTCGAAATATTGTTCTTCATTTTGAATATCTTCCGCACCGTTTTCAATTGCTATTTCTAATAGATTATCTTCTGAAATTTGATTTTTGAGAATAATCATTTGTCCTTTGCGTTCAAAGAATTTAAGTACAGAGTTGGGAGAAGACATACTGGCATCGTTTTTGGACAATATGCTTTTAATTTCAGGGGTGGTACGGGTTTTTTTATCTGTCAGAACTTCGATTAATATACCTACACCTCCGGGAGCAAAAGCTTCATAGATTACTTCTTCGTAATTTTGACCATCTAATTCACCGGATCCCTTTTTTATAGCTCTTTCAATATTTTCAGAAGGCATATTTGCTGCTCTTGCTTTTGAAATAGCAATTCTAAGTTTGGGATTTGAAGCAGGATCAGCTCCCCCCAGTTTTGTTGCTACCATAATTTCACGAGAAATTTTTGCAAATAATCTGCCTCTTTTTTTATCCATTCCTTCTTTTCTATGCTTGATATTTGCCCACTTGGAATGTCCTGCCATAAAGCCAACATATCCAGATATTGCTAAAAAATCAAACAAAATAATAATTTGTTCAGGAGAAAATCTCTTTATTCAGTTTTCAAAAGATTCAGAAAATCTTCTGGTGGTTCACAATATATCTGAATTTTTTTGTTCAAAACTGGATGTAAGAATTCCAGGAAAGAAGAATGCAGTGCAGTTCTATCTATAACTAGAATTTCTTTATCTTTTTCTGTAATTCTATCCTCTATAAATTTAATAAAGAAATCTTCATTAATTCCATAAATTTTGTCTCCAACAACGGGAAATCCCATTTCTAAAAGAGTTGCCCGGATTTGATGGGTTCTGCCCGTAAAAATTTGTGCCTTTATTAAACTGATATGATTAAAAATAGGATGGGAAATATTGATTATCTTTTTGTATGAAAATAGCGTTTTTGCATATTTAAATAAATAAGATTGATTTTGATATATGATTTCATAGAAATTTTGCTCCGGTGAATACAAAAATTCATAGTTTTTTATAAATTTTTCTATATTTTGAATTTCAAGAAATTTTTGTTTTTTTTTAACCTTACTGCAAAAATCTCTGCCTATATATCCTTCAATAAGAGTTTGATCATAGCTAAATTTCCCAAAAACAAGAACATCATAGAATTTTTTTATATTCTGATTATCAGAGTTACGAAATAGATGATTCATTTTTTTTATAATCTGGGGGTTTTTACCATATAAAATAATTCCTGAGGTTTCTCTATCTAGTCTGTGTACCGGATGGCAGAAATTTAAAGAATCTTTATAAAAATCAATTAATAACTGATTCAATGTATTTTTTCTGTAATTTCCGGAAGGATGAACTGTTAAATTTGGAGGTTTATTCACTGCTATTAAATATTCATCTTCGTACAATATGGAAAATTTGGTATTGTATTTTGACTCCTGTTTCTTTTGATAATAAAAATAGACTTTATCATCTTCTTTTAAAATATAGGAAGGTTTAGTTTTTTTATTGTTTACGAGAACTTCGTAATTTTGAATTCTCTTTTGCCATTGAGTTCTTGAGATATGAGGATATAGTTTTGCCAGTAAATAATCAATTCTATGATTAGCCAGACTTCCTGTAATTTTAATTATTTTTTCAGCTGTTTCATTCACAGATTGATGTTTTCTTTATATCTGGATTTTGCTATGTAAATTTCTATATTCTTTTTAATATATTTAAAGGTTTTTATAAGTAAAAATGTTATGAATAAAAATAAAGTAATTATTATTATTAGAGAGAGTAACCAGACAAAACTATTGTAAAATATATTTAAAAATAAATCTAAATTCCAGATTTTTTTATAAAAATAAAGAGTTATGGGAATTTCAGTTATATGTTCTATTTTCGCATACAGAGAATTTGATAATAATTCTTTTGATATTTGTTCATCAAGTAAATTGGATTTAGGGAGTTCAAATTTTTCTATCAGAATATTCTTTTCAAAATGAAGAGATACAGGTTCAAGGGATGATTTTAAAAAAGATTGAATTTTATTTTTCTGATTATAATCAATAATGATTATATTTTTATTATTTTGAATTTCATTTTTAAGTACACTAATGTCGTTAATGTCGTAATAAAATTCATAAATTTCATAACCTATCCTGAAAAAAAATAAAACAGAAATTAAAAACAAAATTTTTTTATACATACTTTTATTTAATAAGATCTGGTTAAAGTGTCAAGTATAAAATGGAGATATTCAGTTTTCCTGGAGTTTGAATGGGAATAATGATTCCATTTATTTGTATTTGAGAATTTTGAACTTTTTTTAAGATTTATTAATTATTGTGTTAACCTCGCTGATGAATAATAAGAGTTTGAATCATTGTAAATAAAAAAAAAAATGGTAATTAATGAGGAGTCTATCTGTAAATTTAGACCATATTGCAACTTTAAGAGAGGCAAGAAAAACTAATTATCCATCACTTGTTACAGCTGCGGGAATATGTGAAGTTGCAGGAGCAGATGGTATCACTCTGCATCTAAGACAGGATAGGCGACATGTTCAGGATAAAGATTTAGAACTTATACGGGAAATTACTCTTCTTACTCTTACCCTCGAAATGGCTCCTACTGAAGAAATGCTGAAAATTGCATTGAGAAATAAACCCGATGCTGTAACAATTGTTCCGGAAAGAAGAATGGAAATTACCACTGAAGGAGGACTGGATTTAAAAAAATCTTTTAATATTAAACCTCTGATAGAAAAACTTCTGGAAAATCAAATTAAAGTATTTCTTTTTTTAGAACCGGATTTAGAACAGATTTATCTTGCAAAAGAATTTTTTGTAAATGGCGTGGAGATTCATACAGGTAAATATTCGGTATTGTTTCATCGTTTTTATCCTGAGAAATATAAAGAAGAATTAGAAAAAATTAAAAAAGCTGCTGAAACAGGTGTTTCGCTGGGATTGCAGATTAATGCAGGACATGGTATACATTATCAAAATGTTAAGTTACTTGCAGAAATCAAAGCAATAACAGAATTTTCTATAGGACATTCTATTGTCAGTCGCTCTATTTATGTGGGATTGGAAAAAGCTATACAGGAGATGAAAGATCTCATTTTAATCTAAAATGGAATTTATTAATCTTATTATCGATAAAATCGAAGATATATATATATTTAATTTAGTGGAAAGTGAATATCCTTCTCGTTATTTGCATTATAAAAATAAAATATCTGATTCCTTCATTCATCATTTTTTAAATGAAATTTATAACATAAATGATTATATTTTATCTCTCGGGCTCCAATCAGAAAATTATACTTACTGGAATGCAATAGAAAAATTAAAAAAGGTTTCAGAAGTTTTTTTTTATCAGTTTATTCCTGATGAAATTAAAGAAAGAATGATTCTTGCTGATGAAGGTTATTTATTTTTACATATAGATTCTTCCCTATCATTTATTCCCTGGGAACTGCTTTTTGATGGAAAAGTATTTATCGGTGATAAATTTCGCATTGGAAGAAATATTGGTTCTCACTGGAGTAAAATTGAGATTATAGAAAAATCAAAATTGAAGATTTTAGTGATAGCTAATCCAACAAAAGATCTTCCGGAAGCTGAAGAAGAAGGAAATGCCCTGGTGGAAATGTTATCCACAGAAATTAGTCAAGATTATTTTGAATTACAGTTTTATTCAGGTGATAGAATTCACAAATTAAAGTTTTTGTCAGAAATTCATGAATATGATATTATTCATTATGCAGGCCATGTAATATATAATCAGGAATTTCCAGAAGGAGCTTTACTTTTTTCTCATAATGAAACGTTAAGTAGTATAGAAATAAAAAAAATAAAATCTTCTCCAACTTTAATTTTTTTAAATGCCTGTAAAAGTGCCATAATTGAATCCAATACTGGTATTGCCAATGCTTTTTTGAATGCGAAAACAGCCTGTTATATTGGAACAAACTGGAATATTCCGGATTCAAAAAAAGCAATTGATTTTGCTTTGAATTTTTATAAATATCTTTTTGATGAAAAGCCAGTTGGTGATTCATTATTTTATTCCCGTCAGCTATCGCGAGAAAATCAGGAAATTTACGATTTAATATGGGCTTCATATGTATTACATGGTAATCCAGCTCTAAAAATTTTTAAGTATCCCGAAAAAAAAACTTATGAAGCATTTCGTTCTGATTGGAATTTAAAAAAAATTTATTCGGAATTTCCTACTTTTATTGCTATACCTTATTATGAATTCAATAAAAATCAGGATAAAAGTTGGCTGTTAGAAATATATCAAAAATTCTTTTTTGTTTTATCCATCTTAATTATTGAATACTACAGATATTTAGGTTTGGAATTTGAATCTTTATCAGAAAAATTATTGAAATCAGAAATCATTGATTATATTCAAAATTCCATAAAAGAAGAAAAAGTCTTTGAATTAAAAGACTATTTTTTTTTGGCATATTTATGTGCTCGTAGAATTAATTTTATAAATCTGAATACACCTTTTTCTCCCTTAATAAAAAATTTTTTATTATATAAAGAAGATATGGATAAAATCATTTCTTTTGTAGAAGATTTAAATGAAACAAAAATTCAAAAGATCCCGGATGAGGAAGCGTTAATGGTAACATTACAATATCTTCTGGAAAATTTGTTTATTGATTTTTCTTTTATTTCAAAAATAGATATTTTTTATAATAATGGAATTCAAAATCCTTCTATACTTTTTAAAGGTCAATTTGGGAAACAGCAGCGAATCCTTCCAGTGTTTAGAGAAGATTTAACATTAAAGAAATTTGTGAAAGATCATGTGGGTGAGATTTGTTTAATTTATCATTCTATTTATTTAAGTCTGGATAAGTATATAAAATATGATCCAGCTTCCGGAAGTTTTCAGTTTTTTGTTTTATGAATCATTGTCAAAATGAATATAGCTGTATTAGCTGTTGTGGGATTTTTAACTTTCAGCTATCCTTAAAAAAAATTCAGAAACTTCTTTTACAGAGGAAAAAAGATTTTATTCCCTCGCAGGATAGAAAAGTGTTGATTCAGTATCGAGAAAAGAGGGAAAGTCTTGAAAATCAAATTACAATTAATAACAGAGAAGTTTATATTTGTCCTTTTTGTGGATACTTACCCAATGGACGATTCGGCTGTATGATTCATCCTTCTCTGACATATGATGAAAGATCACAGGATGTTTCTTTCTATGGAAGTTCTATATGTAAATCTTATGATTGTAGAGTTAAAGAGGAAGATTCAAAACAGGATTTCCTATATTTAAAAATTTTGTTAAAAATTCTTAAACAGATAAGATATAACAATTCCGATATACATTTTATATATTCAAGACTGGTTGCTGATTATATTTTTTTCAGATTTTCTCAAACTTTTTTTCATTTCGAATCCATTTATTTTAACAATGAATTATTAGAATTATACAGGGAACTTTGTGAACTTCGCCTGAATACCAGAGAAAATCAAAATGTTACTTCTTTCGAAATCAATTATTTTTCTTTTGTTTATACAAAAGAAAATCAAATCTCTGTATTTCAGAAATTATTTCAGGAAATATTCGGAGTTTATGACGAGGATTTACATCAAAGATATCATTTGTTACTTAAAGGTTTGGATTAACTATGTTAGTTAAAATTCATCCCAAAAATCCAGAGAAAAGAATTATTAAGCAAATTTTTGAAGGATTACAGAAAGGAAAAATTTTTATACTTCCAACTGATACTATTTATGCACTTGTATGTGGTTTTGATCAACCCAAAGCTATTTCTCAACTTTATAAGATAAAAAATTTAGATGAGAAACATTATTTAAGTTTAATCTGTAAAGATATTTCTATGGCAGGAATGTATGCGAAGAATATTCCGGATTATGCTTTTAAATTTATGAAGTCTCATTTTCCAGGACCTTATACCTATATTCTAAAGGCAAGTAAAGAAATGGATAGAAGAGGAGTAAATAAAAGAAAGGAAGTTGGAATTCGTTTTATAGATCATCCCGTTTTTTCTTCATTGTTCGAACTGGGTCTGGATAAACCTATTATTTCTACATCTGTTCGTGAACTCAATGAATTTATAACAGAACCAGAAGATCTGGAAAAAGAATATGGACACTATGTAGAATTTATAGTAGATGATGGACCAAAAAAGAATTTATACAGTACCATACTGGATTGTACGGGTGATTATTTACAAATTAAAAGAAAAGGTAAAGGAGCAGTTCCCGAAATGGATTATTATCCCGAAAATTTTGAAGTTTGAGGTGAAGTGTATGCTGAAGGCAACCATTGAATATAGAATTCCTTATGGAGATGTTGATCAAATGGGAGTTGTTTATTATGCGAATTATTTTTATTATTTTGAAATCCTGAGAAATGAATTAATTCGATTAACCGGTAAATCTTATAAACAAATCGAAGAAGAGTTTCATTTAATGTTTCCTGTAATAGAAGCATATTGCAATTATAAAAACCCTGCTAAATATGATGATTTAATATTGATTGAAGGGGAGCTGGTAGAAATTATCGCGAATCGCTTTCGTATTGATTACTCAATTTATAATAAGTTAAATCAGAAACTTCTTACCAGTGGTTATACAATTCATTTTTGTATGTCCATTGAAGGAAAACCAAGAAAGTTTCCTGAGTTTTTTATTAAAGCATTTCAAGAGAGGAACTGAAAATTAGCTGTTTGTTTATAGTATAATTCTATTTTTATGTCTATAAATAGAAAATTGATTTTTTTAATTAAAATGTGTTAAAATTTCAATTCTAATATGTTAATACTTTAAATTCTTTGAAATATCAATCAAAAAAATTTGTTTTATTTTTATAATTTATCATTTGCAAATTCTTCTGATGGATATCCAAAAAAGAATCCCTGTCCATATTGTATTCCTGAATTTTTAACAGATTGAAAAATAGTTTCGTTTTCCACATATTCTGCAATTGTCTTGATTCCGAGGGATTGAGCCATTTTAACAATACTTTCTACAAAAAGCTCGTCAATCTTGTTATTAAACATAGTTCTTATAAAGTTTCCTTCGATTTTGATAAAATCTACAGGAATTTCTTTTATGTATAAATAGCTTGAGAAACCACTTCCAAAATCATCCAGTGCAAAACGAATTGTATTTTTTCTGAGTGTTTCAATAATTTCTTTTACTCTATTTAAATCTTTTATAGCTTCTCTTTCTGTAATTTCAAAAACAATATTAAAAAAATTATATTTTTTCATAATATCCTGAATATTGATAAAATAATCTTTTGAATTAAATGAATAAGGAGATATATTAAAAAATAGAGTTATTTTATTGTTATAATTAATTACTTTTTGAACTGCTTTTTCAAAAAGGATTAAATCCAGATTCTGTATAATTTTCATTTTTTCTGCAACATGAATAAAACGAGAAGCAGGGAAAATGTTTTCTAGGGATTTAATTCGAATTAAAACTTCATAAGCAAAAATTTCTTTTGTGTATATATCCACAATAGGCTGAAAGAAAGGAATGATATTTTCCTGATTCTGCAAAGCATCATTTAGAAAAAATGATATATTTTTTTCAAAAGAATTTTTATCGAATTGAGCAAATTTACTCGAGATTCGAAAACAATTTTTCCCCTCTTCTTTTGCAAGATACATTGATTCATCAGCAGAAATAAAAAGCTCTTTTGCAGTACTGGCACTATCGGGGAAAATAGCAGCGCCAATTGAAAATGTGCACTTGATTTGAATATTCTTTTCAATAAATAAGTTTAAGTTGTTAAGTTCCTGATAAATTCTATTAAGAATTTTTTCTAATTTTTCATAATCTACATAGGGAAGAATCATTACAAATTCATCTCCTCCATATCGAGCTAGAATGTCCTCTTTTCTAAATACATTTCTGAAAATATTTGCTATGTATTTTAAATATTGATCGCCAACTTCATGTCCATATCGATCATTAATGATTTTAAAATTATCTAAATCTATAACTATCAAAGCAAAGGAATAATTATGTCTTTTTGCCCTTTCTACTTCGTAATTTAATAAATCCCAGAAAACTCTCTGATTATATAAATTGGTGAGTGGATCTCGCGTGGCATAATATTCTAATTCCCGTGTATAAATATTCATTGCTTTTACCGAACCGATTACATTCACCAGAGTGGATAGTAAGCTTTCCAGAGCTAATTTTTTGATTTCGTCTATATTAATAGAAATATCCAGACCTATTCCTAAAATTCCCCCCACTATGGGTTTATTTATAAAAAAAGATTTTGTTATGGTTTTTAATTCCAGATCTTCATAAAAAAAATTATCTTCCTTTTTCTGAGAATTATGAACTAATTCATAAGTAAATAGAATTTCAATATTTTCCAGATAAAAATTTGAATGTTTGATTTCATTTGTGATGGTAACCTTTATGGCATTATCAAAATTTAGAATTTTTTCTGAAAAATAAAATATATATACCATAATTTTATGGTCTGTTTCTTTAAAGACTGAATAAAAAAAATGAAATTCTATAATTTGTTGAATCTCCAATAATATTTTCTTTATGTATTTATTCCAGTCCTTTACTGCTTCAGAACTAATAATAAATTTTTCCAGAATTGCCATTTCCGTAGTAAGAATTTTTTTATCTACTGCAACTTTTTGAACTTTATCAATAAAATCCTGTATTTCCTTCTGAACTTTTTGAAATTCTAAAAAAGGTAAAGAAAAAGAATTTGAGTCGATACTACTTAAGTCTGATAAACTTTTGATGTTTTGAGAAATTCTGGAAATTTTTTTTATTATATTATCAACTCCATAAATTAATAAAAATGAAATAATAAGAGAACCAAGTACAGGTATATAGGCTATACCAAAAAAGATTTTAAATAAGGTATTTCTTATATCACTTAATTCTCTGGATAAATCATATTGTATTTCAATTACTCCAAGAACATCCTCTTTTTGAGCCAGTGTATGACATCTTAAACATTCTTCTTTTGCTAATAGTGGTTTTACATAATAAAAAATTTCGTTTTTAATTTCTTCTTTGCTGAATTTGTAGTTTTCAATATTTTTCCTTGAAAGAGTTTCTGGATAGTATTCCAGTTTACCAAATTGCTTATCTACAATTTCACTTCTATGAATATAGATCTTAAAATGATTTTTTTGATTACTTTCATCTATTTCGCGAAGGAATTCGAGAAGTTCACTTCTTGTCCAGTATCTATTCATTACTTTGTACATATTTGAAAAAGTTTGTTCAGAAATAATTTTTGCTGTATTTTTTTTATGTTCATAATCATACTTTACAATCGAAAAGTAAATGATATAATATAAGAGTGCCAGTACCATTATAGTACTTATAATCCCTGAAAAAAAAATTAAAACTGATAATTTGATTTTTTTAAGTAAATACAAATCTATCTCCTGAAATTGATTTTAAAAATTTTCGACTCTTAAATTTGATAACATTTTAAATTTCTTTATTGTGTAAATAAAAATTTAATTTTTACAAATATTTTATGGAGATTTATTTTTGTGATAAAAGGAATCAATATTCCTCAATGAATCAATCCTTAAAATTTATACCGAATCTATAAATCCATTTGCTTTCGGATTGAATTTACATAAATGTGTGCCAGGCGAGTAGGTTCCGGAATTCTAAATTTACTGAAATTTAAAACTATATCGGGAATCACATTTAATCCTATGTTCCAGCCAGGAGATGCAAATATAAATTTACAATTACTTTTAGTTCGAATTGCCCAGCCCACCTGAAGATTATTATAGAATAAAGGTTTAATACTTCCCCTCTGTGTATCAGGTTCTTTAAAGTTTCCTATTAGCTTTTTTTTGGCAATACCAATACTCGGTATTTGTAACAATATGCCTCCGTAACTTGCTAATCCGAAAAAACGAGGATGGGCAATTCCCTGTCCATCAAAAAATAACAAATTAGGTTTTGTATAGATGCTATTAAAAAGTTTAATAACAGGATCAAGTTCGCGAAAAGCTAAGAAACCTGGTATGTAAGGGAAAGATACTTCTTGAATAATATATTTTTTTTCTAAAACTTCTGTATTATCTTTAAGAATCACTATGCCTGTAATGGCTAAATTTGAATTTTTTGCAAAGGATATATCAATTCCCCCCACAATTAGAGGCTGGGGTGGTGATATATTATTCCATTTAAGATAATTTTTCTTTATACAATCTGAATAATGTTTTTGAATTTTTTTGGCATAATCAAGATTCTTTCTCTTTTGATATTCCTCAATGGCTTTGTAAAAAAAATTCAGGGAATTCATAAAGTTATTTTGTAGATAATGTTTCAAATTCTTCAAGATAGCTTAAAGAAGAGTCCAGAATTTCATAAAAAGAATCTTCTTTCAATTTTTGCAGATCAGACAATTTTTTTTGAAAAATATTATGAATTAGAAAATTTTTGAACTTTTTTGCTCCGTAAGTTTTATAAAATAAATTAAAATAGTGCTTCAAAATATGCTGGGGATGAACATTTTGCTGAAGTTCTTTATAAATATATTTATACATTTTCTTAAATATTTCTTTGCGACTTATAAATTCTGATTTTAAACCGGAATTATAAAAACCGTCAATTTTCAGGAATTCATAAGGATTCTGGTAAGCTGCTCTTCCTATCATAACTCCATCAACGAATTCTAGTTGTCTTAAAGCTTCCGGAAAATTTTGAATACCACCGTTGATTTCTATTTTTAAATAGGGAAAATCTTTTTTTAGATTATATACCCATTCATAAAGTAGGGGAGGAATTTTTCGATTGTCTCTGGGGCTTATTTTATCGAGAATGGCATGTCTTGCGTGAACTATATAATGTTTGCAGCCCATATTATATGTAATATTTATAAATTTTTTTAAATAATTATAATCTGTATAGTCTGGATTCTTAAATTTGATTCCCAATCGAAGTTTTATTGAGACAGGTAAATTTGTTTTTTTTTTAAGGTTATTAATAATTTTACCTACGAGCTCAGGCTCATTCATAAGAACTGCGCCAAATTTCCCTTTCTGAACTTTTTCGCTTGGGCAACCACAATTAAGATTAATTCCTTGGTATCCATAAAATTCAATAATGGGAATAGAACTGGAAATCAAATCAGGATCAGACCCACCAATCTGCAAAATTAAAGGATTTTCATCGGGATGAAATTTTAAATATTGATCTAATTTTTGTTGATTATTTAAATTGTATATAATTGTTTTTTCTGGAATCATTTCTGTATAGAGAATTGCTTTTCTAGATACAAGTCGGAAGAAATAGCGAAAATGTCTGTCTGTATATCCCATCATTGGGGCAATGCTAAAAATCTTAGATTGAGATTGATTTTCAAAATATTCCATTTTTTATGAATTCGTGTATAAAATTATTGATAAATTCAAAACTTATTTTTATTTTTCTCTGATCAAGTTAATTTTATGATGTTCAGATATACTTTTAAGATAAAGAAATTTTTAAAATTAAATGCAAAAATTTATAAAGTGAATAAAGATAAGTTAAAACCTATGATTGTGGTTCTGGGAGGAGGATTGCTGGTGCTGATATTAAAGTTGATAGCTTATTATATTTCGAATTCAATGGCTCTTAAATCAGATGCACTGGAAAGCCTTGTAAATATTTTATCCGGGATTTTTGCTGTATTTGCCTTATTCTATGCCAGCAGACCGGCTGATGTAAATCATCCTTATGGACATGGTAAAATAGAATTTTTTTCTGCTTTTTTTGAGGGTGGATTAATTGTTCTGGCAGGTATTTTAATTGTTTATGAATCTATTGAAAAATTGATTCTGGGGGTTAATATTGAAAAATTAACTCTTGGTCTTGCTATTAATTTTCTTGCTGGTATCATCAATGGTATTATGGGATACTGGTTAGTTTCTATTGGAAAAAAGAAAAACTCCTCTGCTATTTATGCAGATGGGAAACATTTACTTTCCGATTTTTATACAACCCTTGGAATTTTTTTTGGACTGTTATTAACAAATATTACAAATTATTATTTTTTAGATTTGGTACTTTCTTTTATGTTGGGAATTTTTTTGTTGATTACAGGAATTCAGATAATTTTAAAATCAACAGCAAAATTACTGGATGCTGAAAATCAGGAACTTTTATCAGAAATTGTAAATATCATTAATCAAATTGATAATCCCAGTATAATTACCCTTCATGGATTAAGAGTTATGGAGTCAGGTAATTTTATACATATAGATGCTCATCTGGTAGTTCCCGAATTTTATTCCGTAAAAGAAATCCATGAGCATGTGAATCAGTTTGAAAGTCGTTTAATTCAAAAGTTAGGTATTAAAGGTGAATTGCATTCACATATTGATCCCTGTAAAAGAAATTATTGTAAAATCTGCAAATTAAATCAGTGTCCTATTCGAATTGAATCCTGTTCAAAAGAATTTAAACTTTCCTATGAATCAGCCATTCACTGGCCCGTAGAAGATCGAAAACGATTGAAAAGAATTGTATTTGAAAATTTATAAATATTATTGACTTCAAGCTTGATAAAAATTATTTTGAGATGTAATTATTAAGTAAAATTTAAAATTTTCTGGATTGAAGAATCCATTTAGATTTTCTCAGGAGGTCCTATGAAATTACATGAATATCAGGCAAAAGAAATTCTGAAAAGATATGGTGTTAATGTTCGCCCTGGCAAGGTTGTTGAAAAAGTAGAAAATATAGCTTCTGCTTATGATGAAGTTGGAGGTGGTATTGTTGCTGTAAAGTCACAAATTCATGCTGGCGGAAGAGGTAAAGGTGTTATTTATGATAATGAAAATCCACAGGTAGGACGAAAGCTCCTTGATGGTGGAGTCAAAATTGCAAAAACAAAAGAAGAAGCGATTGAATATGGTTCTAAAATTCTTGGAAATTATTTAGTTACACATCAAACAGGTGGAACAGGAAAGAAAGTTCTAAAAATCTATTTAGAAAAAGGTACCAATATTACAAAGGAATTCTATTTAAGTATATTACATGACCGATCTATTAATAAGCCCATCATAATGGCTTCTTCTGAAGGAGGAATGGATATTGAAGAAGTTGCGGCAAAGTATCCTGAAAAAATTATAAAATTACCTATTGAACCAGCAATTGGTATGATGCCCTGGCAGGCAAGAGAGATTTTATTCAAATTAGGCATTCCATTGGAAAGCTTTAAACAGGGAGTTCCCTTTTTATTAAATTTGTGGAAAGTATACGATAATGAAGATGCTTCATTACTTGAAATTAACCCTTTGGTGTTAAGTGCCGAAGGTGAACTTGTAGCACTGGATTGTAAATTCAGTTATGATGACAATGCTCTTTTCCGGCATCCTGAAACAAAAGAATTGCGGGACTTCACAGAAGAAGATCCTCTGGAATTAAAAGCGAGCGAGTTTAATCTAAATTATGTAAGGTTAAATGGTGAAGTGGGGTGTATGGTGAATGGGGCAGGATTGGCTATGGCTACTATGGATTTAATCAAGCATGCTGGATCATTCCCTGCTAATTTTCTTGATGTGGGTGGTGGTGCAAATCCTACAACGGTTGCCAATGGTTTTCGAATTATTTTAGGCGATCCCAATGTAAAAGCCATTTTTGTAAATATTTTTGGTGGAATTGTACAATGCGATAGGGTAGCCAATGGAATTGTTCAGGCGGCAAAAGAAGTGGAAATTAAAGTTCCTCTCATAGTCAGGTTAAAAGGAACAAATGCTGACCTTGCAGCAAAAATACTGGAAGAATCAAAGCTACCTATCATCGTTGCGAATGAGCTGGAAGATGCAGCTCATAAAATCAGAGAAGCTTTAAATATTAAATAAAAGGAGATCCAGATGGCTGTTTTAGTTGATAAAAATACAAGACTCATTGTTCAGGGAATTACAGGAAAAGAAGGTGCTTTTCATACATCCCAGATGATTGAATATGGAACCCAAATAGTAGGTGGAGTAACACCTGGCAAAGGTGGTCAGAAAAGTGAGCATGGAGTACCTATTTTCAATACAGTTCAAGAAGCCGTAGAAAAGGAAGGGGCTAATGCAACTGTCATTTTTGTTCCACCCGCTTTTGCAGCTGATGCTATACTGGAAGCGATTGATTCAGAAATTTCTCTAATAGTATGTATTACAGAAGGAATTCCCGTAAAAGATATGGCAAGAGTAAATACAGTTCTTAAAAATTCAAAATCAAGATTAATAGGTCCCAATTGTCCAGGAGTAATTAGTCCAGGAAAAGCTAAAATCGGTATTATGCCCGGTTTTATTCATAAAGAAGGTAGTATAGGTGTAGTTTCTCGTTCTGGAACTCTAACTTATGAAACTGTAGCTCAGTTAACAGCTTTGGGTATGGGACAGAGTACCTGTATTGGAATTGGAGGTGATCCAGTAATTGGAACCAAACATAAAGAAGCTATTCAACTTCTAAATGATGATCCAGATACAGAAGGAATTATAATGATAGGTGAAATTGGAGGAACAGACGAAGAGGAAGCTGCAGAATGGATCAAAAATAATGTAAAGAAACCTGTAGTAGGATTTATTGCAGGCCAAACTGCTCCACCTGGTAAAAGAATGGGACATGCAGGAGCTATTATTTCTGGAAATAAAGGGACAGCAAAAAGTAAAATGGATGCTATGAGATATGCAGGAATTGCAGTTGTGGAAAATCCTGCCTATATAGGAAAAACAATGAAGGAATTATTAAAAAAATAAAAACTGGGGGACATCCCCTCTCTATTTGAATATATCCAGTTTTTTTCTTAGAACTTCTATAGCTTTTTCATTATGGTTGGATTTTAAGAATAAAGTTGATTCTCCATTATTGGTAGATTCTGTTGCATAAACATATTCAATATTAAGATTTTCATGTGCTAAAATTTCAGCGACATATTCAAGTGAACCAGGTCCTTTTTTTAAACTTAGTTGAATCACCTCACCTTCCAGTACCAAAATGCCCGCTTCTCCCAGTAAGTGTACTGCTTTATTTGGGTCGTTTACTACCATTCGAATCATCGCATATTCAAGATGATCAATTACAGTTATGCCTATAATATTGATTTCGTTATCAGAAAGTGTTCCACATATATCTGCTAATACACCGGGTTTATTAGCTGCCAATATGGTAAGCTGAGTGGTAAGTTTCATATCTCTCTCCTTTATGTTTTTAAAAAAATAAAAATTCTTTAAATTATTTTGTAAATGAATTTTTTATTTAATGGGATTTTATTCTCAAATTTACAAATATTCTGGAATATTTATGGAATAACTATTCCAGCTAAATATATCAATTCATTTCATTGTAAATTAACTTCACTTTGCATAAAAGGACACTCTCATTTTTTCTTGCCTCCAAGAATAATAGAAAAAATAAGTATATATGTTATTCAATTCCTTTGAGTTTATTTTTCTATTTTTACCGATTGTATTCAGTATCTATTTTTTATTAAATAAAATCAATTTGAATCTTTATGCTCGAATCTGGTTAGTTTTTTCCAGCTTATTCTACTATAGTTACTGGAAGTTTGATTATTTAGCATTGATTTTAATCAGCATAATTGTAAATTTTATTCTTGGGAATATTATTTCTAATTTAAAATCAAATAAAAAGTTTTTTTTGATTTCAGGAATTTTATTTAATATTTTATTACTGGGATATTATAAGTATTATGATTTTTTTATAGAAAATATAAATTACTTATTTTCTACCAGTTTTCCTTTATTAAAAAAGGAATTACCTCTGGGAATCAGTTTTTTCACCTTTCAGCAAATTGCCTATCTGGTAGATAGTTATAAACAGGAAACAAGAGAGTATAATTTTTTTAGCTATTCACTTTTTGTTAGCTTTTTCCCGCAATTAATTGCAGGTCCGATAGTTCATCACAAAGAAATGATGCCTCAATTTGATTCAAAAGAGAATCAAAAGTTGAATTATCAAAATATAAGTTCAGGAATTTTTATTTTTTCTCTTGGATTATTTAAAAAAGTAATCTTAGCTGATAATATTTCTCTTATTGCAGATACTGGATATAATCATTCTCAAGGAATTCATCTGATAGATGCATGGCTTTCACTTTTAGCTTTTTTACTGCAAATTTATTTTGATTTTTCAGGTTATAGTGATATGGCGGTAGGTTTAGGGAGAATTTTTAATATTCATATAGTCTGGAATTTTAATTCACCCTTTAAATCACCAGATATTCAGGAATTCTGGAGAAGATGGCATATGAGTTTATCTCGTTTTTTAAGAGATTATATTTATATTCCTCTTGGGGGAAGTAAAGTTTCAGAGTTTCGAAATTATTTTAATATTTTTATTACTTTTGTAATTGGCGGGATCTGGCATGGTGCGGGATGGACGTTTTTGATCTGGGGAACACTTACAGGTATAGGAATTGTAATCCACAAAATCTGGAAGGAAAAACTAAAAATGAGTATGACTGACTCAATGGGAATTATTTGTACTTTCTTGTTTACTTTAATTACTTCTGTGTTCTTCAGAGCGAATTCTGTAAAAGATGCACTGGAAATTTTAAAAGGAGCTTCAGGTATCAACGGAATTATCCTGCCCGAATTTTTAAAAAATATAGCTCCTGATCATTTTACATATTTAGAATTAGGTTCTCAAATTTTTCAAAGTGTTCACAAAGATAGTTTAAGTTATTTGATTTTAGGCTTAATTTTAGTCTTTTTTACAAAGAATTCAATTGAATTATCCAGAGATTTTAAACCCACCTTAAAGTTCCTCGTATTTTCAGTTTTTTTATTTGTTATCTCTATTTTAAATTTATCAAAAATTGAAAAATTTATCTATTTTAATTTTTAAGGAGTTTCTTATGAGAATTCTTTATTTCTTAAATAAGGAAATGAGATATAGAAATTTTATAATTTTATTTATTATTTTATTTTTATTTATGATTTCTCCCATTGCTATAATAAATTATATAGTTGACCCGTATGGAATATATCATCCAGATTATATTCAAAAGAAGCCATTCATCAATACACATACAAGATTACATAAAACACAGAGGTTATTATCAAGAGATTATGAATGTATTTTTCTTGGTACCAGCAGAGTAGAGGGATTATTTGATTTTGAATTCTTTGAAAAAGAGCACCTTTTTTTTCAAATTTGTAAAACCTATTATAATGCCGGAATTTCAAGTGCCAGTGTAGAAGAAGTATCAGAATTTTTGAAACTTATATTAAAATTTAATCAGCCCAGAATTGTTTTTTACGGACTTGACTTTGTTCAGTTCAGTGCTCCTATTATTGAATCAAAACGAAGCTTTTTATCTTATTATAGAAAACCATATTACCATAGAATTGTTGTTCCCTTTTCTCTGGATACTTTGTGGAATAGTGTAAAAACTATAAATTCAACTGGCATTTCTTATTATAAAGAAAATGGTTCCTGGAATATTGATAAAGAAATGGAATCAAAAAATTTTTCTATATTTTTGGAATCTAATATTCTAAATTTAAAACAATTATTTTTATTAAATGAAAAAGCATATTATAATAATTTTTATCATAATTTTTCCTTGAATATGAGGGATGGTAAATCAACTCTATTTTATTATAGACAAATTCTTGAAAATGCATATAAAAATAAAATCAAATTCTATTTATTTATTAATCCTTTTCATATTAGGCTCATTGAAGTTTTAGATAGAAAAATAGGATACAATCGTTTTGAAGACTGGAAAAGAGATATTGTTAAACTTAATGAAGAGATTGCAAATCTTTTTAATACACAACCTTATCCAGTATATGATTTTTCAGGTTATAATTTTATAACCAGTGAAGAAATACCTGTGGAAGGTTTCAAGATGAAATATTTTTATTACGAAAACTCTCATATTCGTCCATCTGCAGGCGATTTAATGTTAAAAAAAATTTTATTAAATGAAAATCAATTTAATAATTTCGGAATTCTAATATCTACGAAAAATATTGAAGAACATTTAGAAAAACAAAAAGAGCTATTTTATCGTTGGAGAGAAGAAAATCAGGTAGAAGTGAATGAAATCATAAATTTTATTAATAAATAAATTTATAGTTTTTCTAAAATAATAGCGTAATGAGCAGAAAAATTTTTAAATCTGGAATTTTCGAGATATTTTTCTATAGGTTCTAAGAATTTAGTTAAAAGTTCCGGTAAAAAATCGGGTAAGAAAGTAAAATATTCTATATTGAGAATTCTGAAATTTTTCAGAATGTCATTATATTCGTAAATATCCAGCCAGATCTCTGTACCTTCATCTATTGTCTTAATTACCGGAAATACATAGCTCATATAAAATCGAAATAAAGGATTTAAAACATTGATTTCATGGATAATAAGTCTTGATCCTTTTTTAAGAACCCTATTAAATTCCTTTATGGCTCTTTGAATAGCTCCTTTGTCTGGTAAATGATGCAATACATTAATTGTATAAATAAAGTCAAAACTATTATCAGGGAAAGGAATACTGGTAATTGATGCACTTTTAATATATTTGCTATTTGTATATTCTTTTGCTTTTTGAACCTGTTTTTCTGAAAAATCAATTCCATACATTATATAATTTTTTTTTATCATTTCTTTAAGATACCATCCCTGTCCACATCCCGCATCCAGTCCTTTCTTAAATTGTGTAACGGGTAGATATTTTGTATTGATTTCAATTTTTTTTATTAATACTTTTTGTTTGATATGTTGTGGAATTTGTTCAGGATATTCTTCTGCAATGTTATTAAAATGATAATCTGTGGAGATAAATCTTTTTCGAAAGAGAATCAAAAATAGAATTGAAATTACAACTGTAAGCCATATTGTAAATATTCTTTCTAAGAATACACTATAAAGAACAATATCTTCACTAAATCCTTTTTCTGTAAAAAAAAGAATTAAATTTTTACCTGAAAAGAAGATACCACCTGGTATAATTGAAAAAAAATTTGTAAGATTCATTAGGCTTAAGGAATGGATAGCTTCAATAAAAGCTAAATCTTTGCCAAAACTTTTGAAAGATAAAGAAAAAGTAAGAGCAGTTAGATTCCACAATAAAAAACTTGCAACAAAAGCAAAAATGATAGCTGTTAAATAATATGGTGAATTAAAAATTTTATTCTTTCTAAGGTAGTAATGTAAAAAAAAGAAAAAGATTAAAACCAGTAGTGAAAT
>FWPU01003153.1_pt1 | contig 42523 bp, 31 predicted proteins | sample 2228361 | NCBI WGS metagenome assembly FWPU01 (sample SAMEA103939777, study PRJEB20133) | metagenome | reverse complement strand
GGCCACGATCACGTGCACGTGGAAGGAGGATCACATCGCGGATCGCTCGTCCAGGATCCACGATTGACACCCCGTGGACCTCGTTCTATAGAACCGCAAGGTTCTGAAGCAGTCCGGCACGGAAGGAGGTTCCCATGGCGATCCAGGCCCGAGGCTGGTTCTTCGTCGCACCGAACGCGCCCCTGGAGAGGCGGGACTTCGCCATCGAGGACCCCGGGCCGGGTGAGGCAGTGGTCCGCGTGGCCGGCTGCGGCCTGTGCCACACGGACCTCGGCTTCTACAACGGCTCGGTGCAGACCCGGAAGGGGCCACCCCTGATCCTGGGTCACGAGGTCAGCGGGACCGTGGAGGCAGCAGGGGAGGGGGCCGCGGCCCTCGCGGGGCGCCAGGTGATCGTCCCGGCCGTGCTGCCGTGCGGGGAGTGCGCGCTCTGCCAGCAGGGCCTGCGCAACATCTGCAAGGCCCAGGTCATGCCGGGCAATGACATCCAGGGGGGGTTCGCGACGCACATCAAGGTCCCGGCCCGGTATCTTCAGCCCCTGCCTGCGAACCTGGACCCGGAGGACCTGTGGCCCCTGTCCGTGGTCGCGGACGCGGTGACCACGCCGTTCCAGGCCGTCAGGCGCAGCGGCCTCAAGGCCGGCGAGGTGGCCGTCGTGATCGGGTGCGGGGGCATCGGGTCCTACGCGGTGCAGATCGCGCGCCTGGCCGGTGCTGTGGTGGTCGCGGTGGACGTGGACGACCGGAAACTGGCCGCGGCCAGGGAGATGGGCGCCGCGCTGGCCCTGAACCCAAAGACCGACTACGACAAGGGCGTGAAGGGGGAGATCGCGAAGTTCGTGAAGCAGGCGGGACTGCCTTCGGTGTGCCACCGCGTCTTCGAATGCAGCGGGACCGGGGCGGGCCAGTCGCTCGCGTGGAGCCTCCTGACGCACGGGGGCACCCTGTCCGTGGTCGGCTTTACCATGGAGAAGGTCGAGGTCCGCCTGAGCAACCTCATGGCCTTCGATGCCCGGGCGATCGGGAACTGGGGATGCGACCCCGACCTGTACCCCGAGGCGGTGGCGCTCGCGCTCGAGGGCCGCATCCGCATCCGCGAAAACGTCGAGAAACGCCCCCTGGACACGATCAACGAGGCGTTCCAGGACGCGCTCGGACACCGCCTGGAGCGCCGCGTGGTGCTGGTGCCGTGACCCGCTGGGGCTCGGGAGGGATCCGGATGACCCTGAGCGACCGCGCGCGGACCAGGGACCTCCGGTGCCGCGACACAGGGGACGGACCTCGCCTGCTGGCCGACAGGCAGGGGAAGGATGCTGTGGGAGGGCGCGGCGTGGTGCCGCCGGACCACGCCCCCCGATGGGGAGTCATGACATGGCCGCGCAGGGCGACTTCAAGACGATCCGGGTCGAGGACTGGTCCGACGGCCGCGTGGTCGCGGTCACGCTGGACCAGCCCAAGGGGAACGTCCTGACCTCCGAGATGATCGGGGAGGTCCGGGCCGCAGTCGAGAGTGTGTCTGCGCGGGCGCGCTGCAAGGCCCTCGTGATCCGGGCTGCCGGCAGGCACTTCAGTTTCGGCGCCTCGGTCGCCGAGCACCGGGCCGAGGTCGTGGGCGAGATGCTCCCGCGCTTCCACGGGCTGATCCGGGCCCTGGTGGACCTGGACGTGACCACGGTGGCGGCGGTCCAGGGCCAGTGCCTCGGCGGGGGGTTCGAGGTCGTGCTCGCGTGCGACATCGTCCTCGCGGCGGCCTCGGCGCGCTTCGGGGTCCCAGAGATCACCCTGGGCGTGTTCCCCCCGCCTGCGAGCGTCCTGTTGCCCCTGAAGGTGCCGCCGGCCCTCGCGCACGAGATGATCGTGACAGGTGAGTCCCTCGACGCGGCTCGCCTGCACGCCGCGGGCCTGGTGAGCCGGGTCGTCGAGGACGACGTCCTGGAGGCCGAGGTGCGGGCCTTCCTCGACAAGGGAATCCTGCCGCGGTCCGCCTCGTCGCTGCGCTTCGCCAGCCGGGCGGCAAAGGGATCCCTGCGCGAGGCCCTGGCGCGCAGGCTCGATGAGGTCGAAAGACTGTACCTGGAAGAACTGATGGTGACGCGGGACGCGAACGAGGGCATCCAGGCCTTCCTGGAGAAGCGTACCCCGGAGTGGGAATCAGGCTGAGAGGTGAAGATGGGCGAGACACCGCTGGTGAAGAAGATCCGGTCGGCTGGTCCCATGAAGGACCTGATGGCCGCGTACTTCCGGGAACTGGACGAGGCGTCGCGCACGCGCGAGGCGAAGGTCGCCTGGTGCACGAGCGTCGGGCCCGCGGAGGTCCTGCGCGCGTTCGGATTCCTCGTCTATTTCCCCGAGAACCACGGCGCCATGCTGGGGTCGTCGCGTCTGGCCGCGGATCTGATCCCGGCCGCGAACGCGATCGGCTACTCGCCGGACATCTGCTCGTACCTGACGAGCGATGTCGGGTCGTACCTGAAGCGCGAGACGCCACTGACCCGTGCCTTCGGCATGGCGGGGGTCCCGAGGCCGGACGTGCTTGTCTATAACACGAACCAGTGCCGGGACGTGAAGGACTGGTTTGGCTTCTACCAGCGCGAGTTCGGCGTTCCCCTGATCGGCGTGGACACGCCGCGCAACGTGGGCGAACTGACCCGGGAGATCGTGGACGGCCTCAAGGGGCAGTATCAGGCCTTGATCCCCGCTCTGGAGGCCGTGTCGGGTCGTCGTTTCGACGCGGACCGCCTGCGGGAGGTGGTCGCGTCCTCGTACCGGTGCACGCTCGCGTGGAAGAAGGTCCTGCGAACCGCAGAGGCGAGACCGTCGCCGATCACGTTCTTCGACGGCACGATCCACATGGGGCCGGCCGTGGTCCTGCGTGGGGACGACCGCGCGACCGCCTACTACGAGACGCTGCTCGCGGAACTGAAGGAGCGCGTGGACGCCGGTGTCGGGGCCGTGGACGGTGAGCGGTGGCGGTTCTACTGGGAGGGGATGCCCGTGTGGGGCAAACTGCGCGAGCACGCCGAGTTCTTTGCAGCCCGGCGCGCGTGCGTGGTTGCCTCGACGTACTGCAACTCGTGGGTCTTCGAGGACCTGGGCCACGACGACCCGTGGGAGGGCATGGTCCGCGCGTACACGAACCTGTTTATCGTGCGCTCCGAGGACGTGAAGGAGCGATACCTCGAGGCCATGGTGCGTGACTACGGCATTGACGGGATCGTCTATCACGACGCCAAGACCTGCCCGAACAACTCGAACAACCGGTACGGAATGCCCCAGCGCCTCGCGCGTCGCCTGGGGGTACCGTACGTGGTGATCCACGGGGACCTGAACGACCTGCGCCTATATTCGGACGAGCAGGCGCGGACCCAGTTCGAGGCCCTGGTGGAGCAGTTGCAAGAGCAGGCGTGATGTCCCAGGTGGTCGGGTCGAATCCTTTGGCCAGTGCTCGCGGGAGCGCTGGGACCCCAGTCGGAGGGTTGACGCAGCCGGCGGCTGATGGATCGCCGAGCGGGTGGCCCCAGATTGGCCGCGAGCAGCGCAGCAGGGGCCCCGTCTTCACGCGCAGCGACCGAAGGGAGCGAGCACGAGAGGGCGTGCCTCGGATGGCACGCCCGATAGACGGGGGGCAGCGCTAACGCGAGCAGCGGAGCGGTCAAGATGGGGCCAGCAAGCCGGCGAGGCGCGGCCGATCGGCAAGGAAACCCGACGAGTGGGGTCTGGTGTGGGGTGGACGTGGGCGCGAGCGCGACCAAGGTCGTGCTGGTGGACGGCCGGGGCGAGGTCCTGGGCCGGGCCGTGCTCCCGTCCGGGGTGGACTACGCGGCCACGGCGGCCCGCGCGCTCGACCAGGCCCTCGCGGCGGCCAGGGTCGGCGGCCGGCCTACGCGAACGGTGTCCTGCGGCTACGGGCGCAACAACGTCCCGTTCGCGGACGCGACCCAGACCGAGATTCATTGTCACGGCACCGGGTGCTTTCATTGGTTGAGCCGTTCACCCGCCCCCTCCATCCTTCCCACGGCCCGCCGCCCTGATCCCCTTGGCCGCGACCCGGTGCCTGGCGCCTGGAGCATCGTGGACATCGGTGGCCAGGACAACAAGGTGATCCGACTGGGGCCGGACGGCCGTCGCCTGGACTTCAAGATGAACCGCAAGTGCGCGGCCGGTACGGGTGCCTTCGTCGAGGAGATCGCGCTGCGGCTCGGCCTAGCCCCCGGGGACCTGGAGGGCCTGGCCCGGGCCGCGACCGAGGGTGTGCGCCTGTCGTCCTTCTGCACGGTCTTCGCCAAGACCGAGGTCCTGTCGCACCTGCGCAAGGGGGTCCCGGTGGAGGCCATCGTGCGCGGGGCCTTCGCGTCTGTGGTCGAGCGCGTGATCGAGATGGACCCCCTGGACGGCGAGGTCGTCCTGACCGGCGGTGTGGTCGCGCACAACCCGATCGTGGCGGAGATCCTGTCGGAGCGCCTGGCGCGCCCCGTGCTCATCCCGCCGTTTCCGCAGTTCACCGGGGCCCTCGGAGCGGCCCTGACGGCCATGAAGCAGGCACAATCCACGGAGGAGTGACATGCTGGACGGACTGTTCAGGCCCAGGTCGGTCGCCGTGATCGGCGCATCCAACAACCCCTTCTCCATCGGGAACATCGTGATCCGGAACCTGGCCCAGTACGGGTTCAAGGGGCCGATTTACCCGATCAACCCCAAGGAACGGGCAATCCGCAGTTTCAGGTGCTTCCCCACGATCGCGGACGTGCCCGACGAGGTGGACCTCGTCAACATCTCGATCAAGGCCACCCTCGTCCCGGGGATCATCGAGGAGTGCGGGAAGAAGGGCGTCAAGTTCTGCATCGTCCACAGCGCGGGCTTCAAGGAGGTCGGGGAGGAGGGCATCCGGCGCGAGCGTGAGATGGTCGCCATCGCCCACCGGTACGGCATGCGGATCTTCGGGCCAAATTCGCAAGGAATCCAGAATTCAGACCCTGAGATATCCGTCTATGCGAATTTCACATTCGTTCCCATGAAGCCGGGCAACATCTCGATCATCGCGCAGGGCGGGGGGATGGGCGAGATGCTCAAACTGCACCTGCACAACGCTGGGCTCGGGCACCGGATGTACTGCTCGTACGGGAACGAGTGCGACCTGACCATGCCCGAGATCCTCGAATACTACGGGCAGGACGAGGGGACCCGGGGCATCCTGATGCAGATCGAGAGTTTCAAGGACCCGGCCGCGTTCTTGAGGGTCGCCTCCGCGATCACGCCGCGCAAGCCCATCTTCGCGATCAAGGCGGGCCGTACGCGCGAGGGGGCGGTCGCGGTGTCCTCCCATACGGGGACCCTGGTGGACCAGGCGGCCATGGCCACGGCCATGTTCCGCAAGGCGGGCGTGGTCGAGTTCCACGACACGATGGAGATGGTCCGGACCGCGATCGCCCTGTCCACCCAGGACCCCCCCACGGGCAACCGTATCGGGATCATCACGAATACCGGCGGTCCGGGGATCCAGGCCGTGGACGAGGCGGTTGACCGGGGGCTCGTGCTCGCCCGATGGTCCGAGGCGGGCCTGAAGCGCCTGAAGGAGACGCAGTACGCCGAGGCGAGCCTGGGCAACCCGGTGGACGTGGTTGCCACAGGCGGCCCCGACCAGTACTTCGCGGCCACGGACACCCTCCTGAGGGAGGACGGCGTGGACATGGTCCTCGTCTTCTTCGTCACCGCGCCGTTCGTGGACCTCGACGCCATCGCGGCCCGGATCAGCGAGGCGGTCGCGAGTTCGAACAAGCCCGTGGTCATGGTGGTCGAGACGTACGAGAAACACTACGACCTCATCCACAAATTGCGCGCGGGTGGAGTCCCCGTGTACGAGACCGCCGAGCACGGGGCACGGTCGCTCGCGAACCTGTGGCGGTACACGAGGTTGCGTGACCGCGAGAGGGCCGAGCCTCCGGACCTCGCCGTGGACCGGGCCGCCGCACAGGCCGTGATCGCGCCGCGCGCGGGGACGGGCGCGTACCTGCAACAGGTGGAAGCGTTCCGGGTGCTCGCGGCCTACGGGATCCCCGTGCCCAGGGTCGCGGCCGTGGCGGACGCGAGCGGCCTGGACGAGGCCGCGCGAGTGGTCGGGTTCCCGTGCGTGCTCAAGGTGGACAGCGCGGACGTCGTGCACAAGTCCGACGAAGGGGGCGTGGTTCTGGACATCGGGGACCAGAAGGCCCTGGCCGCGGCCTTCACGGACCTGGCCGCGCGTTTCCGGGGTCGTGACGCCTCGTTCGTGGTCATGGAACAAAAGCCGCCGGCGACGGAGGTCATCGTGGGCGCCAAGGCGGCTCCGGGTCTCGGCAGCCTTTTGATGTTCGGGCTCGGCGGGGTCTTCGTCGAGGTGATGCGGGACGTCATGGTGGGGGTCACGCCCCTGAGCCGCCCGCAGGCGCGCGAGATGATCGAGGGGATCCGCGGGTACCCGGTGCTCCGGGGCCTGCGCGGCCGGCCCGGTGTGGACCTCGCGGCGCTCGAGGACCTGCTGATCCGCGCGTCCCGGCTCGCGGCTGACTTCCCGTCCATCGTCGAGATGGACCTGAACCCGGTCCTCGCCTACCCCGAGGGCACGCCCCCGTGCGCGGTGGACGTCCGGATCCGAGTGGAGTGAACCGCGGTTGCGAACCCACAGAGCAGGGCAGGGGACTTCGGAGCGGCCGAGCCGGCAGCGGGTCGTGCTCGCCGGCGTCCTGTTCGTGACGCTGTTGGTCGCATACCTGGACCGGGTGAACGTCTCGGTCCTGGTGGCCGACCCGTCCTTCCTGGAGGACATGGGCATCGCCTCCGACCCGGTGCGCAAGGGCCTGCTCATGACGCTGTTCCTGCTGGCCTATGGCGCGGCCAATGTCCTGTTGAGTCCGCTCGGGGACCTCGTGGGACCGCGCAAGGCCATGAGCCTCTCGGTGGTGCTCTGGGGCGTGGCCCTCGTGGTCGGCGGCCTGAGCGGGTCGTTTTCGGTCATGGCCGCGTCTCGCGTGGGGCTCGGCGTGGGCGAGGGGATGCACTGGCCGATGCAATCCAAGTACGTCAAGCACTGGTTCCCGCCGTCCGAACGGGGAAAGGCGAACTCGGCGTGGCTGATCGGACTGATGGTCGGCCCGGCAGTGGCCATGCCGTTCTTCGCGTGGGTGATCGGGGCCGTGGGCTGGCGCCAGAGTTTCTTCGTCCTGGCGGCGTTGGGGCTGGTGCCGCTCGCGCTCCTGTGGTTCCTGACCACGGACCACCCCCACCAGCACACGGCCGTCAACCGCGCGGAACTCGAACACATCCGGGCGGGACTGCGGGCCGAGGCCGATGCGAACCACGACGGCTTCCTGGCCGCGGCGCGGTCTGTGCTCGTGGACTGGCGCTTCTGGCTGCTGACGACGTTCTATTCGTGCTTTGCCTCGGTCTGGTGGGGCACGATGACGTGGCTTCCCTCCTACCTGAAGGCCGAGCGCGGCTTCTCGTGGTCCGCGATGGGGGTGTGGGCCGCGGTACCGTACCTCCTGGGCGCCGCGAGCATCGTGCTCGTCGGGTTCTTGGCCGACCGGGTCGGCCGCCATGCCTGGTTCGCGGCCGGCGCCATGCTCGGGGCCGCGGCCGGCATCTTCCTGGGCGCCGTGGTGGCAGACGACACGGCGAGCGCGGTGCTGATCGCGCTCGGGATCGCCTCGATCTCGGTCGGCCTTCCCGCGACATGGACCTTGCTCCAGCAGATCGTGCCGGCACGGGCCGTGGGGGCCGGGGCTGGGGCGATGAACGGGATCGCGAACGGCCTGTCCGCACTGGCCCCGGTCGCGGTCGGGTGGGTCATCTCGGCCACGGGCGGGTACCTGGGAGGGCTGATGTTCCTGGTCGGGGCCGCGCTCGTCGGGTTCGCGTGCATGGCCGTGCTCGTGGCGAAGCGCGTCTGACACGGCGGAAACCGCCTTGTCGGCCGATGCGCCGGGCGCTATAGTGGGGCGACATCGGGATGGAGCCGCCCGGTGGACGCGGAGCTCGTGCTCGCCATCCTGCGGGCGCTGGACGACAGGGGCGTCCGATACGCGCTCGTCGGCGGAGTGGCCCTGAACCTGCACGGGTTGCCGCGGGCCACGGTGGACCTGGACCTGTTCGTGGACCCGGAGGAAGACAACGTGGCCCGGCTCCGGTCGGCGCTCGCGGCCGTGTTCTCCGATCCGGAGATCGAGGAAATCAAGGCGGAGGACCTCGCCGGACCGTACCCCGCGATCCAGTACGTCCCACCCGAAGGTGCATTCCACGTGGACATCCTCGCCCGTCTCGGAGAAAGATTCACGTTCGCGGATATTGAGGTCGAGGAGCGGGAGATCGAGGGAGTCCGCGTGCGGGTCGCCACGCCGCGCACGCTGTATCGGATGAAAAGGGACTCCGTGCGCCTGCAAGACCGCGCGGACGCCGAGCGGTTGCGCGAGCGATTCGGACTGGAGGAATGATGCCCGTACGCAAGTTCACGTCGTTGCGCGAGGCAGAGGACGCCTGCTGGTACGACCGGGATGACCCGGGCCTGTGGCGCGCGATTTCCGCGGTCTGGGCCTTCTCGCGCCGGGTCGCGCCCCGGCGATATGCCCCGGGGGTTCACAAGGCCCGTTCAATCGAGGAATTGAACCTGTGGACCCGGCGATGCGAGTCGGAGGCGTCGTTGTCCACACGGGGGTCCCGATCCTGACCGGCCACCCCCGCGATGGCCGCTGATCGTCGGCTTGGCCACGGCGGGATCCTCGTAGGCGTGGGCGTGGGCGTAGGCGTGGGCGATCCCCATCCCAGGGCAAGGGCAATCACCTGGCAGGTGATCCGACAGGCCGATCTCGCCCACGACCACGAATCAGCACAGCGGTCCGCCTGGACCCGACGATCCGGGACGGCCCGGACGGCTCTTGACCCCCATTCCGGCAACGGCCAGAATCTCGGTGCGTGGCGGGAGCAGATGTCCGTGAAGCGCGTGGTCGAACTGGTCGTCAACGGCGACCGCCGGCAGGTGGCGGTGGACCCCTGGAGGACCCTGATCGAGGTCCTGCGCGAGGACCTGAACCTGACCGGGACCCGGCTCGGGTGCGGGACCGGGGACTGCGGGGCGTGCACCGTGCTCCTGGACGGACGCGCGGTGTCGAGTTGCCTGACGCTCGCCGTGGAGGCGGACGGTCGGGAGGTCCGGACCGTCGAGGGTCTGGCGCTGTCGGGCGAGGACCTGCACCCCATCCAGCGGGCGTTCATCGAGTGTGGGGCGATCCAGTGCGGGTTCTGCACCGCCGGGATGGAACTCGCGGCCCTGTACCTGCTCGAGCGCAACCCGTCCCCCACGGATCGCGAGATCCGCGAGGCCCTGTCCGGCAACCTCTGCCGGTGTACGGGGTACGAGAAGGTCGTGAAGGCGATCGCGGTCGCGGCGGAAGCGATGAAGGGGGGGTAGATGCCGGTTGTCCGCTTCGACCACGTGGCGCCGGCCACGCTGGACGAGGTCCTCGGACTCCTGGCCGGCCACGGCCCCGATGCCCGTATCCTCGCCGGGGGCACCGATTTGCTGATGAAGGTCCGGGCGGGCCTGGCGGCCCCGCGCATCCTGATCGGGCTCGGGCGCGTGGCAGGACTGGATCGAGTCGCGTACGACCCCGCCGGGGGCCTGACCATCGGTGCCACCGCGCGTCTCGCGGACGTGGCGGCCCACCGGGACGTGGCGCGCGTGTTCCCGGCGCTCGCGGGCGCGATCGCGGGCATGGCGAACGTCCAGGTCCGCAACATGGGCACGGTGGTCGGAAACGTCTGCAACGCCTCCCCGTGCGCGGACACGGTCCCGATCCTGACGGCCCTGGGGGCCGAGGTCCTCGTGGCGAGCCTCCGCGGGGAACGCCGGGTCCCCCTCGAGCGCTTCTTCCGCGGACCGGGGCTGACGGACCTCGCCCCGGACGAGGTCGCCACCGCGGTTCACGTCTCGCCGCCCGTGCCGGGCACGGGCGCCTCCTACCACCGCCTGTCGCCGCGGGGCCGGGTGGACATGGCCGTGGCGAGCGCGGCCGTGGTCGTGCGAAGGGACGGCGAGCGATGCGAGGGGGCTCGGATCGTGCTCGGCGCCGTGGCGCCCGTGGCGATGCGCGCGGAAGACGCCGAGCAGGTCGTCGCGGGGAGGCGTCTCGACCCGGAGACGATCGCTCGGGCCGGGGCCACGGCCGCCGCGGAATCCCGGCCCATCTCCGACCTGCGCGCGAGCGCGGAGTACCGCAGGAGGGTCGTCGCGGTCCTGGTCCGGCGGGCGCTGGCCGAGGCGTGGGGCCGGGCTGCCGAGGGGAGACCCGCATGAAGCCACCCTACGACATCGTCGGTCGTCCCGTTCCCCGGGACGACGCCAGGGCCAAGGCCACCGGGACCGCCGTCTATGCCGACGACATCAAGTTCCCGGGGATGCTGCATGGCCGGATCCTCCGTAGCCCCGTGCCGCACGCCCGGATCCTCCACGTGGACCCTTCTCGTGCCGCGGCCCTGCCCGGAGTCAAGTGCGTCATCACAGGCGCGGACATCCCCAAGGTGAGGTATGGCAACTGGCGCCTGGTTCCGACCCTCCAGGATGAGTACGCCCTGGCCGTGGACCGGGTCCGCTTCATCGGGGACGAGGTCGCGGCCGTGGCCGCGGTGGACCGCGACACGGCCGAGGACGCGCTTTCCCTCATCCGCGTCGAGTACGAGGAACTCCCCGCGGTCTTCGACGTGGACGCGGCCCTGGCCGAGGGCGCGCCGCTTTTGCACGACCACGCCCCGGGCAACGTGAGCCTCGAACGCCGGATCGAATACGGCGACGTGGACGCGGCCTTGCGTTCGGCAGATTACGTCCGCGAGGACACGTTCACGGTGCAGGCCGTGAACCACGCCTACCTGGAGCCGTGCTCCGCGGTGGCCCGGTGCGACCCGGACGGCCGCATCACCCTGTGGACCTCGACCCAGGTCCCCTACATCGTGCAGTGCCTGCTCGCGGCCACGCTCCAGATGCGCGAGAACGACGTGCGCGTGATCAAGCCGGCGGTGGGGGGCGGGTTCGGCGGCAAGATGGAACTCCGGCCGTGGGAGTTCTGCGCGGCCTTCATGGCGAGGCGCACCGGCCGCCCGGTGAAGTTCACCCTGACCCGCGAGGAGGAATTCGCCACGGGACGCCGCCGCCACCCGATGAGGATCACGTCGCGCGTCGGGTTCCGCCGGGACGGGACGATCGTGGCCAAGGACCTCCGCATCCTCCTGGACGGCGGCGCGTACAACGCCATGGGTCCGACGGCCACGTTCCTGTGCGGCCACTTCGGGGCCATGCTCTATCGCTATCCGGCGTACCGCTACGTGGGCCGCTACGTCTATACGAACAAGCCTCCGGCCAGCGCCATGCGGGGATTCGGCGCGCCCCAGGCCCTGTTCGCCACGGAATCCCAGATGAACATGGCCGCCGAGGACCTGGGCCTGGACCCCATCGAGATCCGCCTGCGAAACGCCCAGGTCCCGGGCGACGAGATCCCGGGCGTGGCCGTGGTGTCCAGTTGCGGGCTCCAGGAGTCGCTTCGGGAGGTCGCACGGATCAGCGGGTGGGCCGAACGGCGCAAGGCCGCGGGGAACGGGCGCGGCGTCGGGGTCGGGTGCTACAGTTTCATCTCGGGGGGGGTCTTCAACTGGTTCGACACCCGCTACCCGTTCTCGACCGCGGAGGTCCGCGCCTTCGAGGACGGGACCGTGCACCTGCTGACCATGGCCTCTGACATCGGCCAGGGCAGCGACACGGTGCTCAAGCAGATCCTGGCCGAGGAACTGGGGCTGCGGATGGAGGACATCCGCCTGACCAGCGCGGACACCGCCATGACCCCGCAGGCCGACCTCGGGACGTGGGGGAGCCGCGTCACGCTCATGGCCGGCAACGCGGTCGTGGACGCGGCGCGCCGGATCAAGGAACGGCTGTTCGGTGCCCTCGCCGCCCGATTCGACCTGAACGTGATCTACGACCTTGAATGCCGGGGCGGGCGGGTCTATGTCAGGGACAGGCCGGACCGCGGTGTCACCTTCGGCGAGGCCGTGGCCCTGGTCCAGCGGGCCGACCGGGGCAGGCCCCTGGTCGAGCGCGGGTATTACACGCCGCGCGGGAAGGGGCTCGTGACCCCGGCCTTCAGTTTCGGGGCCCAGGTGGTCGAGGTCGAGGTGGACCGCGAGACCGGCGTGGTGGACGTGAAGAAGGTCTGGACCGCGCACGACTGCGGCACGGTCATCAACCCCCTGGGCGTCGAGGGACAACTGGAAGGGTCGATCCAGATGGCCTTGGGGTATGCCCTGTCCGAGAACCTGGTGATGGACGGAGGGAGGACCCTGAACACGACCTTCCTCGACTACAAGATGCCGACCGCGCTGGACATGCCCGAGCAGCAATCGGTCGCGGTCGAGACCTACGAACCGGAGGGGCCGATGGGCGCGAAGGAGGCGGGGGAGGGCATGGTCTCGCCCACGGCGCCGGCCATCGCGGACGCGGTGTATCAGGCGACCGGATACCGGTGCCTGGACCTCCCGATCACGCCGGAGAAGGTCCTGGCTGGCATCGCCGGGGAGACTGCGGACGGCAAGCGAGGTGACAGATGAGCGTGGCTCCCGGCCGGTTCGGGGTCGTGGGGGGCGGGGTGGTGGGCAAGGTCCTGGCCGCCCACCTGGCGCGCGCGGGCCACGAGGTCTGCCTCATGGACGTGGCCCCGGACGTGGTCGAGGCCGTCGGGCGTCACGGGGTCTCGGTGACGGGCCTGCACCAGGTCGAGGCCCGGGTGGCGCTCGCGACGGATTCGATGTCGCGGCTGTTCGAATTCGCCCCCTCGTCCGTGTTCCTCTGTACGAAGACGTGGGCTCTGGGCGAGGTCCTTCAACGGTTGAAGGCCTGCGACGACGGTCGCGTGACCCTCGCGTGCTTCCAGAACGGCCTGGACCCCGAGGAGGTCGCGGCGGAGGTGTTCCCCCGCGCCCGAGTCCTGCGCGGGGTGGTCAACTACGCGGGGGGGGCGACCGACCTCCGGACCGTGCGGATGGCCTTCTTCCATCCGCCGAACTACGTCGGGGCCCTGGACCCGGCCGCGGCGGCCCGCGCGAGGGCCCTGGCCGACACCATCACGGCCGCCGGACTTCAGACCGAGTTCGTCGAGGACATCCGCGCCAGGGCCTGGCGCAAGACCATCCTGAACGCCTGCCTCATGCCGGTGTCCGTCGTGACGAGGATGACGCTCGCCCAGGTGACCGGCCTGCCCGCGACCCGCGCGGTCACCGAGCGCCTGATCCGAGAGTTCCTGGCCGTGGCCGCGGCCGAGGGCCACGTCTTCGAGCCCGACTTCGTCGAGAAGGCCTGGGACTACCTGACGAACTCGGGTGGGCACAGGCCCTCGATGCTGGTGGACTTCGAGGCGGGACGGCCGCTCGAGATCGCGTTCCTGAACGGCCGCATCCAGGAACGCGCCGACCGCCTCGGGATCCCGTGCGAGACGAACCGCGTCCTTCTGGCCCTCATCGAGGGCCTCCTGCACCAGCGCGATCACGAGAGATGAGACTTCGCGAGCCGCTCGGCGAGTTGGGGCCTGGCTCGGCGTGACCCCTCGAATCCCGGTTCCTGAATCGTCCTTGACTTGCGTCGCGGCGGGGGGTATGCAGTCGTCTTGTCGGGGCCATGGACCATGCGGGCGGAAGGAGGGGGTCGGGTGGGTCGGGCGAGCCAGATTCGGACGACGAGCGCGTTCGACGAGTTCTCGTGGCGCGGGCTGGTCCACACCGCGAGCAACGGCCTGCCAGCGCACCTGGCATCCGGTCCGGTCACAGCTTACATCGGCTTCGACCCCTCGGCGCCGAGCCTCCATGTCGGCTCGCTCCTGCCGATCCTCGCGCTGGCCAGGATCCAGCGCCTCGGTCACAGGCCCCTTGCCATCGTGGGGGGGGGCACGGGCCTGATCGGCGACCCGAGCGGCAAGACGCAGGAGCGGGTGCTCCTCGACAAGGAGACCGTGCACCGGAACATGCTGACCATCCGGGAGCAACTGGGCCGGTTCCTCGACTTCGAGGTCCGCGAGAACCCTGCGCTGCTCGTCAACAACGCGGACTGGCTCTGCCCCATGCCGCTCATTGATTTCCTGCGCGACATCGGGAAGTTCTTCGGCGTCGGCACCCTGTTGGCCAAGGAGTCGGTGCGGCTGCGCATGGAATCCGAGACGGGGATCTCGTTTACCGAGTTCGCTTACAGCCTGTTGCAGGCCTACGATTTCCTGGTCCTATACGACCGGTACGGTTGCACGCTCCAGATGGGGGGAAGCGACCAGTGGGGCAACATCACGCTGGGGATTGACCTGATCCGCAGGCTGCGCGGCGCCGAGGCCCACGGCCTGGTCTTTCCCCTGATCACGACCGCGTCGGGCACGAAGTTCGGCAAGACCGAGGCGGGGGCGGTGTGGCTGGACCCGGCCCTGACCTCCCCGTTCCGGTTCTACCAGTTCTGGCTGAACACGGACGACCGGGACGCGGTGGCCTACCTGAAGTTCTTCACGTTCCTGGACGCGGACGAGATTGACGGCCTGGCCGCCTCCCTGGCCGCGCGCCCAGAGGCGCGGGAAGCCCAACGAGCCCTGGCCCGCGAGGTGACGCGCGTGGTCCACGGCGACGCCGGCCTCGAGGCCGCGGAACGCGCCACCGCGGTGCTGTTCGGTGCAGACCCCCGCGACCTGCCAGCGTCGTCCATCCTCGACGTCTTCAGCGACGTCCCGAGCACGGAGGTCCCGGCGGAATCGCTCGGCGGACAGGGGATCCCCCTGATTGACCTGCTTGTGACCTGCAAGATCGCGACCTCCCGGGGGGACGCGCGCCGCCTGATCCTGGGCGGGGGCGCGTACCTCAACAACGAACGCGTATCCGATCCGGCCCTGGCCGTGACGCTGGGTCAGGCCGTGGAGGGCCGGGTCCTGGTGCTGCGGAAGGGGCAGAAGGGGCATCACCTCGTGAAGGTCCTGCGGTGACGACCGGGGAGAGGCTGACCGCCAGGCACCTGGCGGTCCTCAAGGACTCGACGGGCCACCTCACCGCGTCGTGGAAGAAGCGCAATGTCACGCTGGTGCTGGGCAACGACCGCGAGATCGGGAGGGCGGAGCGCTCGCAGGAGAGGCGGGTCGGGCTGACGCCCGACCAGGTCCGGCACCTGATCGGGTTCTTGAGGGACCTGGAACTCCTGCCGACCGTCCTGGTCGTCGAGAAGGCGGGCAGCCGGGCGGGATACGCGGACGCGGATTACGTGCACGCCGGGGCCGAGGTCGTGACCGTCGAGGAACTCCGGTGGCACGACGGTCCGCCCGACGTGGTGCACGCGCTGAAGGAGCCGTCGTCCTACGAGGCGACCATCCCAGGTCCGTTCTGCCGGATCGGGGCGCTCCACGCGGGGGGCTTCCACGAGGACTCGGGGTTCGCGCTCCTGGCCGCCGGGGCGAGGGCCGCGGTCTTCGATGGTTCCAACATCGGGTGCGGGGCCACGGGACGCATCCCGATCCGGGGGCGGATGTCGGTCTTCGCGGGCGAGATCGCCGCGGACTGGGTCGTCGAGCACCTCGAGAGGCGGCAGCGCCGCGGGCGCGTGGTCGTGGTGGGCGCGGGGTACGCGGGGCGGGCCTGTGCCCATCGCCTGCTGGGCAGCGACCGGGTCAGTGAGGTGGTCCTTCTCGATCGCAAGGACCCCGCGCGGTTGACCCGGATCCGGACCGAGTTCGAGGGGGAGGGGCGCGTGCGCGTGGCGGGCGCAGAGGGGACGGATGACCGCGACCTGATAGAGGCCCTCCACGGAGCCGAGGGCGTGGTCTTCGCGGTCGCGGTCCCCGGGGGTCGCGCGCCCAAGGTCGTGACCCTCGACCGGCTGCGCGAGGGGTTGAACCCCGAGGGCATCGCGGTGGACGTCTCGATTGACGAGAGAGGCGCGATCTCGGCGCCCGGCATCCAGCCGGACTGGCCCGCCAGCCGGATCATCGAGTTCCTCGAGCAGGACCTGTCGCCCATCCGGTACCGGGCCGCATCGAACATGCTGCGTGCCTGCCCCCACGAGGCCTCCGAGGCCCACGGCGAGGTGATCCTTCCGTACATCGCCACCTTGCTGTTGCTGTCCGCGCTCGACAACGGACCTCTCGGGGTCATCCGGCGGCTGCGCGCGCGCCCGGTCCGGCGCGACAACCCGGATCCCCTCGCGGTCCCGGTCGAGCAGGCGTTCGAGGCGTTCATCCAGGACCTGCGCAACGGGATGGCCTGCTATCCGCATGAGGGCGCGTTCGTGGTGACTGACATCATCCCACCGCGCGATTGTCGCCTCATCGAGGCGTTCCTGGCCCGCCACGGCGTGCGAGTGGTCCGGGAGGACCTTGCGTCGGGCGTCGCGGCGGGATGACCCGAGGGACCGTCACGGGTCGAGGCCTTGCAGTGCCTCGCGCGCGGCGTCGCGCTCGGCCTCGCGCCGGGAGCGACCCTTCCCCCGCCATGACCGGCCGTCCGGGAGCGTGACCTCGACCTCGAACCGAGGGGCGTGGTCCGGACCCGTGCGCGAAGTCACGCGGTATCGCGGGGGGGACTGGCCAGTCGCCTGGCAGGCCTCCTGCAAGGCGGTCTTGGCGTCCTTGACCTCCACGTCGAGGGCCAGATCGGACATGGCGAAGTCCAGGTGGCGCAGGACGAAGGTCCTGGCCGCCTCGAAACCGGCGTCGAGGAAGATGGCGCCGGCCACGGCCTCGAAGGCGGCGCATAGGACGCTGTCCTGACCGGAGGCACGGTCCTGGTTCCTCGCGCCCCGGCCCAATCGGAGATGCGCACCCAGTTGGAGGCGGCGGGCCGCCTCGGCCAGGGCTTCCCGGCGGACCGCGTGGGCCCTGGCCCGCGTCAGGCGGCCCTCGTCCGCGTCCGGGAGGCGCTCGTGAAACGCCTCGGCCACGGCGAGGTTCACGACCGCGTCGCCGAGGAACTCGAGACGCTGGTTGTCGGGCAGGACGGCCTGTTCCTCGTTGCAGTAAGACGGATGGGTCAGGGCCACCTGAAGCAAGGCGCGGTCGTGAAAGCGGTGGCCCAGGACTTCCTCGATCATCGAGAGGGCGCCCTCGTCCATTCGACTAACCTCCCGTGCTCGCTCCGACAAGCACGGCGCCGCGAGCGCCCATCACGCGGACGCGGCGACGACCGTGCAGGATCCGGTCCGTGTTCTCCTGGAGCACCTTGAAGTAGTGGGACGTCAGCGACTCGACCTCGCCCGAGGGCAGACGCCTAATATCCACGACCTCGACCTCACGGCCCTGCATGGCACGGGCGCGATCCGCCCGGCGCGAGGCCGACAGCTCTCGCAGGACCGCGCAGCGTCTGGCCACGGTCGCGCGGTCCACGCCTGGCCCCATCGAGGCCGCCTCGGTCCCGGGCCGGGGCGAGAACGGAAAGACGTGGAGATACGTCACGGGCAGCGCGCGCACAAGGTGCAGCGTCTCGTCGAAGTCCGCGTCGTCCTCGCCGGGGAAACCGCACAGGACGTCGAGACCAAGCGTGAGGTCCGGGACGCGGGACACGGCGCGAGCGAGGCGGGCCATGACCTGCGCGGCTGTGTGGGGCCTCCTCATGGCGCGCAGGAGGCGGTCGGACCCGCACTGCACGGGGACGTGCAGGTGGGGGCAGAGGTCAAGGGAGCCCGCGAGGAGGTCAATCAGGCGGTCGTCGAGCCGGTCCGGCTCGACGGAGGACAGGCGGAAGCGCATCCCGCTTTCCAGCGCGAGGACAGCCTCGAGGAGGTCCGCCAGTTCGCGGGCGGGGGCGAGGTCGCGTCCCCACGCGCCCAGGTCCACGCCGGTCAGGACGACCTCCGAGGCGCCCTGGTCCGCGGCGGAACGGACCCGGGCCAGGACCTCGGGCAACGGCACGCTGCGGGAGGGTCCGCGCACGCGGGGCACGATGCAGAAGGCGCAGTCGTGGTCGCATCCGTCCTGGACCTTGATCAACGGCCGGGCCTGCCGGGGTCTGAAGCGGGGTACGTGACCTGGGCGGGGTCCCTCCCCTGGACCCTCTGACGCGGCCATCCAGGCGATTTCCGCGCGCAGGGCCGCGATCAGGGCGGGGCGGTCGCGCGTCTCCGGGATTACCCGCACGCGCTCCCCGCCCGGGGACGACCAGGTCTTAAGCCTCGTCGCGAGGCACCCCGTCAGAAAGACCGGCCCCTCGCTGGACCGCAAGGCCCGATAGACAGACGCGCGCCCGTCGCGGTCCGCCGCGGCCGTGACTGTGCAGGCGTTGACCACGACCAGGTCCGCGGGGTCGCCCAGGGCGACCAGGCGCACCGGGAGCCCGTGCAGGGCCTCGGCGATCCAGGCACTGTCCGCCTGGTTCACCTTGCACCCCGTTGTACGGATGGCGATGGAGACTTCCCGCATGGCTCAGCGATCGAGGCCGTCGCGAGCGGCCTCGAGGACCTCCTCGTCGCTCAGGATGCGTTCCATCTGCTTGGCCCGCGCCAGGACGCGGGCCGCGGTCTCCTCGTCGGCCTGGACCCCGAGGCGCTCGAGCACGAAATAGACGTTGCTCGCGCCACTCATCGGACCCACGCAGACCTCCTGGTGGCGGCCGAACATCCCGGCCGGGACGCTCGAATACACGCGGTCCGCGAGCCACTGGTCCCCTTTCTGATTCGCCTTGCGGATGGCGGCCGCGTGGACCCCGGTCTGGGTCCGGAAGGCGTCCCGGCCCGCCAGCGGGTAGTTCACGGGGATCGGAAACCCCAGGATGCGGGAAGCGACCTCGCAGTACTCCAGGAGCCGGCTCAGGTCCTGTTCCCGGGAGATGGACCCGATCAGCCGCAGGTTCATGATCAACTGGTCCATGGCCGCGTTCCCGGTCCGCTCCCCCACGCCGAGGGCGCATCCGTGGATGCGGTCCGCGCCCCACTGGATCGCCCACAGGCTGTTCGGGACCGCCATGCCCCGGTCGTTGTGGCCGTGCCAGTCGAGACCGACCTCGACCCCCATCCCCTTGAGCAGGTCCTTGACGAACCGCAGGAGCGCGCGAATCCCGTCCGGGGTTGCGTGCCCGGTCGTGTCGCACAGGCACAGGCGCCGGGCCCCGGCCTCGATGGCGTTCGCGAACAGGCGGTACAGGACCTCAGGCCGCGAGCGGGTCGTGTCCTCCGTGACGAAGGTGACGTCAAGGCCCTCGCGTCGCGCGAAGGTGATGGCCTCGCGGGAGCGCAGGAGCAGGAAGGGCAAGTCCCATTCCTCGGCCAGGAGGCGGATGGGGCTGGAACCGATGAAGGACATGACCTCGATGGGGATGCCGGCCGCCTGCGAGATCTCGACGATCGGAGCGATGTCGTCCTGCACGGTGCGGGCCGCGGCCGCCAGCCGGATGCGCAGGCCCTCGCGGGCCACGGCGCGCGCCATGGTCAGGCAGTCCTGCTTTGCGCGTTCCCCGGCCCCGGGCAGCCCGAAGTTCACGGTCTCGATGCCGATGGAGGCCATCAGTCGGATCAGTTCGAGTTTCTCGCCCGCCGACGGGTGGACGACCGACGCGGACTGCAGGCCGTCTCGCAGGGTCTCGTCCAGCAGGGCCACGGGGCGTGCGCCCAGGTCGTGGAAGGCGTCCACGAGGTTCCAGTCATAGACCACGTCGTGGAAGCGCGGCTGGCCGGGGGCCGGGTCAGCAAAGCCATCTGGACGCCGGGAGACGTCGTTCATTCCTCACCTCGCCCGTGGGCCTGGTCCCGCACGCGGATGCGCTCGCGCTTGTCGTAGGCCTTGCGACCGCGGGCCAGGGCGATTTCGACCTTGGCGCGACCCTCGCGGAAATACAGCGACAAGGGCACGAGGGTCAGTCCCTTCTCGCGCACCCGTCCTTTGAGGCGCCGGATCTCGCGCGCGTGGAGCAGGAGTTTGCGGTCGCGGCGAGGGTCGTGGTTGTTGTAGGAGGCGCTCGCGTACGAGGCGATGTGCGCCCCGACCAGGAAGACCTCCCCCTCGCGGACCTCCGCGTACGAGTCCACGAGGGCCGCCTGGCCCGCGCGCAGGGACTTGACCTCGCTGCCCCGCAGGACCAGCCCCGCCTCGAAGGTCTCGAGGACCTCGTAGTCGTGGCGCGCCTTGCGGTTCGCGCACACGACCTTGCGCGAGGCGTCCTGGCGTCGTACCCTGCCCATGTCGCACCCGATCCAGCGGGGTCCGAGAAAGCAAAGTATTATATCCCAGGCTCATCCAGCGTGGGGGTCGAGATGGAACGACCGGTCCTGTTCCTGGTGGACGCGAGCGGGCTGGTGCACCGGGCCTTCCACGCGATTCGGGGGCTTCGCAACAGCCAGGGCATGGCCACGAACGCCCTGTACGGGCTCGCGACCATGCTGCGGCGGTTCCAGCGGGAGCGGAAGCCCGAGTACGTCGCCGTGGTCTTCGACGCGGGGCGCGAGACGTTTCGCAACGCGATGTACGCCGGGTATAAGGCCAACCGGCCCCCGGCCCCGGAGGACCTGGCCGTCCAGTTCCCGTTCACGAGGCGGATCGCCACCGCCCTCGGCTTCGAGGTCCTGGAGGTGGCCGGGTACGAGGCGGACGACGTGATTGCGACGCTCGCGGAGAGGGCGCGCGCCGCCGGCTTCGACGTCGTGATCGAATCCGGGGACAAGGACTTGTTTCAACTGGTCAGCGATGGGGTGGTCGTGCACGACCCCATGAGGGACGTCACCTACGACCGCGACAGGGTCACGGAAAAGGTCGGGGTGCCGCCAGAGTGCATGAGGGACTACCTCGCCCTGGTGGGCGACGCCTCGGACAACGTGCCCGGGGTCCGCGGGATCGGCGAGAAGGGCGCGGCGGAACTGATCGCGCAATACGGGACGCTCGAGGCCCTGTACGAACACCTGGGTGACCTGGCGCCCCGCAAGCGCGAGGCGCTCGAGGCCTGCCGCGGCGATGCCTTCCTGTCCCGGGACCTGGTCACGCTGAGACGGGATGTCCCGATCGAGGTCGAAATCGAGGCGTTGCGGCCGCGCGACCCGGACCAGGCCGAGGCGCTCGCCCTGTGGACGGAACTCGAGTTCCGGTCCCTGATCGAAGAGATGCAGGCTGAGGCTCCCCGGTCCGGGCCGACCGGGGTGGACAGGGTGTCCCCTGGCGTGACTGGGGGACAGGAGGGGGCACCCGCCGTGACCATCGAGACCCCGGGGGAGGTCGCACGGCGACTGCGGGGCGCCGAGCGCCTGGCCGTGACCCTGGCGTTCCGCGGGCGCGACCCCGTGCGGCCAGACGTGGTCGCGGTGAGCGTGGCCCTGTCCGGCCACGAGGTCCTCGTGATGGACGCCGGCGTGGCCTTCGCCCCGGACTCAGGGTTCGCGGAGGTCCTCCCGCGCGCGTGCGTCCCGGACTACAAGCAGGTCTGGCAAGCGCTGCGGGCCGCCCGCGGCGACGGGGGCGCGGGGATCCCCCTCCCGGCGATGGAGCCGCTCCTCGCCGCGTACGTCGTGCACCCGGAGAAGGATTCCCCGACCGTCGAGCGGCTGTCGTTCGAGTTCTTGCGCGAGTCCCTGCCCCCGCCTGCGGACGTCTCGCGGGAGGCCGTCGCGCGACGGGCCGCCGCGGCGTGGAGGTTCGCGCCCCTGATCGAGGCGCAGGTCCGTGACGCGGGTCTGTGGGGCCTGCTCTCCGAGGTCGAGACCCCCCTGGCCCGGGTCCTGGCCGAGATGGAAACCGTGGGAGTGCGGGTGGACCGGGACGTCCTGGTCCGCCTGTCGCGGGAACTGACGCAGGACATCCAGCGCCTGGAGGCGGACATCGTCCGCAGGGCAGACTACGGGCCGTTCAACCCGAACTCCCCGAAGCAACTGGCCGACCTCCTGTTCGGGAAACTGGGGATCCGGCCGCCCCGGAAGACCAAGACCGGCCCTTCGACCGACTCCGCGGTCCTGGAACAGATCGCGGACGACCCGCGCGCGCTGGGCATCCCTCGCCTGATCCTGCAGTACCGGAGCCTGACCAAACTGAAGTCCACGTATGCAGACGCCCTGGGCGGATTGATCCGGGAAGACACGGGGCGCATCCACACGTCTTACAACCAGACCGTGGCCGCCACGGGGCGCCTGTCCTCGTCAGACCCGAACTTGCAGAACATCCCGATCCGGTCGCCCGAGGGCCTGAAGGTCCGTGGGGCGTTCATCAGCGATGATGGATATGAATTTCTATCGGCAGACTATTCGCAGATCGAATTGAGGGTCCTTGCGCACCTGTCGCGGGACGAGGCCCTGATCGAGGCGTTCCGGCAGGGCGTGGACATCCACGCGAGGACCGCGGCGCGGGTCTTTCGCGTGACGGAAAGCGGTGTGACGCCCGACATGAGGCGCCTCGCCAAGACGATCAACTTCGGGTTGCTGTACGGGATGGGGGCGTTCCGCCTGGCGCGGGACCTGGGAATCGACCAGGCCGAGGCCCAGAGGTTCATCTCGGACTACTTCGCGGCGTTTCCGAAGGTGAAGGAGTACCTGGAGGGCGTGGTCGAGGGGGCCCGGCGGGAGGGGGTCGTGCGGACCATCACGGGGCGTCGGCGGGCCATCGAGGGGCTGAGCGACCGCAACCACAACCTGCGGGCCGCGGCGGAGCGCATGGCCCTGAACACCCCCATCCAGGGGAGCGCGGCGGACATCATCAAGATCGCGATGGTGCGGCTGTGGGAACGCTTGCGGGCAAGCGGGCTCGACGCGCGCATGGTCTTGCAGGTCCACGACGAACTCGTCATCGAGGTCCGCGAGGGCCAGACGGCTGAGGTGGGGTCGCTTGTACGGGAGGTCATGGAAGGCGCGTGGGCGCTGGACGTGCCGCTCGTCGTGGACCTGAAGCGCGGGAGGGTGTGGTCGGAACTTCAGTAGAGTTCTGACGGGCCGGCACACCCAAGAGGGGCGCGCCCACGACCACGTTACTGGGCCGGACACCCGGGGGTGGCCCCATAGACGGTCCCGGACAGGCCGTTTGCCCCCTTGTTGGCCCCGCCCGCACCGCCTAGGCCCCCGGAGCCCGCGAATCCGTTGACCTGGTACGTATTGTCCGTGCACTGCGGGTTTGACGAGGCCCCGAGGATATAGACCGGGTAGGTGGACCCGCCCGCGCCGCCGCCGCCGGCACCGCCCGCGCCTCCGTTGCCCCCGGAGCCGCCTGCACCGCCGCCGCCGGCGTTGTCATCGGCCTGGGCTCCGCCGTCGCCGCCGGAGCCGCCCTGACCGCCCATGCCCCCCTCGCCCCCATTTCCACCGTTGCCGCCGCTCTGCGACATGATCAGGTTGTTGGTCAAGGTTGGGCTTGCCTCGACGATGAAGACGCCAAAGGAACTGCCGCCGCCGCTTCCGCCCCTGCCGGCCAGACCGCCGCAGCCGCCTCCACCGCCTCCGCCCCCGGCACCACCTGCCGAGTCGCAACAGATCCCCAAAAAACAGCCCGAGTCCCCGCCTCCGCCGCCTCCGCCGCCTCCACCCTTTCCATGCTCGCCATCCTGGCCATCCTTGCCCGAACTCGGGACCCACAACCCGGCCGGGCTCAGCGTCCCGGATGCCTGGCCACCCGCACCATGTGCGCCGGCCGATCCCGCAGGGCCGTCCTGGCCGGGATGTCCGTTTTCTGTCTCACTGGGTCCACCGGCACCTCCAGCGCCCCCTCCATTCGGGGCGCCCTCGCCGGCGAATCCGGGGTTCTCATGCTTGCCTCCCTTGCCGCCCGTTCCACCCCGGTTCTCGCACGGGCTTTTTCCGCCCTGCCCTGGCTTCATGGTTGTGTCGTAGTCCTCCTGGTTGCAAATGCAGAGGAAGCACCCATCGTATTCGAACGACGCGGACCCGTTGCCACCGTCGTTCCCATTCGCGCCGTTCTGGCCGTTCGTTCCGTTCTCCCCGTCCGCCCCCTTCCCGGCCTCGATCGTGTTGTTCGAGATCACAAGACCATTTGAACTGTGATAGACATAGACACCATAGGAACTCGACGACGGCTGGCCGGCGTCGCTGGTCTTGACGTAAAAGCCGTCGAAGACCGTGGTGTTGATGATGTTCACTGCAATAACAGATCGGACCGCCAGAGGCTCCTGGCCGTCCCACAGGATGGACGTCCGGTTCTTGTCGATGTCGCGCGACCAGCCGGTCGCCGCGTCGTAGCCCCCATAGACGCTCACGCCGTCCACCAGCACGACCTGCTCGCGGTACTGCCCCTTCGAGACATAGACCTCGCGCTTGGGGTCCTTCTGGGCCGCGAACGCGATGGCGGCCTGGATCGTCTTGAACGGGTGGCTCCTGTCTCCGAGCACGTTGTCGTCGTCCCCCGTGGCCGCCTCCACGAACACGCCCTTCGAGACCACGCCGTCCATCCCGTCGCAGTTCGCGTCCACGTACTCGGGATCGGGCGGGTCGTCCGGTCCCTGGTACGCACAAGGGTACTCGCAGCCGTCCTCCTCGACCTGGTTCAGGTTGAAATACCCTTCCTCGCAGCCGATCAGCCGGCAGGTCCCCGTCATGCACTCGGCGATCCCGTGGTCGAAGTTGCAGGCGTTCTCGCAGGACCCGCAGTGGGCGATGTCTGTCAGGTAGTTCACGTCCGGGGCGCACAGGCAGTGGCCGCTCAGCGGCACGCACTGATCCGCGGTCACGCTTTCGTCCCAGTTGGTCGCGGCCTTGCACTCGTACCCCTCGGCGCAGTCGGACGCGCTCGCACACTGGCGCAGGCAAAAGAACATCGTCTCCATCTTGACGCACAGGTTGCCGATCCCGCAGTCCGCGTCCTTCAGGCAGTTCAGGTTGCACAGGGGGTCAATGTCCGGCATGCACAGGAACAGGGGGTCCGACCCGATCAGGCCCACGTTCTTGCAGCCCCATCCCTCGGGGCACTCGTCCAGGCACAGCGTGGTGCAGCGGCGCTCGCCGGTCTTCGCGTCCACGATCACGCACCACCCACTGTCGCAGTCCTCGTTCACCTCGCAGAGGCAGCCGAAGTCGCGGCAGGGGCCGGCCTGGTCGCGGGCGTCCGTGTCGAGGCCGAGGTCCAGCGGCCCGAGGTCGGGTGGCGGTCCGAAGTCCGGCTTGCCATGGTCCGGCGTCGAATCGGTGCAGGACCCCTCCGGACAGGCATCCGCGGGCTGACCCGGGCCACTGCCTCCCCCGCATGAGAGCCCCATGAGGGCGCTGATCCAGGCCATCCGGAATGGGATTCTGGGGGTCATGAAACGCCCTCGCCGCGAACACCGGCGTCATTGTATGGAAAGGAACTCGAATGGTCCATCCGAAATCGCGTCAGGAACCCGTCCGGGAGGACAGGACATCCATCCCGCCCAGGTAGGGACGCAGGGCCTCGGGGATCACCACGGACCCGTCCTCCCGCTGGTACTGTTCGAGGATCGCGACGATGGTGCGACCGATGGCCAGGCCCGACCCGTTCAGCGTGTGGACGAAGCGGGGCTTCGCGCCGGGCGCCGGACGGTACCGGATCCGCGCGCGCCGTGCCTGGAACGACTCGAAGTTGCTGCACGACGAGATCTCGCGGAACTCTCCCTGGCCGGGCAGCCACACCTCGAGGTCGTAGCACTTCGCGGCCCCGAACCCCAGGTCCCCCGTGCACAGGGCCACGACCCGGTACGCGAGGCCCAGCCGCCGCAAGACCTCCTCGGCGTCCCGCACCAGCCCCTCCAGTTCCTCGTACGAGGTCTCGGGTGTCGCGACCTTCACGAGTTCGACCTTCTGGAACTGGTGCAGCCTCGTGATCCCGCGCACGTCCTTCCCGTACGACCCCGCCTCGCGCCGGAAACAGGCCGAGTACGCCACGTACTTCAGCGGCAGCCGCCCCGCGTCCAGGATCTCGTCGCGGTGCAGGTTCGTCACCGGGACCTCGGCGGTCGGGATCAGGTAGAACCCGTCCGTGGCCGCGTACGCCTCCTCCTCGAACTTCGGCAGTTGCCCGGTCCCGACCATGCACTCGCGCGTCACCAGGAAGGGGGTGAAGACCTCCTCGTAGCCGTGCTCCCCCGCATGCAGGTCCAGCATGAACGCGGCGAGGGCCCGCTCCAGCCGCGCCCCGGCCCCTCGATAGACCACGAAGCGTCCCCCGGACACCTTGCGGGCCGCCTCGAAATCCAGGATTCCCAGCGCCTCACCCACTTCCCAGTGCGGCCTGGGCGGGAACGAGAACGCGGGCGGGTCCCCCCACGTCCGCACCACCACGTTGTCCCCCGCGTCTCGCCCCACCGGGACCGACTCGTGGGGGAGGTTGGGGAGCACGAGGGCCAGGTCCTGCAACCGAACTTCCGCCTCGCGGACCTCGACGTCCAGGCCCTCGATCCGCGCGGACATCTCCTTCGAGCGGGCGCGCAGCGCCTCTCGCTCGTCGGGCGACGCGGTCCGAAACCTCTCGGACAGGGCCTTCTGCTCCGCGCGCAGAACGTCCCGCTCCTGCGCGAGGGCCTTGCGCCGGGCCGCCGCCTCGGCCAGGGGCGCGAGGTCCACGGCCCCGCCGCGCGACGCCAGCCTCCGTTCCACCTCGTCCAGGTTCTCGACCAGGTCCTTGAGGTCCAGCATGGTGGTTCCCTAGCGGGGTCCGGCCTCGTCGCCGCCGGTCCCGCCGTGTTCTGGTTGCGCCGCCAGCCCGCCGCCATCGGAAGGATTCCCGCCGGTCCCGGCCGCCGCGTCCGCGCCCTCGAAGATCGGCAGCATCGGCTGAGAGGGTCGCTTCCTCCGCCGTCCCCCCCGTCGCCTCCGGGACCGCCGGGACGCCTCCCCCGCCGGCTCGACCGGCCCGGCCGCCTCGCCCACCTCGGGGGGGGGCGGTGCGGCCTCCGGTTTCTGCTCTCGCGCGGTCGCGGGCTGCGGGGCGCGAGTCCTTGCCTTGTCGCCCTGGGGCTCCCGGGCCGGGTTCGCCGCCGCCTGCGACTCCTTGGCCGCGCGGCGCCCCCGTCCCGATCGCTTCCGTCGAGACCCCCGGGCCACCTTCGCCTCGGCCGGGGCCTCAGCCTCCTGCTTCCCGGTGTCCCCTGGCGCCCCGGACGCGAGGGGCGGGGTCGCGGCCGCCCGCGCCTTCGAGACCTCGGTCCGCGCGGGCTCGGGCACGGCCGGAGGCGGAGTGACCAGCCCGGACGGCTCCTCGACCTTTGACCCGAAGACAATCTTGAGCAGCCCTTTCAGGACCGACCGTTCCCGGTTTGAGCCGGTCGCGGCCGAGCCCCGCGCGACCTCCTTCTCTTCCGGCCCGGGTGCCGGCTCCTCGACCGCGGCCGGCGGCGCCTCCTCGGTCGTCCTCAAAAACGTCCGGTCCGAGGGGACCTCCGGCAGGACGTTCACGCGAATGTCATGGGGGGGCGCGGCCGCGTCCCCCGTGACGTCCACCAGGACCCCGTACCGCCTTTCCAGGGCCGTCAGGTCCTCGCGCTTGCGGTTGTTCAGGAAGTTCGCGACCGCCACGGGGACCACGACCTCGACGTACGCGGCCTTCTGCTTCAACGTGGCCAGGCGCTCCCGGACGCGGCGCAATGCGGTCATCGCGAGCGACGAGGGCGACCGGAGCCGCCCGGTCCCCGAGCAGGTGGGGCAGGGGAGGTTGACCCCGGAATCCATGGCCTGGCGGATGCGCTGGCGTGAGAACGCGAGCAGCCCGAAGTCCGTGATGCGGCCGAAGGACAGGCGGGCCTTGTCGCGCGCCATGGCGGCCTTCAGTTCGTCCTCGACGCGCCGGCGGTGCGCCTCGGACTCCATGTCAATGAAGTCCACGACGATGATCCCGCCCAGGTCGCGCAGGACCACCTGCCGGGCGACCTCGCGGGCGGCCTCCAGGTTGGTCGCGAGCGCGGTACCCTCGGCATCTCGCTGCTTCAGACGCCCCGAGTTCACGTCAATGGCCACGAGGGCCTCGGTCTCGCTGATCACGATGCTCCCCCCGGACGGCAATGTCACCCGGCGTCCCATCAGGGCCTCGATCTGGCGCTCCACCCCGTACCGCATGAACAGGGGGATCTCGCTGTCGTAGCGTCTGAGGATCCTGTGGCGGTGAGGCATCCACGCCTCGAGGTACCGTGAGAGTTCCTGGTGGGTGGCCGGGTCCTCGACCAGGACCTCGGTCACGTCTGGGCCCAGGTAGTCACGGACGAACCGGATGGCCAGGCTCGCCTCGGAATAGACCTCGCCGGGTTCCTTCATCTCGCGGAAGCGGCGGACGACACCCTCCCACGCGTGGACGAGGTAGTCGAGGTCGGCCTGCACCTCCTCGGGACTCTCCGTCATCTCGCCCGAGGTCCGCATGATCACGCCGAACCCGTCCGGGATGCGGATCTGACGCATGATCCGCCGCAGGCGGTCCCGCTCCTCGCCGTCGAGTTTTCGCGACACCCCGGTTCGGTCGGAGAACGGCATCAGGACGACGTATCTCCCCGGGAGCGACACGTACATCGTCAGGGTGGCCCCCTTGCGGCCCACCTCCTCCTTGGAGACCTGGACGAGGACAGGGTCCCCGACCCGCAGGCCCGACCGGTTGCGGGCCCGACCGTGCCCGGTCAGTTCCGCCAGGCTGCGCGTCGCGACCTCGTCGAAGGGCAGGAACCCGTCCTTGGACGCGCCGCGACCGCCGTGCGAGCCCGGTCGCGGGCCGTACTCGACGAACGCGGCCTCCAGGCTCGGTTCGACCGCGGTCACCCGGCCCCGGTAGATGTGTCCCTTTCGCTTCTCGGCCGAGGCGCTCTCGACCTCGATGTTGACGAGGCGGTCCCCCTCCATCAGGACGGCGCGTGCCTCGTATGGGTCCGTGGAGATCAATATCCGTTTAGACACTGATGTTTCCTTGTAAAAGTTGATTCGCTCACCCGCCGGCGGACGGTCTGTCTGCGCGGGGCGGCCGGACCTTCAGCCGCCACCAGATCCGGAAGACGTCGCGCAGCATCGCGGCCGAGTCCCGCACGGGATGCACCCGGGAGCGCGAGTCGTTCCTCCATCGGACCGGGACCTCGACCACCTCGAACCCGAGCAGCCGGGCCCTGGCCAGGACCTCGACATCGAAGGCGAACCGCCTGGTCTCGAGGCCTGGAAAGACCGCTCGCGTCACCTCGTCGCCGAAGAGTTTGAATCCGCACTGCGTGTCGGAGATCCCCGGGACGAGGAGGGACCTCACGACCAGGTTGAAGATGCGTCCCATTGTCTCGCGGTACAGGGGTTGCCGGACCTCCAGCGTCGACTCCGGCAGCCCGCGGGACGCGACGACCACCGCGCGGGACGACGCGTGCGGGGCGAGGACCGCGAGTTCCTCGATGGGCGTCGAGAGGTCCGCGTCCGAAAACAGGACATAGGGATGCCTCGCGGCCAGGGCCCCCGTGCGGATGGCCTGCCCCTTGCCGAGGTTGCGCGCGTGCCGGAGCACGCGCAGGCCGGGTTCTCCGTCCAGGGCGCGGGTCGCGGCCTCGGCGGTCCCGTCCGTCGAGCCGTCGTCTACCACGATGACCTCCCAGTCCCGGACGTGGGTCCGACAGTACTCGGTGATCCGCCGGAGGGTCTCCCGGATGCGGGGCGTCTCGTTGTACGCGGGCACGACCACGGTCAAGGTGTCGAACGGGGTGCGCGCGGGACCCGGGGGGTTCGGGGGAATCGCCGGCGTCACTGGGCCACCGTCTCGATGCGCAGGATCTGCCGGCCGACCATGAAGATATCCCCCTCGCCCAGCGAGATCTGGCCGCGTCGGCACAGGTAGGTCCCGTTCCGGCTCTTGAGGTCCACGAGGACCAGCCCCGAAGCGGACTGCTGGATCGCCGCGTGCTTGCGGGACATGAAGCGATCCGTGCCGAAGAGGATGCTCCCCTCCTCGCGCCCGATGACGAAGGGCAGGGCGCGCACCGCGTGGACGGTCCCGTCCACGCCGTCCGGGAGGATGTGGATCAGCGTGGCCACGACCCGGGGCTCCTGGGGGGCCGCGTACAGGCCCCAGTCCATCGCGTGGAAGCGCCCCGGCCGGAGGGACACGCGGAAGACCTGGTCCCCGCACAGGAAGGCGTCCCCCTCGGTCAGGCGGTGCTCGCCCTTGATCCGCACGAACAGGCCGTTCAGGCTCCCCGCGTCCTCGACCTCGATGTGGTCGCCCGCGGGCCTGATCGTCGCGTGGCGCGGCGAGACAGTCTCGTCGTCGGGAAATGTCAGGTCCGCCTTGATCCGTCCCACCACGAGCCCGCGGTCGGGGACGTCGTACTCGGCGCGCTGGCCACCGCCCCGGGCCATGCGGACGATGCGGAACCGCCTCGGTCGGCCCGAGGACTTCGCCTCGGCGCGAGCGGCCTTCGGAGCGCCTTCCGCGGCGCGGGCGGCCGGCGCCGGGGCGGGCTCGCGGACCGTCGCCTCCGCGGCAGGTTTCGGAGCGGAGGCCGCGGGCTGAGACGGGGCCTCCGAAGAAAGCGGGTCGGCCGAATCGCCGGACTCCGGAGCGACCAGGCGGGTCCCGCACTCCGGACAGAACGCGTATTCCGGCGCGAGTTCCGTCTTGCACCTCGGGCAGGTCTTGTTCGCCATGCGCGGTCCCCCCACGCCCAGTGAACGCGAGCGGATTATCGGTGGGGCGTCCCGGATTGTCAACCCGGGCTATCCGCGATGTGACCCTCCTTCCACGTGCACGTGATCGTGGACGTGGACGTATCCGAACAAAACCGGGCGGTTCCACGTCCACGTCAACGTCCACGTTCACGTCCACGACATCGAGCGCGGACGGTCCTCCCCGCGTCCTTCGAGGCGCCATCCCAGCACACCACCTCGCCAGGACCAGCCGCACCAACGCAGGGGTCTTGTCTCGGGGTGGATGTCACCCCCTGACGGCACCGGGCCTTGCAGACTGGGCCTCTTCATGTCCCCGAGTGGGGTACAAATCTGCGCGCACCCTCTTGAGGGCCGCGACAGTAGCCACCGCGCTCACACCGCGGTCGGCCAACCCGGGCCGCGGTGCGTTCAGGCCAGCGTCACAAGCCCGGGTCCGACCGTGGCCTCGAGTTCTGCGACGAGGGTCGCCCCGGGTTCCACGGACCACTCGGCCGAGGCGCGCAGCCTCACGCGGCCGACCCCGGGCAACGTCAGGGACAGGACGAGTGGGCAGGACCCCTTGCGGGCCTTGACCACGTCGCGCAGCCGGACGACCGTCTCCTCGGTCACCCGTCCCAGGTCCAGCGTGACCTCCACGGCCCGCGCCAGACGGAACCGGGCGGTCTCGAGGCGGTCCACCGAGTTGACGAGGAACCGCACGTGCTCCAACTCGCCGTCGTCCTCGATGCGGACCACCCCGCGCATCAGCAGGGGCTCCGCCAGGTCCGCCACCGCGGCCCACTGGTCATACACGTTCGAAAAAATGCGGCACTCGATCAGGCCGGTCGCGTCGTCGAGTGTCACCACGGCCATGCGGCCCCCGGCCTTCGAGACCTTCTCGGAGCGGTCCACGACGATCCCCGCGATGGGGACGACCGCGTCCTCGCCGCCGGACTCCAGGAGGTCGGCGATGCGCCGGACCTGGTGCGATTCGAGTTCCTCGCGGTACTCGTCGAGCGGGTGCCCGCTGACGTAGTACCCAATCGCGTCCCGCTCCGCGGCCAGGCGCACCGAGGAAGGCCACTCGGGCACATCCGGGACCCCCAGGGTCTCGACGCCGGCATCGGCGTCGAACAACCCCATCTGTCCCCTGTCCTGGTCGGTCCTGCGGGCGGCTGCGCGCTCCACCAGGCGGTCCAGCCCCTCGAACAGCGCGCGCCTCTTATGACCGAATCCGTCCAGGGCCCCGCTGCGGATCAGGGCCTCCAGGGCCCGGCGGTTGACCTTGCGCGCGTCCACGCGCACGAGGAAGTCCAAGACATCCCGGAACGGCCCGTCCCCGCGGGCTGCCAGGATGGCCTCGACCCCGGAGTCGCCGATGCCCTTAATCGCGGACAGCCCGAACCGGATCCTCGCGCGGGTCTTCCTGTCCGGACCGGCCTCGTCCTCCACCGTGAAGTCGGCGTGCGACCGGTTCACGTCGGGCAGGGCCACCGGGATGCCGCGGTCCGCGGCCTCGCGGATCAGGGTCATGACCTTGTCCTGGTTGCCTTTCTCCGCGGTCAACATCGCGCACAGGTACTCGGCCGGGAAGTGGGCCTTGAGGTAGGCCGTCCGGTAGGTCAGGACCGCGTAGGCGGCGCTGTGGCTCTTGTTGAAGCCGTACTTCCCGAACTGGGCCATGGTCTCGAACAGGGTCTCGGCGGCGCGCGGGTCGTGACCCCGGGCCGTGGCGCCCTGCACGAAGGGCTCGCGGTGGGCCTCCAGTTCCGCGGTCTGCTTCTTCCCCATGGCCCGACGCAGGAGGTCGGCCTGTCCCAGGGAGTAACCGGCCACCGCGGACGCGATCCGCATGACCTGCTCCTGGTACAGGATGATCCCGTGCGTCTCAGCCAGGATGGGCTCGAGTTCGGGCAGCGGGTAGCGGACCTGCTTCAGCCCGTGCTTGCGGTCAATGAAGTCCTGAACCATCCCCCCGCCCAGGGGTCCGGGGCGGTAGAGCGCGAGAAGCGCCACCAGGTCCTCGAAGCAGTCGGGCCGCAGCCGCCGCACCACGTCCGTGATCCCCCGGCTTTCCAGCTGGAACACGCCCGCGGTGGCCCCCGACGAGATCAGGTCGTACGTGGCGCGGTCGTCGAGTGGGATATCTTCGATCCGAAAATCAGGGTCAACGCGTTCATGAACAAGGCGGATACAATCGTCAATGATGGACAGCGTGGTCAGCCCCAGGAAGTCGAACTTGATCAGGCCGACCGCATCGAGGTCCTTCATCTCGAACTGGGTCACGATTGCCCCGTCGTCCATCCGGTACAGCGGGACGTAGTCCGAGATCGGGCGGTCGGCGATGACGACGCCGGCCGCGTGCTTGCCCGGCTGGCGGGAGAGGCCCTCGAGGGTCCTTGCGACCTCGAAGACCTCGCGGATGGTCGGGTCCGCCTGGGGGCCACTGACCAGTTCCGCGAGGCGCGGCTCCTGGGCGAGGGCCTTGTCGAGCGTCATCTCGGGCTGGCGCGGAATCAGTTTCGAGATCCGGTCCCCCTCCGAGAACGGCAGCCCCATGACGCGCACCACGTCCCGGATGGCGGCCTTCGCCCCGAGGGTCGAGAACGTGATGATCTGGCCCACCCGCTCCTGGCCGTAGCGCTCGCGCACGTAGGCAATGACCTCGTCGCGACGCCGCTCGCAGAAGTCCACGTCGAAGTCGGGTGGGTTCACGCGCTCCGGGTTCAGGAAGCGCTCGAACAGGAGGTCGTACCGCAGGGGATCGAGGTCGGTGATCGCGATCGCGTACGCGACGAGGGAGCCGGCCCCGGACCCGCGGCCGGGGCCTACCGGGATGTCCCGGGACCGGGCCCAGCGGATGAAGTCCCACACGATCAGGTAGTAGGCGGCGAACCCCATCGAGACGATCGAGGCCAGTTCGTACTCGAGCCGGTCGCGATATCGGGCCTCGTCGGGAGATTCGCCGCGCTCCCGCATCGCGCGGAGACGCTCCTCCAGTCCCCGTCGGGCCAGGTCGCCCAGGCACGAGGCTGGGTCCTGACCGGTCGGGGTCTCGAACACGGGGAAGTGAAGCGGGGACTTCGGCTTGATGATACCGGTCTCGACCTCGTCCGCGATGCGGACGGTGTTGGCGAGGACCTCCGGGCAGTGGCGGAACCGGCGTGCCATCTCGTCGGGGTGGGCGAGGTGGAAGGACCGCACGGGGAGGTCCCGCCGCTGGGACTGGTTCAGGGTCCCCTTCAGCACGATCGCGGCCAGGACCGCATGGGCCACGGCGTCCTCGCGGTCCAAATAGTGTGCGTTGTTGGTGGCGACACAGGGGATCCCCGTCTGCCGCGAGAGGTCCAAGAGGGCCTCGTTGACGACCTCCTGCTCCGCCAGGTCGTTGGCCTCGAGTTCCAGGAAGAAGTGGCCGCGGCCGAAGACCTCGTCGTACCAGCGCGCGGCCGCCAGGGCCGCGTCGGCCTCCCCGCGAAGGACCGCCTGGGGGACCTCGCCGCCCAGGCAGGCGGACAGGGCGGTCAGCCCGCCCGCGTGCTCCGCCAGGAGGTCATGGGTGATCGTCGGCTGTCCGCCGCGATTCCCGTGGAGATGGGACCGCGTGACCAGGGTGCGCAGGTTGGAGAATCCCTCGGCATTGCGGCACAGGAGGACCAGGTGGAGGTTGCGGCCCGAGGTGCGGTCGTCGTTCAGGAGGACCTCGCAGCCCAAGATCGGCTTGATCCCGGCCCTGGCGCAAGCCCCGACGAACTGGACAGCCCCGAAGAGGTTGCCCTTGTCCGTCAGGGCCACGGCCGTCATCCCGGTATCCCGGACGCGGTCCGCCAGGGCCGGCAACTTGATCGTGGAATCCAGGAGGCTGTATTGGGAATGGACATGCAGGTGGACGAAGTTCATGATGATTCCAGGAGGTCTTTTCAGACAATATCGCCAATTGCATCCAGGACCGCCTCGATCTTCGCAGCGTCGGGGGCGATGTCAATGGGCTGTTCCGAAACCGCGGACATCGCCCCCGTCACGTCCTTGAGCGCGTGACCCGAGACGACGGCCACGACGCGGTCCCGGGCGGCCAGGCGGCCCGAGGCGGCGAGTTGCAGGAGGCCGGCGAGCCCGGCGGCGCCCGCGGGCTCGGCGAGCACCCCCGCCTCCCGCGCCAAGAGGCGCTGGGCCTCGCGGATCAGGTCGTCGGGGACGGCCACCAGGCCACCGTTCGAGGCGCGCGCGGCCCGAAGCGCCTTGACCTGGTCGCGTGGCACCCCGACGCGGATCGAGTCGGCGTAGGTGTCGGGGTCCGGCAGGGGCGTCGCCATGGGCGCGCCCGCGGCGAACGCGCTCGCGAGCGGGTCGCACCCCTGGGCCTGGACCCCGAGCAGTCGGGGGATTCCCCGGATCACATTCATGGAGTGAATTTCCTGAAATCCCTTGTAGATTGCCGCGAATACGCACCCGTCCCCGACCCCGACCGCCACGACGTCGGGTGGGTCCCACGCGCAGGACTCGGCGATCTCCAGGGCCACCGTCTTCTTGCCCTCGGCCAGCACGGGGTTCGTGGCCGTGTTGCGCGAGTACCAGCCCAAGCGTTCGCAGGCGAGGGCGCACAGGTCGAACGCATGGTCATAGGTGCCCTGGACCCGGACCACAATCGCGCCCGCGAGCATCATCTGCGCGACCTTGGGCGGCGGGGCGTTTGCGGGCACGAACAGGACGGCCCGCAGGCCCGCGGAGGCCGCGAGGAGGGCGAGGGAGGAGGCCGCGTTCCCGGTGGAGGCCGCGGCGATGACGGGGCGCGACAGGGCGAGGGCGTGCGCGACCGCGAGCGCCGAGGCGCGGTCCTTGAGCGAGGCGGAAGGGTTGCGGCCGTCATCCTTGACGAGGACTTGCGCGACCCCCAGGCGCCGGGCCAAGCGAGGGGCGTCATAGAGGGGGGTGTCGCCCACGAGCAGGGGTAGGCGCGGACCGGGGTCCGGGACAGGCAAGAGCGGTGCGAAGCGGAAGATGCCTCGCCCGGGGCTGCCGAAGTCGGGGCGGACCTGGGAGAGGTCGTACACGACCTCAGTCGTGCCGCGGACTGGGCCGCACTCCTCGCACGGATGGCCCGGGGCACGGTCGAGCGGCACCGGACGACCGCACGTCACACACCGGCAGCGGGCGTCGGAAGGGCTCATGACCCACCGATTCGGTGAAGGCTCGTCAACACCCCGTCACATCCGTTTCCACAGGGCCGCGGCGAGCGAGCGGCCCTCGCGGGCCACGGCCGTCATGTCAAGACCCGGCAGGGTCCCGTCCCGCACGACCACGCGCCCCGAGCAGACCACGGTCCGGGGCCGGCTCCCCGGCAGGCCGAAGACCACGTGACCCCCTGCGCTGGCCTCGGTGAGCGGGGTCGGCGGGTGGTAGTTCCACACCACCACGTCCCCGGCCGCGTTCTCGCGCAGGACCCCGATGGTCCGGCCGAACAAGTGGCTCGCGATGTAGGAGTTGTTCACGGTGAGCGCTCGCACGGCCTCCCCGAACATCCTCGTGGGGTCGCGGGCCTCCTGTCGCCTCGTGAAGATCGCGGCGCGGACCTCCTCGAGGATGTCCGCGGTCATCCCGTCGCTGCCGAGGCCGACCACGCACCCGGCCTGAAGCAACCCCGAGACATCCGCCACGCCCACCGCGTTGTTCATGTTGGACTGGGGGTTGGTGACCACGATGGTCCCGGTCTCGGCCAGGGTCTCGGCCTCGGCCGCAGTCACGTGGATGCAGTGGGCCGCGAGAGTCCGGGGCCCCAGGATGCCTGCCGCGTCCAGGCGATCCACGGCCCCGGCGAAGCCCCGGCCGCGCGCGTCCTCGACGTCCGCGAGGTCCTCCGCGCAGTGGACGTGAAAGCCCGGCGACTCCAGGCGGCGCGCGGCGTCCACGCATCGCCGCAGGGTGCGGTCGGACAGGGTGAACGAGGCGTGAAGCCCGAACAAGCCCGTGAGGTCCACGTCGCCGCGGTCGGGCAGGCCGGCCAGGAAGGACTCGTTTTCGGCGATGGCCTCGGTCGCCGCCTCTTCGCCCCAGCGATCCGAGACCTCGTAAGCGAGACACGCGCGCAACCCGAGGGACCGCACGGCGTCGGCCACCACTCCCAGGCTTCCCCTGGTGGCGCCGTACGAGGCGTGGTGATCCACGATGGTGGTGACCCCGGCGAGAAGGCAGCGGGCCGAGGGGACCAGGGCCGAGACCCGCACGTCGTCCAGGGTCAGGGCCCGGTCCAGGCGCCACCAGAGGTTCTCAAGGATCTCCCTGAAGTTGTGCGAGGGTGCGGGCGCGTAGCCGCACGCGAACGTCGAGTAGAGGTGCATGTGGGCATTGACGAGCCCGGGGGTCACGACCGCCCCGCGGGCGTCCAGGACCTCGGGGGCCTCGCCAGGGTCGAGGCGCGAGCGGACCACTTCGCGGGGTCCGACAGCGGCCACGACGCCATCGCGCAGGAGGACCGCGCCGTCCTCGAACACCTGACCCAAGTCGCCGAAGGTCAGCACGACCGCGTTCTCGACCAGCAGCAAGGACTTCACGGCTCCACCTTCAACGACAGCGCGAGCGTCGGGCAGACCCGCACGCACATCGCGCACCCGACGCAGCGGTCCTCGTCAATCCGCGGCAGGCGGTCCTTGCCTGGCTCGATGGCGGCGTGGCCCCCGTCCCGGCACGAGACGTGGCACAGGTCGCAGCGCACGCAGAGGTCCGGGTTCAACGACGACCGCACGCGGAGGCCCGGGAGTTCCTCGTGACTGCGCAGGCGCGGCAGGGCGGCCCCGACGAGGTCCGCCACCCGCCCCACGCCCGCGTCCTCCATGTAGAACGCGAGGCCGTCCACGAGGTCCTCGACCAGGTCGAAGCCGTGATGCATGACCGCCGTGGCAAACTGCACGGTCCTCGCACCGACCAGCAGGAACTCCACTGCGTCCTTCCACGTCAGCGGTCCGCCCGTGCCCGTGATGGGGAGCGGGACGCCGCGCGCGACTTCCGCGATGGTCCGCAGGGTGATGGGCGTGATGGCGGGGCCGGACAACCCGGAATACGTCGAGTAGCCATCCAGACCCGGCCAGGGCGTGTGGGTGGCCACGTCCAGGCCGGGAAGGGAGGGGATGGTGTTCGAGGCGCAGATCCCGTCGGCCCCGCCCCGGTGCACGGCCTGCGCCACCTCGACGATGTCCGTGACCTGGGGCGTGATCTTGATGACCACCGGGCAGCGCCGGGCCGCGGCCTTGACCCACCCGGCCACGCGCTCCGTGGCCGCGACGGACTGGGCGAGCATCGCGCCGGGCCGCTCGCCCATGCTCCCCTGGGGGCACGAGAACGAGCACTCGATGAAGTCCGCGCCTGCGGCCTCGAGCCGGGCGACGAGCGTCTCCCAGTCCTCGCGGCGGGTGCCCATGATGCTCGCGGCCACGACCCGGTTCGGGTACTCGCGCTTGAGGGTCTCGACGCGGCGCTCGACCACATCAATGTGATGTTCCGAGATCAGGTCGATGTTCCCGAGCGAGGCAACCCGCTGCGGGCCCAGGTCCGTGGCCGACATCATCGGGTACTTGAGCGGGACCGGCGTGCCCTCGACCGACGTGGTCTTGAGCACGGCCCCGGCCCAGCCCGCGTCGAAGGCGCGGCGGACCATGTCGAGGTCGTCGGTGGGCGGGGCCGCCGACAGCAGGAAGGGGTGCTCGAACCGGAGCCCGCAGAAGTCAATCGAGAGGTCCATGCCGTGCGCGGTCATGGCGCCACCTCCCGCGTCAGTGGAGGCCGATAGGGTCCCTGCGGGGGCCGCAGGCCGAGGCTCCCGGCGATGGCGAGGCCGGCCCGGCGGCCCTCGGCCACGGAGGCGACCACGGTCCGGCCGCACCCGGCCGCGCAATCTCCCCCCGCGAAGACCCCGGCGACCGTCGTCGCCTGGGTCTCGGGGTCCACGAGCACGAGCCCACGCGCGTCGCAATCCAGGCCGGTCAGGGCCTCGGCGACGCCCGGGTCCTGGGCCTGTCCGATGGCCACGATGACCGTGTCCGCGACGTGACGCGCCTCGGTCCCGGGCAGGTCCACCGCGTTGTCCGGGACGAAGCGGCCCGGTTCCTTCCAGGCGATTCCGATGGTCTCGATCAGGAACGACTCGTCTGGCCCTCGGGAGAGCCGCGTGACGCGGCGACGATGGCCGAAGCGCGTCCCGGCTCGCCAGGCGGCCTCGATGTCCTCGCGCGTGGCGGGCATCTCGTTTGTGTTCTCGAGGCAGACCACCTCGACCTCCCGAGCCCCGTACCCGCGGGCCACCTCCGCACAGTCCAGGGCCACGGAACCACCACCGACCACGAGACAACGTGCACCGACCACCGGGGCAGCGCCACCGAATCGGGCATGACGCGCCGCGGCCTCCAGGAAGGGCAGGGCGTGCAGGACCCCGGGGACGTCCGAGACCCCGGGCAGGCGCGCGGCCTTCCACAGGCCCACCCCGAGGAACACGGCCCCAGACCCGCGCGAGAACAGGTCATCGAGCGAGAAGTCCCGGCCCAGGGCCTGACCTGGGCGGAACTCGACCCCGGGACGCGCGAGGATGGGCGAGACCTCGGCGTGCACGAACCCGTACGGCATCCGCTCCTCGGGCACGCCATACGCGAGCATCCCTCCCGGGGCCTCGCGGGCCTCGAAGACGGTGACACGAGCCCCGCACTGCGCGAGGACGTCGGTGACCGCGAGCCCCGCCGGACCGGCTCCGACCACGGCCACCGTGGGGGCGTCCGCGGCTGGAGGGCCATTCCCCCTGGCCTTGCGCGGGTGCAGCATCTCGTGGGCCGCCGCGACCGTCTGGAGCGCCCCGATCCGGATCGGGTCTCGCAGGGCGTTGCGCAGGCACGCCCCCTCACACAGGCGCTCCTTTGGACAGACCGCGCCGCAGACCCCGGCCAGGACGTTCGTGCGCCGGATGACCTCCAGGGCCCTTCGCGGGTTGTCGAAGCGCAGGGCGCGGATGAAGTGCATCACGTCCACGCGGGCCGGGCACGCCGCGGTGCACGGCGCGTCGTGGCACATCAGGCAGCGGTGCGCCTCGGCCACGGCCTGGGCTGGGACCAGGCACCTGAGCCCTCCCACCACCTGGCTGACCATCCACTCCCTCCTCGCCAAGAGGCGACGCAAGTCTAGACCAGCAAGGCTCGGGTGACAACGGCGGCTGAGCGGGAGGACATTCCCCACTCGCTCGTGACCGATCAATGAAAGCACATCCTTTCTTCCGGCTGTTTCGAACCGCCCCTGCTGGGACCCGTGGGACTTTTTGCCGTGCCAGTCCTTGATCTCGCCCACGCCCACAGTGTGGAAAGTCCTCCGGGGACCCGCGTTGTCAACGACGACGCATCGCTGTAAGATCCTCCCCAATGAGGTCGGAGGTCCGGCGGGTGCGAATTCTGCTCGGAGGGGGGATTGCCTGTCTCCTGGTTGCGTGCCGGGTGTCTGGTGGCGCGGAGCCGGTCCCCGGGCCTGCCCCGCCGGCGACGACGTCTCGCGCGCCATCGGTCCAGGCGACCCGGGCCGTGCCGGACAAAGGAGTGGTGATGAACGCCCTGGACGACCTTCTTCGCAACAGGCGCTCGATCCGGCGCTTCAGGCCCGACCCCGTGCCGGAACCGGCGCTCGAAGCCATCCTGGCGGCGGTGATGACCGGCCCGAGCGCCGGACACCTCCAGGCCTTCCGCGTGGTCGTGGTCCGCGACGCTGCCCTGCGCGCCCGGCTCCGGGAGGCGGCCCTGAACCAGGAGAGCGTCGGCCATGCCCCGGTCGTCCTCGTCTTCTGCGCGGATGGGCCTACGTCCGCGGCGAAGTACGGCGGGCGTGGCGAGGCCCTCTACGCGGTTCAGGACGCGACCATCGCCTGCACGCTCGCGTGGCTCAAGGCCGTGGACCTGGGCCTCTCCGGCGTGTGGATCGGGGCGTTCCACGAGGGGAACGTTGCGCAGATCCTGGACCTCCCCGCTGGCGTGCGCCCCGTGGCCCTGTTGCCACTGGGCTACCCGGACGAGACGCCACCCCTCAAGACCTCGCGGCCGCGAAGCGACCTGGTCATGGAAAGGTGACGGGGAGCATCAGGTACGCGAGTCCCGCCCCTACGGACCCACCGCGCGAGGAGTGAACTCGCCGAACCCGCCTGGGGAGGGCCTGGCGTGGATAGCGGATGCCCACTTCCCGGAGGTACGGAGCACTGTTGGCGTGGACAGTGTGCACGGTCCAGGCCTCCAGCCGCTCGCAAGAACAAGTCGTCCTCGCGCGCTATGACACGCAGTGAAATCCGGTCTGGGCGATGCCGTACGGCCCAAAGACCAGTATTCGTTCCAGGGATAGATCGGGAGCCCGAATGGGACGACCTTTCTGTTTCTCGCTGGCCCGTCCCCGCTCCCCGACTGTGTTTACCAGGAAGGGCCTGGGACCTTGATCCTGCTCTTCAGCTTCGACGGCGCGTGTGCGGGCGATCAGGCGTTGAGGGCAGATGGTCGCACTCCGGCGCACGTCACCGTGTGGGTCTGGGAAGCAGGAGTTCCTCTGCGCGGGGAACCGAGATCAGGCAGTGAGGTACGCCTCGATTCCTTCCGCGGCGAGGCGGCCGTCGCGGATGGCCCGGACCACGAGGGAGGGGCCCAGGGTGCAGTCACCGGCGGCGAAGACACCGGGCACGCCCGTCGCATGGCCGGGACCGACCGCGATGTTCCCCCGGTCGTCCAGGGCCAGGCCGAGCCCCTGTACAAGCCCGTCGGGCGCGACCCCCTCGAAGCCCATCGCCAGGACCACGAGGTCCACCTCGATGTCGAACTCGGTTCCAGGGACCGTGACCGGGCGCGATGGTGCCCCCTCCCAGCGGACCCGCACGGCTCGGGCGCGCCGGACGTGGCCCGCGAGGCCCGTGAACCCGGTGGTCATCACGCCCCACTCGCGGCGGCAGCCCTCCTCGTGGGCGTGGGTGTCGGTGCGGTGGTCGGGGCGCAGGGGCCAGGGCGTGGACCGCTGCTGCGGAGGCTCGGGGAGGATCTCGAACTGGAGGACATCGCGCGCCCCCTGTCGGATCGCGGTCGCGGCGCAGTCGGACCCGGTGTCGCCGCCGCCGATCACCAGGACCCGGCACCCTTCGGCGCTGACCCGATCCGACTCCGCGACCGGGACCCCCGCGTTCACGCGGTTCTGCTGGGCCAGGTAATCCATGGCGAACACGATCCCGCGCAGGTCCCGTCCAGGCACGGCGAGGTCGCGCGCCCGTCCGGCACCGACCGCGATCAGGACCGCGTCGTGGCCCGCCTTGATCGTCTTTGCATCCACATCCCGTCCGACCTCGACCCCCGTGACGAACCGGACCCCCTCGGCCCGCAACTGCGCGAGGCGCCGGTCCAGGACGCGGCGGTCCATCTTGAAGTCCGGAATCCCGTACCGCAGGAGTCCGCCGGGACGGTCGGCCCGTTCGAAGACGGTGACCTCGTGTCCCGCGCGTCGCAGTTGCTGGGCTGCGGCGAGTCCCGCCGGGCCGGACCCGATGACTGCCACCCGGCGCCCTGTCTCGCCCACGGGGCGCACGGGGCGCACCCAGCCGCGCTCCCACCCGACCTCCGCGATCCGTCGCTCGATGGCGCAGATCGTGACGGGCTGTCCGTGCAACTCCAGGACGCACGCCCACTCGCACGGCGCGGGGCACAGGTGCCCCGTGAACTCCGGGAAGTTGTTGGTCGCGTGCAGGGCCTTGAGCGCGTCGCGCCACCGGCCCCGGTACACGAGGTCGTTCCAGTGGGGGATCAGGTTGCGCAACGGACAGCCGAAGTCGCTCTGGCAGAAGGGGACCCCGCAGTCCATGCAGCGCGAGGCCTGGGACCGCGTCTTCTCGGGGTGCTCCGGCTCGTGGAGGTCCCCGAAGTCCCCCACGCGCTCGCGCACGGGCCGCAACCTGGCCTCCTGGCGCGGGACCGCGATGAACCCCTTCGGGTCACCCACCAGAGACCTCCG